>Ga0075012_10001215_pt1 | contig 26852 bp, 19 predicted proteins | sample All_14_2_FD_71474 | JGI IMG/M metagenome (GOLD analysis project Ga0075012, IMG submission 71474) | Freshwater microbial communities in response to fracking from Pennsylvania, USA - Allegheny Zone_MetaG_DW_15 | ecosystem: Environmental > Aquatic > Deep subsurface > Groundwater > Drilled...
GTGCGGGCACGGCGCTGGAGCCCACCAAAGTGAAAGACAAAGCCAAGATCATCGCCGCGCTGGACGGGCTGCAATCCTACGGCTCCACGGCCGGGGCGGAGGGCATTCGCCAAGCCTACCAACTGGCCGAGCAGAACTTCGACAAACGTGGCATCAACCGCGTGATGCTGGCCACCGACGGTGACTTCAACGTGGGCATCACCGACCCCGAAGAGCTGAAAAGCTTTGTGGAGCGCAAGCGTGAAACTGGGGTGTTCCTGTCGGTCATCGGGTTCGGGCGCGGCAACTACAACGACGCGCTGATGCAGACGCTGGCGCAGAACGGCAATGGCTCCGCCGCCTACATCGACACGCTGAACGAAGCGCGTAAAGTGCTGGTGGAAGAAGCAAGCGCCAGCCTTTTCCCCATCGCGAAGGACGTGAAGATCCAAGTGGAGTTCAACCCCGCAAAAGTGAGCGAGTACCGCCTGATCGGCTATGAAACGCGCATGCTGAATCGTGAGGATTTTAACAATGACAAGGTGGATGCGGGCGACATCGGTGCCGGCCACACCGTGACCGCGCTCTATGAGATTACCCCGGCGGGCAGTAACGGCGCCAAGGTCGATCCGCTACGCTATGGCAAGGAAAAACCCGCGGCTAAACCCATTGCCGATGCAAGCGATGAGCTGGCCTTCGTGAAGATCCGTTACAAGCAGCCGGAAGGTTCAGTGAGCAAACTCATCACCACGCCGGTGACGGATACGACGGCCAAAGCGAACGATGCGGATGCGAAGTTTGCCACCGCCGTGGCGGCCTTTGGTTCGCTGTTGCGCGGAGACGGCATGGTGGGCGATTTCTCCTACGATGATGTGATCGCACTTGCCCAGCAAGGCAAAGGGGCGGATGAATTTGGCTACCGCGCTGAATTCATCAACCTTGTGCGGTTAGCAAAGGCCGTACCTGCGATGGAGCCATTGCAGCACTAATCAAATGGCGAAAATGGAAGGCCGCGTGGAGCAATCTGCGTGGCCTTTCCTTATGGCGAATTTATGGCGCGTTGGTTATTCTTGCAGTGTTTCACGATGATTCATAAAGCAGCCTTGGTGAAACCATTACCCGCTAATGCAAGGTATGCTGCAACGAAGAAGGAGAGTGTTATGGCTAACACGAACCAACTGTCGAAAAACAAACCGCAACCTCGAAAGCAGAACGCCGCGAATGAAACGCCGCGTCAGTCGCAAAAGACACAGGGTGGCTTCAGTCAGCTTTCCCAGCAGTGGGACAAGCACTAAGCTCCCCCACAAACTTCCCCAAGGAACGGCCTGCGAAAGCGGGCCGTTTTTTATTGGGCGCGCTTCTTTTTACGTTTGGCGAAAATATTCAGTGCCTCCACTAGCGTAGAGAAGGCCATGGAAGCATAGATGTAGCCTTTGGGTACGTGCACGCCAAAGCCTTCGGCGATCAGCGTCATGCCGATCATGAACAGGAAGCTCAGCGCCAGCATGACCACCGTGGGGTGGCGGTTGATGAAATTGGCCAGCGGGGTGGCGGCCATCATCATCACGCTCACAGCGACCAGCACCGCGATGACCATGATCGGCACATGCTCGGTCATGCCCACGGCGGTGATGATGCTGTCGATGGAGAACACCAGATCGAGCATAAGGATCTGGCTGACAGCTGCGGCAAAACCGATGTTTTTTACCGGCGCATCGAACATATCGTCGATCTCGCCTTCGTCGGGGTCCACATGATGGTGGATCTCTTTCGTGGCCTTCCACACAAGGAACAGGCCGCCGCTGATTAGGATGATGTCGCGCCACGAGAAATCTTCGCCGAACGCGCTGAAGATCGGGTCGGTCAGTTGGACGATCCACGCGACCGATGCCAGCAGGCCCAGCCGCATTACCAGCGCCAGGCTGATGCCCACACGCCGTGCCTTGTTACGTTGCGCAGCGGGCAGTTTGTTGCTCAGGATCGAGATAAAGATGAGGTTGTCGATGCCAAGCACCACTTCCATGGCAATCAGGCTTACCAACGCAACCCACACGGCAGGGTCTGCGGCCAGCGTCATCAGATGATCCATTGCATGTTCCTCCAATTTGATGGGCTCGACCATAGCTGCGTGGGCGGGTTTGTCAGCATCCAACCAACGAAACCATGATGAATTGCAAGCGAAACCAGCGGTTTAGTGGCTTTCCGGCATTAACCAACTGTTAAGCGCCGCGCGGTAGAATGGAACGGTGAACAAGGAGATGCAATGAGCCAACATCCGATCAGCCCACGTGTACGCGCCTGGCTTGAGGGCCCGATGCTCGAGGTTGAGGGGGGCTACAAGCCCACCGAGCGGCCCGATACGGAAACGCTATTCGGTACCACTATTGCGCAGTGGAAACGCGCGATTCCTGCATGGGTGCGTGAAAATGGCGATGCCATGGCAGGCCTGCCGCCGGAGATCCGCGCGCGATTCACCCGTATCGAAGCCGCCGCCCGCGCCGATGACGGCACTGCCCTGAACCGCGAAACCAGCGATTTACTGCGTTATATCGGTCGCCAACTTGAACCAATGGGCTCCGGCGAACAGCCCACCAGCGGTGTGCCGCGCCATTCGTATGCGCGCCCGGCTTCCGACGTGTCTGCCAATGGCCAGCGCGAGATCCGTGCCGTGCTTGAAGTGGCGTTCCAGAACTATAATGACCGGTTCATTGTAGGGGCAGGGTTCGACCGCTGGCCGGACTTCATGCAGGAACATGGCATGGATTTCGCCATCCATGGTGGGCCGCCGCGCGCCCGTTGGGCGGCGGTGAAAGCGCTCTATGAAGCAAACGTGATCAACGAGGCGGAGTACCGCAGCTTCCCCCTGATCACCACTGATCAGGCGAACGGCAAATACACCTTCACCTCGACCAAGCCAAAGGGCTGGCCCGACGATGGCGCCCCCGGCGACGGGCAATATTACTCCACTTCTGAGGCCAGCGAACGGCTCATTGGTTTCATGCAACGTATCGACCCCTACGATCAAACGACCAAGCAATTCGTGTGGGATCGTTTCAAGGTCTGGCGCGCGACCTACAATGACCGTCTGGTCGAGAACGTACCGGCGTTGGCGCAATACGCGAATGGGTTTGATAACCGCCTGCAGCGGCTGCACCGCCCCGGTTCAGAAGGGGCGAATGAAACGGTCTATTACCATTTCCCCGCCCAATACCGCGATGGTTTCCTGCTGTGGGACGACAAGGTCGCTATCAATATTGATGCCGTCGCGCCGGATGGAAAAGCGCACCCACGCACGGTGGAATACACGGTCGATCGTGCCAGCGGTGCGTTCGTCGCGCTCAGCGGCAATCTGCCACCGGGGATCGAGCTGGTACAGCCGGGTGCGAAGGATGCACGCGGTAATATCAACCGCCAGAACGTGCCCGCACTCTCTTGGCAGAACGATGAGACCATTACCGACGATGCGACCGGCAGGCCTGTCCCCAGCTACCGTTCCATTATGGTGGCGCTGACGCCGGGCATTCACCAGTGGCTACGCGACGCGGCGGTACAACCGGGCGTGATTTATAACAGTGTGCCGATGGGCGATTTTTCGCGCACGGCCGATGGGCGGCTGGACGATAAGCAAAGCGACTGGCTGGCCCTCATCGCCGATGCGCGCAGCGGCCTCGCCCGCATGCAGGTGGTGGACGTGCATAACGCCGTACCCAACCCGCCGGGCACCACGCGCATGTGGGTAGGCCCGGTCGATGATCAGGCACAGCTCAGTCAGGCAGCACCTGCACCGCGTGGTAACAGCCGTTAAGGCCTGCGTGCGGCTTAAAGCGGTTGCCGCAGCTAAGCAAATCCCTTATGAACGCGACCACAGGAGATTTCCTTTATGTGGTCAAGCGTCATTACGTTCCTTTCTTCCGCCAGCGCACCGTATCTGTTCTGCGGCATCATTCTGCTGGTGTTCCTTTTCGCACTGGTGGATGCATGGGCACGGCTTTCCAGCGCACAAATCGCGGTGAAGCGCGGCATCAACACGGTGCAGAACGCGGCCAGCCGCCAAGTGTTTTTCGAACAATTCGAATCGCTCAGCGACCAGTTCACCCGGCAGCCGTTGTTCGCCAACGCGTGGAGCGAGTTCGCCAAAACCGTCATCATCGATGGCGCGCGCCAGCTGGTGCGTATCACCCGTCGCCCGCATGATTTCTTCAACGAGCGCAGCTTGGTGAATCCCCGCATCAATCTGCGGCAGATGAGCGCCATGCCCGGCTACCTCATCAGCCTTGGCCTGTTCTTCACCTTCATCGGGCTGGTGGCGGCCATTGCCATCGCGGCGCAGGGCATCGGCACCGATGCTGATGTCAGCAAGACCCAGAACGCGCTGGTCAACCTGCTGGACGTGGCAAGCCTGAAATTCATCAGTTCCGTCGCGGGCATTTCGCTCTCCATCATCCTGTCGTTCGTGCAGAAGGCGCTGCTCAACCGCGTGGGCCAAAGCATCCACAAATTCTGTGATGCGGTGGAAGCGCGCACGCAGCTGATCACTACCGAACAGCTGCTGTATCAGTGGCTGATCGCGCAGGAGCAGACGACCCGTAATTTCGGCCACCTCGCCGAAGACATCGCTACGGAAGTGGCCTTGCAGCTTTCGCCGCAGGCATAGCAGGCACCCATGAGCCAGCACGAAGAGTCGACCGAACATTTCTTCGCCTCCTTTACCGACCTGCTGGTGGGCGTGATCTTCATGTTCATGATGCTGATGATGGTGTTCGCCCTGAATTTCAAACAGGCCGAATCGACCAGCGCGAAGGCTGCTGCACGCATCATCCTGACCGAGCAGGTGCGCGCCGAACTATTGAAAGAGATTGCGCGGCGCATGGAAGCCCGCGGCATGCCCGTGCAGATGGACCTGCAAAGCGGTATCATTCGTCTGCCGGAATCGCTGCTGTTCGCCTCGGGACAGTGGGAATTGTCGCCCCAAGGCCAGCAGGTGGTGGCCACGCTGGCGCAGGTGCTGGGCGAGCTTCTGCCATGCTCCACGGTGGATGGTGACAAGTCGCAATGCGGCAGCCTGTCGCAGGATGCGCTGCTGGATTCGGTGCTGATCGAGGGCCATACCGACAAACAGCCGTATGGCGATGGCAACGGCATGACCAATTGGGAGCTTTCGGCCTTCCGCTCCATCACGGTCTATAAGACCATGGTGCTTGCGCAGCCAGCACTGGAACAGACCATCAAGAATCCTAGCAACCAACCTATTCTCGGCGTGAGCGCCTATGCCGAACGCCGCCCGGTGGACGCGGTGAATCTGGATCCTAACCGCCGCATCGATGTGCGCTTCAACATGCGCGCGCCCAGCAGCCTTAGTGTGAGTGCGCCCAATGCAGCTCAGTGACGACGCGATCGCCGCACTGGCCGACCACGAGGCTGTGCCGCAAGGCCTTCCCCGCCTGATGGATGCATGGATGGTGGTGCAGACCCAGGGCCGCATCGATAGCGCCAACTTTGCCGTGACCCTGACGCTTGAGCCCACCCAGCACGCCCACCCGTGGGTGGTCTACCGCCGCGAAGGTGCGTTGTTGCATGTGGGCGAGCACCGCGTGCGTCTGAGCCCGCACCAATTGCAGCTCTTCCGTGCGCTGGACGGGATGTGGGCGGCGGGCGACGATGTAGCCGCACGGCTTTCTGCTTGGCCCGCCTTGCACGCCGCGCTGCATGCCAGTGGTGCTGCGCGCATTCGGGTGGCGGGCGAACTGCCCCGGGTTCAGCTGCAACGGCGCGCCAGCTTGCTGCCACAGTTGTTTACGCGTGTGGCGGGGCGGCTGGTGCCGCTGACGATGGCCCCCAACGCCTGTTGGGCCATGGGCCGGGGGCGCCGCTATTACCTGCTGGATGCATGATTCGTAACGCAGGGCTTGAGCTTCGCGCTCACCCGCGCTAGGAAGCGGTGAAAATGAATCCAGCAAGGAAGGTGTTGCATGGCTACGGAAGTCTTTATCAAACCGCGCGGCGTGCGTGGGTCGCCCACCATGGGTGCAGGCCAGCTGGCCGAGAAAGCAAAGAGCTTTGGCGTGGATGTGATCACTTTCACGCTGGGTGACCTGTTCCCCAAGCCGCAGGAAGATGCCGACATTGGCCAATGGGTGGCCGCACTCAAGCAGGCGAACGCCGATAACCCCAGCACGCCCATGTATGCGCTGCGAAAAGGTGATGCGCGCCGTGGTTACGCGCCGGCGGCTGGCTTGCCCAGCCTGCGCGAGGCCGCAGCCTTCCACTTCACCCGTGACACCGGCATTGCCGCCACGGGGGCGGATGTGCGCATTGGCCATGGCGGCAAGGGCACGCTCACCGGCGCCTTCCGCAATTTTGAGAAGCTGGACGCCCCCACGGTGCTGATGGCCGCACCCGGCTGGCCCACCAATTACGACGTGTTCCCCGCGGGCACCCGCATCGTGGAAGTGGATACGCAAGGCCGTGGGTTGATGAGCCCGGAGCAACTGCGCGCAGCCCTCGCCGCGTTCAAAGAGCCGCAGGTGATTCTGGTGAACGCGCCGAGTAACCCCACCGGTGAGAATTACGACGCGGCCGAGCGCGAAGCGCTGCTCGCCGTGGTGCAGGAGCTGACGACCACCACCACCGTGGTGTTCGACGATCCGTATGGCAAACTCGTGTTCCGCGACGAGCCCTACGACATCACCAACGTGCTGCAGCGCGGCCCCATCGAGCAGGCGCTGTTCGCGCAGGCGCGCATTGCGGTGATCCGCACCGCTTCAAAGGAATACGGCATGGCCGATTCCCGCGTGGGCTGGATGGTGACCAAGAACAAAGCGCTGCTGGAAAGCCTACAGAACTTCAACGAATCCGAAGCGGGTGGCATATCGGGTATGGCGCAGGAAGAAGTCATGGCCGCGCTGCATTACGGTGATGGGTTCATCACCCGCACGGTGGCCGAGCTGGCGCAAAAACGCCAGATGGTGATCGACGGCGTGGCCAAGCTGAAGCGCGCCGCGCTAAATGCCCCCAAAGGCACCATCTACAGCTGGATCGATTTCAGCGCCCTGCGCGGTCAGTTCGTGCCCGCCAGCGCACTGGCGTCCGACGCCGCGCGCGATGCCGTGCTGAGTGAAACCGAGAAGAAAGCGGGTGGCTTCACCATCGAAAGCCCGGCGGATATGATGCGCTACCTGGCCTACGTTGCAGGCATTTGCCCCGTGCAGGGCACGCCGTTCCACGCGCCGGGCCTAAGCCTTGCGGATCGTGACTGGCACATCCGCTTCACCTTCTGTGGTGACAAGGCCGAGCTGGCACGCGGTATCGAGAAGCTGCAGAAAGCCGAAGCACAACTTAGCCAGGCCAGCGCCGCGGCGTAAGCGTAACGGCTTAGTGCATGCGAGAGGCCGGGCGCTCGTGCCCGGCCTTTTTCGTGGTCGCCTCTTTGCCATGCAGGCAATTGCATTTCTTTTTCTTCATGCCGCGCTTCGCTTTGATTTCTGCCAGTGCGGCGTCAAAGTCACGCTGATAGGCGGGCACTTGTTTCATGGCGCTGTAGGTCGCGGCCGCCATCATTTTGCCACCACGAATGTCGTGCGGGTAGTGTGCGCCACCGCCAATGCGGTTGCCCGCCACGCTCCACGCATGGGTGAAGAAAGCATCACCATGCTCGGGGAACAAATCGGCCAGCACATAGGCCCAACTGCCGAAGGTGGTGGTGTGGCCGCTGGGGTAGCCGTAGCTGTAGATGGGCTCCACATGTAGCTTCACCGCTGATTCGGTGTACCACGGGCGGGGCGATTTCCAGTAGTCGCGCGCGTCGTCGCCAATGCGCCAGCTGTCGGAGGCGACCTTGCGCAGGAAGTCATACAGCACGGGGTAGTTCGCTTCGCTGTATTGCTCGCCCAGCACGGGGTAGAGCATTTTATCCGGCGTGATCTTATCCTCGTGTTTGATGGCCGCGATCTGCTCGGGCGTCAGGCTGGCCTGTAGTGCCACGATCTCGCGCACCTCGGCGTTGTATTCAGCCGTGCCTTGTGCGGGCGGCTGCGGAATGCTGCGCGGTGAGACGGTATAGCTATCCACGTATTGCGGGGGATAGGGGTATTTGCTGGCGCAGGCCGCCACTAGCAGCATGCAGGCAAGGGCTAAACCACGTTGGAATGTCGCGCGCATAGGATTCTCCGTTCATGAAGGCCGCATGCTAGCGAAAAATATGCCCCGCGCAACCCTGCGTGCGTGCAAGACGGCTATGCAGCCTGCTTAGGCCTTCACCGGCTCGGCGGTCAGGTTCTCGCGCCGCAGGTCCATGTAGATCAGCACGGTGGCCGACACGTAGATCGAGGAGAAGGTGCCGATGACGATGCCCACCGCCATGGCGGCCGAGAAGCCGAACAGCACGTCGCCGCCAAAGCCGATCAGACCGATCAGCGCACAAAGCACGGTGCCGCCGGTGAGGAAGGTGCGCGCCAGTGTTTCGTTGATGGAGAGGTTCAGCACATCCGGCAGAGGGCGTACTTTGAATTTGCGCAGGTTCTCGCGCACACGGTCGTAGATTACCACCGAGTCGTTGATGGAATACCCGATGATGGTGAGGATGGCCGCGACCGAGGTTAGGTTGAATTCGAGCTGCGTGATGGAATAGAAGCCAAAGGTGAGGATGGCGTCGTGCGTCAGCGCCAGAATACCGCCGAGGCCGAATTGCCATTCGAAGCGGAACCACAAATACAGCATCATGGCGCCCATAGCCGCAACCAGTGCCAGTATGGAGCCGCGAATGAGTTCGCCGCCGACTTGCGGGCCTACGTAGTCCACGCGCAAATAGTCAACCTTGGCGCCGTAGCCGTCGTTCAGGCGCTCGCGCACCGTCTGGGCCACTTCACTCTGCTTCGTGGCGCCTTCGGGTTTCAGGCGGATCAGCACTTCGTGCCCATCACCGATGGATTGCAGGCTTGCATTCTCGGTACCGGGTGCTTCCAGCAGCGCACGCATCTTTGCGACGTCGGCCGTGTCATCGGTGCGTACTTCCATGACCACACCACCGGTGAAATCGATGCCGAAATTGAGCCCTTGTGTGGCCAGTGACCACGCGGTCAGCCCCATCAGCAGGAACGAGAGCACAAAGCCGGCTTTGCGGTGCCCAATGAAATTAAAGGTCGGAACAGTGCGGAAGATCTGGATGGGGAAGCGCATAGGCTTACTCCTGATGGGTGTCTTTGGAGGTGGAACCGGGAACCCAGCCACGATGGGCGAGTTCGCTTTCTTTTCCACGGGTTTTAATAAGCGATACGATCACCGAAAGCGCCAGCAGCGAAACCACCACGATGAGCGAGAATTCGGTGCTGATGTAATGCGTGCCCATGTAATGGTTGATGAGCATCTTGCCGCCGATGAATACTAGGATCACCGAAAGCCCGTACTTCAAATACTCGAAGCGGTGCATGAACGCCGCCAGCGCGAAATACATGGAGCGCAGGCCAAGAATGGCGAAAATGTTGCTGGTGAAGATGATGTAGGCGTCGTTCGTAATGGCGAAGATCGCGGGGATGGAATCAACCGCGAAGATCACATCGGAGATTTCAACCAGCACCAGCACAAGGAACAACGGTGTCAGGTAACGCTTGCCATTCTGCATGGTAAAGAATTTCTCGCCGTCGAAATCATCCGTCACGCGGAAATTGCGGCGCATGAAATTCACAAGGCGGTTATTGCCCACATCGGGCTCCTCGTCGGCAGCGAGCAGCATCTTAATACCGGTAAGTACAAGGAACGCACCGAACAGATACATGATCCAGCTGAATTGCTGGATCAGCGCCGTACCCAGCCCGATCATGAGGCCCCGCATCATGATCGCGCCGATGATGCCCCACAGCAGCACGCGGTGCTGGTACATGCGCGGCACACCGAAATGCGTGAAGATGAGCAGGAACACGAAGAGGTTATCCATCGAGAGCGAAAGCTCAATGAGGTAGCCCATGAAGAATTCGGAAGCGGCCGTGGGCCCACGCTCAACGTACACGAAGGCGTTGAACGCCATGGCAAGGCAGATGAATACGACACTGCGCTGCAGGGCCTGTTTCACGGTGAGGGGGCTTTTTTCGCGCTTGAGCAATCCAAGGTCGATGATGAAGGCCGTTGCCACCACCACAAAAAAGACCGACCACATGAGCATAGGCGTTTCCATGATATTCCTTCAACCGCGCACCGCTGCGCTTAGCTGTAGTAAACCTCTTTATCGAGCGTTTTTTCCGTCGCGTCGATGGTGAGGGTGATGGCGCAATCGCCGGTGATATTGATGGTGGTGCGCACCATGTCCAGCACTCGGTCCACACCCAGTAGCAGGCCAATGCCTTCGATGGGCAGGCCCACCGAATGCAGTACCATGCCCATGAAAATGATGGAGCCGGACGGGATGCCCGCCGCACCGATGGAGCCGAGCGTGCAGGTCAGAAGTAGCACGGCGTAATCACCGGTCTGGAGATCGATGCCGAAGAACTGCGCGAAGAACAAGGCGCAGATACCAAGGTAGATCGCCGTGCCATCCATGTTGATGCAGGCGCCCAGCGGCAGAAGGAATTGGGTGGATTGCTCGGACACACCCAGCTTGGTCTGAAGCTCGCGCATGGCGGTGGTCAGGGTAGCTTTGGAGCTCGAGGTCGAGAACGCCATCAACTGCGTGGTGACCAGTTTGCGGTAGAAGACCAGCGGGTTCACCCGCGCCACCACCGCAATGATCGCCCCGAAGAGCAGGTACTGGAACAGGCACGCAGCCAGCACGGCCAGCACCAGCCAGAACAGGATCACGATAATTTCCGATCCTTGCGTGCCCACGCTCCACGCCATGAAGCCGAACACGGCCAACGGGGCCAGCCGCACGATGTATTCGATCATCTTGAAGATGATCTGGCTGAAATCATACAGGGTCTGGCGCGCATTCGCTGCCTTCTCGCCCATGAGGTTCATGGTCACGCCGAACATGACTGCGAACACGATGATTTGAAGCAGGTGGCCTTCGGCGAACGACGCGAAGATGTTGGTCGAGATCAGGTTCAGCAGGAAATCTTTCACCGTCATGGTGGGGGCAGGCGCTTGGTCCTGCATGCTGCTGGCGAATTCTTCGATATTCACCTGAAGCCCAACGCCGGGCTGGAAAATAAGACCCGCGGCAATGCCGATGACCACCGCGAACAGCGCCGTCGAGAGGTACGCGCCTACACCTTTAAGGCCCACGCGTTTGAAGTTCGCACCGTCGCCCATGCTGGTGATGCCGGACACCAGCGCAAGGAATACCAGCGGCACGACCACCATCTTGATGAGGTTGATGAACACGGTACCAAGGAGCTTTAGGTCATTGGCGAGTTCAGTATTCCCTTGAATGGCAAACCCGGTGATGATGCCCAGAATGAGGCATATCACAACCTGTTGCCACATTCGAAGCCCGAATACGGTGAATTCCTTAACGTCGGCACCTGCCATGATAATGGGTACTCCCTGAATAGGGGGTTGGAAAATGGCGGCCACCATAGCAGCGCAACTTACTTTTGCCAGCGATTTTCGTGGCTTGCCGTGCGTTGCAGCATAACTCTATGGGGGGCCTTGCTTTTTGCGCTGGAAACAGCGTGTTTTTACGAACATCGCTTGGATTTGCAAGCCCATGTAACTACAACAGGTGCAGTCAACACGTAAGGTAAGCTTGTGTATCCGCCCCAGAATCCCCCTTCCAAACCGTCAAAAAAGAAATGGCTGCTGTTTGTTGCAGGCGCACTGGCGGTTGGTGGTGCAATATACATGCTGGGCGGGTTAGGTAAGAAAGAGGCGGCGCCACAAGCCCGTTCCGGCGTGCCTGTGGAAACCGCCACCGTCACCCCGAAGCGCCTTCAGGTGAATATCGATGCGGTGGGTACCCTCGTTGCCAATGAAATGGTCATGCTCCGTCCCGAGATCGCCGGGCGCATTACGGAAGTGCTGTTCACTGAAGGTCAGCCCGTGAAGAAAGGTGATCCACTGTTCAAGATCGACGACCGTATGGCACGCGCCGAGTTGAAACAGGCCGAATCCAACCTGCAGCTTGCGCGCCTGAATTACGACCGGTTCCGTAAGCTTTCTTCAACCGGGGCGGCCACCAAGCTGCGCTACGATGAAGCCCGTGCCGAGCTTGGTGTGAATCAGGCCAATGCCGACCTTGCCCGCACCCGTGTGGAGTACATGACCATCTCTGCGCCGTTCGATGGAGTGGTGGGCCTGCGCAGCGTCAGCCCCGGCGAATACGTGAACGTGGGGCAGGAACTAGCCAACTTCGTCAGCTACGACCCCATGAAGGTGAACTTCACCATTCCGGAAACGCAAGCCTCACAATTGGCCGAGGGCCAGACCATTGCCATGATGGTGGAAGCGCTGCCGGGCAGAACCTTCGAGGGCGTGGTGTATGCACTGGATCCGCAATTGGATGTGAATGGCCGCGCGGTGAACCTGCGCGCGACCATTCCGAACCCGGAGAATGTGCTGAAGCCCGGCTTCTTTGCGCGCATTGCATTGAACGTCGCGAACAAGGAAAACGCGCTGACCGTGCCGGAAAGCGCCATCGTGCCGCAAGGTAATACCAAACAGGTGTTCGTGGTGGGCGAGGATCAGACCGCGAACCTCGTAACCGTGGAGCTGGGTGAGCGCCTTGCCGGTGAAGTGGAGGTAGTAAGCGGCCTACAGGCGGGCGATGTAGTCGTCACCTCGGGTCAGATCAAACTGCAACCCGGCGCAAAAGTGACGAACACCAGCAAAGCACCGGAAGCCGCTGCCGAAGCGCCTCAGCCTGCCGCTGGCAATGAGCCCCAGAATGCGATGTCCACTGCCGATCAAACCAGTGGCGACACCGTTGAAACGGTCCTACCTGCCGAGCAGCAACCCATCGGTTCCGAGCCAGGCAGCGAGGCCGAACTCTCCGTGCCTACCGAGATGATGGACGTGCCCGCCGATGAGGGTGCGGGCGAAGCGGCCCCGGAACAATCCCCGGCCGAGCCGCTAAATACTGAAACGCCGCCTGCTGCTGAATAAGGACGCGCCCCGTGAAAGCCGCTGAGATTTGCATTCGCCGCCCGGTCCTTTCGGTTGTGATCAACCTGCTGATCGTGCTGATGGGGCTGGTTTCGTATGACCGACTGACGGTGCGCGAATACCCGAACATCGACGTGCCCGTGGTGACGGTGACGACCAATTATCTCGGCGCATCGGCAAAGATCATTGAAACGCAGGTGACCAAACCGCTTGAGGATTCGCTCTCGGGCATCGAAGGCATCGATTTCATCAAATCCATTTCACGCTCCGAGCAAAGCCAGATCACCGTGCAGTTCCGCCTAAGCCGCGACGCCGATGCCGCGGCCAGCGACGTGCGCGACCGCGTGGCCCGCGCCCGCGACCTGCTGCCCGAAGAAGTGGACGAGCCCATTGTGGCCAAGGTCGAGGCGGATGCGCAACCGATCATGTGGATGTCGTTGAACAGCGAAACTGCCAGTCAGCTGGATGTATCGGAAACGGCCGACCTCGTGGTGCAGGATCGCCTACAGGTACTGCCCGGCGTGGCCAGTGTGCTGCTGTTCGCAGAACGTCGCTATTCTATGCGCGTGTCGGTGGACCGCGAGAAGCTCGCGGGCTTTAACCTGACGCCGCAGGATGTGGAAACCGCCCTGCGTGCGCAGAACGTGGAAATTCCCGCAGGGCGTATTGAATCGCTGCAGCGCGAATTCACCGTGCTTAGCCAGACCGACCTGAATACGCCCGAGCAATTCCGGCAGGTGATCCTGCGTGAAGCGGAAGGTGGCCACCTCGTGCGGCTTGGCGAGGTTGCGGATATCGCTTACGGTCCGCTGGAAGAGCGTTCGCTGGTGCGGTTCAACGGCCGCCCATCCATTGGCCTTGGGGTCGTGAAGCAATCGGTCGCCAACCCGCTGGAGATCTCCGCCGCCATTCGCGAGGCATTGCCCACCATCCAGAAAGACCTGCCCAAGGGCATGAACCTGAGCATTGCTTACGATTCGTCGGTGTTCATTGATGAATCGATCAAATCGGTGTTCCACACCATCGTGGAAGCGACCGTGCTGGTGGTGCTGACCATCTTCTTCTTCCTGCGCACCCTGCGCGCCACGCTTATTCCGCTGGTGACCATTCCCGTGTCGCTGGTGGGCGCACTGGCGCTGATGTACCTGATGGGGTTCTCCATCAACACGCTTACGTTGCTGGCGCTGGTCATCGCCATCGGCTTGGTGGTGGATGACGCTATCGTGGTGCTCGAGAATATCTACCGCCACATGGAAGAGGGGATGGATGCGATCCACGCCTCGGTCAAAGGCATGCGCGAGATCGGCTTTGCGGTCGTTGCCATGACGTTGACGCTGGCCACCGTGTTCGTGCCTGTGGCCCTCACTCCCGGGCGCACCGGCCAGCTCTTCATCGAATTTGCGCTTACGCTGGCAGGCGCGGTGATTATTTCCGGTATCACGGCGATCACGCTATCGCCTATGATGTGTTCGCGCATCCTGCGCGCCACCCACCTGAGCGATGAGCCAAAATGGTCGCAGCGTATCGAGGGGTGGATCCGTCGGCTGGAAGCGGCCTACACCCGCACGCTGAAACGCATTATCGGTCGCCGCAAAATGATGATGCTCGTTGCTGCGCTTACCTTCGTGGCAGCGGGCGTACTGTTCTCGGGCCTGCAATCCGAACTGTCGCCTGCGGAAGATCGCGGCGTGATCTTTGGTATCGGCATGGCGCCGGAAGGCTCCACCATTCAATATGCCGACCAATACGCCCAGCAGATGGAAGCCATTTTTGATAAGATCCCCGAGAAGCAGTGGCGCTTCATTGCGGTGGGCTTCCCGTTCGTGACGCAGACTTTCACCGTGACCGGTCTGAAAGAGTGGGGCGAGCGCGACCGTTCGAGCTTCGACATCATTCAGGAGATCTCGCCGAAGCTGTTTGGTATTCCCGGCACGCTCAACTTTGCCATTAACCCGCAATCGCTGGGGCAGGGCTCGCGAAGCCAGCCGGTGGAGGTCGTGATCCAGACTACCGCCACCTACGAAGAACTCGATGTGATGACCAATAAGATCCTTGCCGAGTTGCGCAAGAACCCCGGCCTGATGACGCCCGATACCGACCTGAAGCTCAATAAGCCCGAGCTGCGCGTGACCATGGACCGCGAGAAGATGGCGAGCATGGGCATCGATATCGCAATCGTGGGCCGCACGCTGGAAACCATGCTGGGTGGCCGCGAAGTGACGCGTTTCAAGCGTGGCTCCGAACAGTATGAAGTATTGGTCAAGATTGCCGATGACAAACGCCGCACGCCGAACGACCTGACGGCCATTTACGTGCGGGCGCGCAACGGCGAAATGGTGCCGCTGAATAACATCGTGAAGCTGGAAGAGGGGGTTGCACCGCGCGAACTGAACCACTTCGATAAGCTACGCGCCGTGACCATCACCGCCAACCTTGCCTCCGGCTATGGTCTGGCCAAAGCCCTGTCCGACATTGAAGCCGTGGTGGCCGACGTGGCCCCGAGCGCGACCATCGACTATTCCGGCAACAGCCGTGAATTCAAGGAATCCAGCGCCAGCATGGGCATGATCTTCGCACTCGCACTGGCGTTCATTTACCTTGTGCTGGCCGCGCAGTTCGAAAGCTGGCGCGACCCCATGGTCATCCTGCTGACCGTGCCGCTCGCCATGGCAGGCGCGTTGCTATTCATGACTTTCACCGGCGGCACCATCAACGTGTATTCGCAGATCGGTCTCGTGGCGCTGATGGGGCTTATCTCCAAACATGGCATCATGATCGTGGAATTTGCCAACCAGCTGCAGGAACGCGGGCGCAGCCAGCTCGATGCGGTGGTGGAATCCGCATCCCTGCGCATGCGCCCTATCCTGATGACCACCGGTGCCATGGTGCTGGGCGCCATTCCGCTGGCGTTGGCCAGCGGTGCAGGGGCCGAAAGCCGTCAGGCCATCGGCTGGGTGATCGTGGGGGGCATGACGGTGGGTACGCTCTTTACCCTGTTCATCGTGCCGACCTTCTACCTGCTCATCGCGCGCCAGCATAAACTGCTGGTGATCGATGAAGCCATCATCGCCGCGTCCTACGGGCCGGATGAGCATGGGGGGCATGGTGGCCATGGCCCTGCGAGTCCGGTAGCGCCCGTGTCCCCGCAACAGCCGCCCGCGCCACCGGCCCCGCCGGCGGCTCCTGCCGCTGCGTTGCCCCATGCTGTCGAGCCCATGCATGGTGGCTATGTGGATCCTGAAACGCCCCCGCAGCGCGGTAGCTTTGAAGAGATCTAAAAGAAAAAGGGTACCCGGTTGGGTACCCTTTTAATTGGATGCTACGCGGGATTATTAGCCAAGGCGGTCAGTAGACCGCCTCAGCCATGAGCCAGCGAAGCTGCGCGTAGGACTAGGCAGGATGCCGATGTCTGTAGCAGCAAAGCTAACTACTTCGCGTCGTCGAACAGCTTGCCGAACTCGCGCTTGGTGCGGTTCTTCCAGTGGCCACGGTGGTACGCATCGCTTACCAGCAGTGGCAGCACGCTGCCCGCCTCGGCAAACACCATCTGCTCCAGCGCGGTATCCACCTTACCCCAGCTGCAGGCTTCTTTCAGCGTGCTGCTGCTGCAGGCACCATCGCGCACGTCAGCCACGGTGATCTGCACGGCGTAAGCATGCATGTCCACTTCCTTGCCAAGGATCTCGGCGCAGACCACGGTGTCCTGCGTGAAGTTCTTCGGCACGCCGCCGCCGATCATCAGCAGGCCGGTCTTGCCCGCTTCGATCTTGATGTCGGTGAGTTCGCGGAAGTCGGCGATCGCATCCAGCATCATGTGCTTCTTGGGGTTATCGACCTGGTGCTTTACCAGACCGAAGCCTGCCGAGCTATCCACGAAGGCCGGGCAGAAGATGGGGATGTTGTGCTCGTAAGCCAGTTGTACCAGCGAGTCCTTCTTCTTGGCGTTGCCCGCGGCCAGCCACTTGCCCATCTCGCGGATGAATTCGCGCGAGCTGTAGCCGCGCGGCTCCAGCTTGTTGGCGATCTCGAGGATGGTGTGGTCGCAGGCCTGCAGCTCTTCCTCGTCGATGTAGGTATCGTAGATACGGTCGATGTAGAGGTCGCGCAGGTATTTGTCGTCCTGGCCCGAAGCGCTGCCATGGTAGTGTTTGAAACCGAGGGCTTCGAAGAAGTCCATGTCCACGATGGATGCACCGGTGGCCACGATCGCGTCCACCATGTTGTAGCGGATCAGGTCGGCATAGAGCTTCATGCAGCCACCGGCCGAGGTCGAACCCGCGATGGTCAGGATGATCGAGCAATCCTTGTCGGCGAGCATCTGGTTGTAGATGCTGGTAGCCCGCGCGAGGTCACGGCTGGTGAAGCTCATGTTCGCCATCTGGTCGATGATGGGGCGGGCATCGAAGCTGGCGATGTCGATATGCTCGACGGTCTTTTGTAGCAGCTGCGCTTTGTCGTTCGATTTGGTCTTGCTGGCTTGCGCGGTCATGGTTTTTCTCCTTGGTCTTAAAAGAAAGCCCCGGCGCGGCGTTGTCGCCGGCCGGGGCGTTGTTTGTGGTGGTAATGTTACGCGATGGCGGCTTCGTACGCCACTTCGCGCGGTTCTGCAAGCGGTGCGTAATGGCTGAGCAGGGGCTCATCCTTCACGACGACCGATTGCGTGGCCGGGGCGAAACCGTTGAAGCGTGTGGCCATGGTGCGCCCGTAAGCACCCAGCTGGCCGATCTCAATGTAGTCGCCTTCTTTGATGTCGGCGGGCAGCATGAAGGGGCCCTTCATGAAGTCCATCGTATCGCAGGTGGGGCCATACAGGCTGAAACCTTCCTGCTCATCGGTCGTGGCCTTGCGGTTAAGCAACTTGCACGGGTAGAGCCATTTGGGCACGCCCGCATCGAACAGCGAACCATAGGTACCGTCGTTGATGTAGAGGAAATTGCCTTTGCGCAGTTCCACGCGCACCAGCACCGAGCCGGACTCGGCCACCAGCGCACGGCCGGGTTCGGCCAGCAGGCGGCAGCCATGCTGCTTCACGATATCGCGCGTAGCGTCGTGGATGGCGGCAAAGTAGTCCAGCATCGGCGGTGGGGTCATGCCGGGGTACACGCTGGGGAAGCCACCGCCCACGTCGAACGAGTCAATGCGGATGCCCGAGGCTTTCACCACCTGTTTGGCCAGTTTGATGGCCATTTTGTAGGCGTCCGGGTGCATGCACTGGCTACCCACGTGGAAGCACACGCCGGTATGCGCCGCCACTGCCCGCACATCGGCAAGCAGTACGGCCGCATCGGTCTGGGCTGCGCCGAATTTATCGGTCAGCGCCAGTTCGGCGTAGGTGTTCGGAATGGCCAGACGCACATGAAGGCCCAGATCATCGGCGTAATCCGTTTCGCTGAGGATCTTGTTCAGCTCGTCCTGGCAATCCAGCGAGAAATGGCGCACACCATAGGTGTAGTACGCCTCGCGGATGGCTTTGCGCGACTTCACCGTGTGCATGAAATAGATCTCGGCGCTGGGGAACAGCCCACGCACCATGGCCACTTCATGCAGTGACGCAGCATCAAAACGGCGGATGCCATGGGCCCACAGGTCCTTGAGCACATGTTCGTCGGGGTTGGTCTTTACCGCGTACATCACGTCGCCTTTGAAACGAGTCAAAAACGTGTCGACCGCGCGTTTCAGCGCGTGCGGACGGTAGAGAATAACAGGCTGTTCGGGCTGTAGATACTTTACAGCGGAATCGGGCGAATTGTAGCTTCGCATGTCATAAACCCTCATTAGTACGTTAACCAAAACGCACCAGCTAAACCTTGCGACGGATTTATGACAGCAGTGCCAAGGTCACCTTGCTGGATCGGCTTTCAGTCCGTTCATTGGCGGACTTGGCCTACCCCTCTAGGGATCTCTACACGCCATGGGACTTAGCGGCTGGGTCCAATTATATACGGTGGGGGGGGTTGTAAAGTAAAAATTTTATTACGCATTCTAACGCGCTTATGTTTTTGACCCATGCATGGCGCAAATGCTTCTATTGCGGGGTTTCAATGGCTGAAAATAATTTTTTTATAACGGTAGGCCGCGCCACCGATGCTGCAATGCACTGTAAAACAGCCTTTAAGAGCAATTGAATAAAATTCTTTATAAATATTGAGGTAAAACAAATAAAAATAGTTAATCAATCGTTAACTTTTGAGGCGTAATGCTGGAAATCCACCCCAAGGAGATATTTCCCATGGCCGCTCAATATACGGTTGCGACATCCAGTGAACTTACCTCGGTATTATCGCAGCTTAAGGGTGGTGAAACTGTCTATCTAAAGGCAGGTGACTATGGGAACCTGACATTAACAGGAAAATACGCCAGTACGGTGACGTTCACCTCAGTAGATGTAGATCAGCCCGCCACGTTCAACATGATCACCTTCAACGGTGCGAAGAACATCACCATCGATGCGGTGAAGGTGGACCTGCAGAACCACCCGGCCGAGGCGTATAAAGATGTGGGCGTGCGTGTCAGCAATTCCAGCAATATCGAGATCAGCAATAGCGATGTCAGCTCGAATGCCTCTTCGCAGAATGCCATTTCCACTACCGGTATCTATGTGCGCGGCAGCAGTAACGTGGTGCTGGATAATAACACCATCAGTGAGTTCGGCTGGGGCTCGGTGGTGCAGCAATCCAGTAACGTGGCAGTATCGAACAATACGTACCACGATAATCTGGGGGATAATGCCCGTTATGCATCGGATATCAGCAATATCGTGGTCGAGGGCAATACGTTCCATCCGCCTGCGCTTGATAACCCGCTGAACACACACCAGGACAATATCCAATTCTGGACAACGGATGCCACCAAAGACAGCGCCAACATCGTGGTGCGGGGCAATACGATCTACAACTACACCGAAAGCACCGTGCAGAATATTTTCATGCGTGGCGATTACCTGAACAGTGCTGACGGGCTGAGCAATGAATTCCGCTACGAGAATGTGGTCATCGAAGAGAACGTCATCGTTGGTAACCATGCGCATGGCATCACTATTTCTGCGGCCGATGGCGTGACGATCCAGAACAATACCGTGCTCTATGCCGGGCTTGAGGCGCATCCCGATGCGGTGAACGTACCCAAGATCAACGTATCATCTTCCACCGGCGTCACAGTCGTGGATAACGTAACGAACGGCGTCAATATCAGTGAAAGCAGTGCGCAAGGCGCGGTGGTTCAGGGCAATATCATCGTGGATCGCCATGATTCGGATTCACCGAGCTATGTGGGCAACCTGTTCGTCAACGCCGATCAGAACCAGTTTCCCACTGCGGCGGATCTGGTGCCGCTGCCGGGTGGACTGCTGGATAAAGGTAATGGCGATTTCGTCGGCGCGCTGCAGGTGCAACCCTCGACCACGGCCGTCACGGCACTTGCCAGCGTGAGCAGCGAGCTGGTGGATGGGAATTTCGTCTACGCGTTCGATGCCGGAGCTTCGCTGGGTGTTGCTGGCGCAGCGCTCGAGGGCGCCAGTTACAGCTGGAAGTTCGCCGATGGCACAGTGCTGAACGGCGAAAGCGTTTCGCACAGTTTTACCACTTCTGGTCACACGGAGGTCACCCTCACCGTAACCGATGCACAAGGGCGCAGCGATAGCTTCGTGCGTGAACTGACGGTGCGCGATACCCAGGTCCTCCAATTGAATTTTGAGCAGGGCGCGCAGGATCTCACCGGCAATGCATCCGGTGTGATCGTGGCCAACCCCACGTACGTAGATGGCCCCTACGGCAAGGCGCTGCACCTTGCAGGTGGCACCGATCGTGTGACCATCAACCGCGCTGACATCGATCTTGGTGGTACGGGCCAGTTCACCTTCTCGACCAGCCTGCAGCTGGAAGCTGGCGCGACCAGCCGTATGACCGTGCTCAGCGACCATGGTAACTGGGGCCTTTATCTGAATCCAACAACGGGTGCTGCCCAGCTAGCCGTGGCCTCGAAATTCTATAATTTCCCAGCCAACGCTGCGCTGGCTGATGGACAGTGGCACGATCTGGCACTCACCATCGATGCTTCAGGCACCACCCTGTATGTGGATGGCAAGGTCGCCGGTGTGATGGCGGCCAATGAAGCGCTGCTGGACCTGATCGACGAAGCCGGGCGCTACGGCTATTCCGTGGGGGGTACACCTTGGGGGAATGCGTTCCAGGGCAATATCGATAACCTGGCCATTTTCAGTAAAACCCTCAGCGCCACAGATATTCAGACGCTGCACAGTCATCAGCCAGCTATACCGGAAGTAGGCATTGAGCTGAACGGCGATGCCAATGCCAACACATTGCAGGGCACGGCCTATGCCGACCATCTCTATGGCGATGCCGGGCGTGACCGCATCGACGCAGGGGCGGGCAATGATCGGGTGGACGGCGGCGTGCATAGCGATACCCTCAGTGGTGGCGTGGGTAACGACACGCTGATCGGCGGGCATGCCAATGACATGCTTACCGGCGGTGCGGGCCGCGATGTGTTCGTGGTGAAGGACATCAACCACAGCGCCGGGGCGAATTACTATGGCAAGGCCGCGCCCGTGCAAGGCGACCTGATCACCGATTTCACCCATGGCGAAGACATAATCGACCTGAGTGCCACGGGTTACCACAGTTTAGTGGAAGCAGGGCAAGCCACGCAGGTAGGGCAGCTGGAATATAACGTCACTAATACGGGCACGGTGCTGTACGATCCCTTCTCGAATTTTGCGATGACGCTGCAGGGCGTGGCGCAATTATGGCAGGACGATATCAGCTTTGCGGCACAGCCCAATCCTGGTCTTCAACAGCGGCCCGATGGTAGCTTCGTGTTGGATGTGAAAGAGAGCTTCGCAAAGCAAACGCTGGATAGCTACGTGGTGCAGACCGGCGATAAGGCCGATGCGATCTCCATCCAGAATTATGAGGGCGATGTAGTAGCCACCGGCGGCGGGAACGATGTGGTGCGCACCGGTTTCGGCAACGACACGATCTACGGTGATGAAGGTAATGATAGCCTTTATGGCGAAGCCCATAATGACGCGCTGCATGGCGGTGCGGGCAATGACCTGCTCAATGGTGGCCTGCACAACGATGTGCTGCATGGAGGCGCGGGCGCGGATATTTTCCAGTTCACCAAAAACTTCGGTCAGGATGTGATCAAGGACTTTGAGGCCGGCAGCGACGTGATCGAACTGCTGGGCACCGGGCTGTTCAATTTCGAGGCGGTGCAAAGCGCCACCGTTTATGATCTTGCGCATGCCACTGCGGTGATCAAGGCAGCGGATGGATCATCCATCACCGTGGTGGGGGTGGATCGCCCGTTCGACCAAGCGGATTTCCGTTTCGGCTGAGCGCCGCCCCGCACGGCATAAAAAAGGCCCACATTGCTGTGGGCCTTTTTATTTGGTGGGCGCTTACTTCTGAAGCACGGGAGGTAGGTGGGAAACACCCATCTGGAACTCGCCCATATCCTCGAAGTAATCGGCGCTGGTTTTTACCTTGGGCACCTTCACCGAGTTGTTGTTGGTGATGAACGCGTGGTACGGCAGCTTGCGCACATGCGCGAACAGGATGGACGCGGCAAGGAAGAAGGTCAGTGCCGAAGCCAGGAAGAAGCCGTAGCCGTAGAACTTGTAGCCAAGGTTCATGAACACCAGCGTGAGGATGGTGTTGCTCACGAAGTAGAAGAAGAAAATCCACATGTTCGATTTGCGGCAATCGAAGTAGCTTAGGATGATCGTTGTGAACAGGATGAGCACCTGGAAGAATGCCCCCAGCACGCCAAGGCGGAACATGCCCAGCTGCAGGAAGAAGATGTTCAGCTTCTCGAAGATCTGCGGTGCCAGCAGGATGATGAGGAACGCGATGATGCCCTGCAGCAGCATCACGTTGCGGCCACCTTCGATGATCGAATCCATGATCAGGCCATGGAATTGCTTGATACGGCGCAGGCTGGCATGCGCCAGGATGTTGCCGTAGAAGCGGCGGTAATGGTGGAAGAAGTTGGTCTCGATGGCGAACACGAACAGCGCCAGCGAGGGAAGGATGCTCATCGCAGCCATGAACATGGCCGAATCATAGTCCGGGAAGAAACGCATCTTGCTGGGCAGCTGCGTCGCCTCGGGCGCGTACCACATGATCCATTTGTCGATCCACAGCGCGGCGTTGAAGAAGAAGCCGCCCACGGCCAGTTCCCAGTATTTCGCCCAGAAGGGCTTGGTCGCGAATTCGGTAGTCAGGCGGTAGGGGTATTCCGCGAAGATGCGCCCCGTCAGCATGAACACGATGATGGCAAGGCCGATATTGTAACCCGACACCATGCCCGCGGCGCCGTATTCACTCAGGTATTCGGCAGCCAGAACCGCAATCACCATCCCGATGATGAAGGTCCAGGTCACGGCCGAGAAGTCCTTTAAAGCGGTGAGGTACACCGAAAGCAGCCACACACCCGCGATGAGGAACATGTTCGAGAAGCCCGCAAGGCGCAGGCCCAGCGGCATTTCGAAATAGATGGCGTAGAAGAAAATGGCCAGCAGCAGGTTACTGGCGAACACCAGCACCATGCTCTCCAGCAGCACGGTCGGCACTGGGGTGACGTTCTTCACGTGGATCTGGTCGGCCAGGTAGCGCGTCATGATGAAGTAGACGGGGGCGGAAAGCACCAGCGAGAACGAGAAGTTGTAGACGATCACACCGCGGAAATCGAGCAGTTCGGCCGAGTCAGAGCCACCATACATGTAGGTGGTGAAGGCCAGCGCAATCACCGTAAACAGCCACGGGCCCGCAATGGCGAAGGCCGAGTGCAGGTAGGCCCCGGCAATGCCCATCAGGTCGTCGCGACGGGCGAGTTTATTCAGTTCAAATCCAATACCAGCCATGGGTTTCGTTCCTTACATTAGGCGCGGCGCAGATACTGCGCATAGAGGTTGCGGTAGGCCTGTTGTTGGATGGCCTCGTTATAGTAATGCTCCATACGTGCGGCGATGGCGCCAGAGGCGTTCTCGTACAACTCGTTGTCGGAGAGCAGGGTGTAGATCGCATCGGCGGTCGAAGCGGGCGAGGCCAGCGGGGTTACGATGCCACCGGCACCGAGTGCGGGCGTTTCTTCCGGCGTGCCTTCGATCAGTTCACGGCAGGCGCCAACATCCGTCGCCACGATGGGAATGCCCGCTGCACCGGCTTCCAGCATCACCAGTGGCTGTGCTTCAGAAATACTGGTCAGCACCAGTACATCAAGCATGGGCAGATAATCTTCCACGTTGGCCTGGCCGGTGAACACCACGTTGTTATCCAGCCCCTGTAACTGCACGAGGTTCAGGCATTCCTGATAATATTCGCGGTCTTCGTCCGTCGGGCCGATGATATAGGCCTTCAGCTCCGGCGTGGTCTGCTTCAGCAGGCCGCAGGCGCGAATGAAGGTCTTGATGTCTTTAATGGGCACCACGCGACCGATCAGGCCAATGGTGGGGGTTGCCTGGCGGCGATGCTGCAGGTTGGCGAAACGTTTAATGTTCACGCCGTTGGGAATGACCATCATCTTCGCCGGGTCGGCACCATCTTCCAACTGCGGCTTTTGGTTGCCCTGGAACAGGGTGATGATGTGGTCACAGCCTTCGTAGCACAGGCGCGAGAAGTTGTTGATCGAGTCGATCCACATGTCGCGCAGGTCGCGGCGCGGTTTGTCGATGGTCAGCGCTTTCGACGCGGTGGCCTGCAGCCAGTCGGCCGAGGTCACCTCGATACGGCGTTCGTTGGTGTAGATGCCATGCTCGGTCACCATGACCGGCTTTCCGGTTTCCACCTTGGCACGTGCACCCATGAGGCCTGCATAACCGGTGGAGAGTGCGTGATACACGTCAGCCTGCGGTAGCGGGGCCAGCAACACCGAATACATGCCACCGGCGATGGCGCGGTAGCTCCAGAAATAATCGAGGAAGCTCTGATCCGGGAAGCCTGCTTCGTACAGGTCGATCAGCTGCGCCCATGCTTCTTCGCGATCCAGCAGCACTTCGGTGCCGATGGGTGCGGAGACCGAACCCAGCACATCCATGATCTGTTTCAGCTCGCGCAGTTCCATGGCGCGTTCTGAGGTGAGGGTAGCCAGTGGCTCGCGCAGTGCCTGATGCAGGCGGCGGGCCAGTAGGCCGTTAATGTCGGCGCCTTGCGGCAGGTCGTTCAGGCGAATGGTGGTCAGGCCGATTACGTTGCTGGGCAGGTCATATTTCAGCTCCAGCTCGGCATCGCGCGGCACGATGGCGCACAGGTGGAAGCTAAGGTGCGACTGCTCCTTGATGAGGCCATGCGCCCAACCCGAAACCCCGCCCGTCACGTACGGGTAGGTTCCCTCGAGGATGAGGCAAACATCTGCTTTTTGTCCGACAGCACGCATCTTCTAACCCTTTATTCTTTTTCTTGTCCTACGCTACCTGAAGCCACAGCGACACGGCGTCGCGCACGTCTTTGGGCAATTCTTCTTGCCCCACCACGCTACGGCCGAATTCCAGCACCGCACGGCGCAGTTCGCGGAACTGGCCTAGGCGGAACAGGCACTCGAAATACCACAGCACCATGTTGTTCACTTTCCAGCCACGGTCCATCGCGGAACGGAACCAGTCGGCCGCTTCTTCCCACTGCTTGTTGCGGTAAAGCAGGCGACCAATAGCGATCCATGCATCGGCCGAATTGGGGTCCTTCTGCAGGTAACCCTTGTACGTATTAATGGCGCGTTCGCGGTTCAGCTTTTCCAACTCGGGATCGAGCACGCCGGTGAAGGCGTAATCGTCGTAGAATTTGGCGAGCGCCATGGTCAGGTTCGGGTTGTTCGGCTCGCGGGCGCGGGCTTCCTCGATGCGTTCAAGCTTCACCATGAACTCGCGCTCCACCTTCGCTACGGCGGTTGCCGCCTGCACGCGAATGGTGTTGCTGCTATCGGCCAGTGCCACTTTGAACGCGGGCGAGAAACGTGGGTTGAAGCGCGTGGCCATCTTGGCGAGTGCACGGCGTTTCTGGTTCTCGCTACCCAGGCGCATCACATCCACGAAGGGCATGACGCCGTAGTTCTTCGGGTTCTCGTCCAGCCCTTCCATGATGCTGTCATAGATGTGCTGGCTGTCGGTTACCTGGTCGGTCGGGAAGATGCTCTCGTACCATTCCTTGAAGTGCTGCGCGCGGTTGCGGAAGATCACCGTGCCGAGAAAGCCGAACAGCGCACCGAGCGAGCCGAAAATGCCGGTCACGAACGATACGATGGCCAGAATGGCCAAGTGCTGCACGTCCATGCCACCGCGGTATTGCGCGTAGGTCACCATGGCCACCACGATCGAGATCGCAAAGTGAATCAGCAGGAACACGATGGGCCAGATGCCTGCACCCAGCAGCAGGTACAGGTTGAAGGCATGCAGCAGGCTCACCACTACCCCAAGGATGATGAACAGCCCATTGGTGGCCGTGGCCGATGACACCTTGTTCGCGTCGTGCACGTCCTCGGGGGCGAGCACGTCCTCGACATACTGGTAGTAATCGATGGGGGTGTTAGCGGACTTCATGGAGCGCCTGCACGATGTAGCTGAAGTTCGCATCACGCTTGCCGCGCAGGTGCTTCTCCATATCCTTGGCGATCTTATCGCGCACGATGGATGCACCCGCCTGCGTGGTCGCCGGCAGCAGGATGGAGTATTCTTCGCCTTCGGTCTGGTAATCGAACGCCAGATCCACCGAACGCAGCACGGTCTTCACCGATTCGCCGATCTGGCGGGCGATCGTGATGCGATCGGCATCGGACAGCGATTTGGGGTCGCTGATCTTGATCACCAGCATCGACAGGTCAAAGCCCACACG
>Ga0075012_10001216_pt1 | contig 26838 bp, 19 predicted proteins | sample All_14_2_FD_71474 | JGI IMG/M metagenome (GOLD analysis project Ga0075012, IMG submission 71474) | Freshwater microbial communities in response to fracking from Pennsylvania, USA - Allegheny Zone_MetaG_DW_15 | ecosystem: Environmental > Aquatic > Deep subsurface > Groundwater > Drilled...
CAAAGCTGCGCTGGTAAAGGCTGCCATCGCCGGGCGAGGTGCGGTGCGAGATGCCGTAGTTTACGAAGAAATTCACCCGCTCGTGCCGGTAATTGACGTTGAGGGCAAGGCCGTAATTGGCAGGATAGCCACCCACCACATCCACGGAACCGTTGAAGCCGTTGCGCTGCTCTTTTTTCAAAACAATGTTGATGATGCCGCCGATGCCCTCCGCCTCGTAGCGGGCGCTGGGGTTCGTGATGATTTCCACCCGCTCCACGAGGCTACCCTGCAACTGTTGCAAGCCCGCTGCCCCGTTCAGGCTGACGAGGCCGCTCGGCTTCCCGTCTATCAGGATGCGCACATTGCCGCTGCCCCGCAGGCTGACATTGCCCTCCACGTCCACCTGCACGGAGGGGATGTTGGAGAGCAGTTCGGCTGCGTTGCCACCAGCGTTGCCGAGGTCTTTGCCCACGTTGAAAACCTTTTTGTCCAAGGACATTTGCATGGTGCTTTTTTCAGCCTGCACCACGACTTCTTCCAAATCGGTGGCAGTGGCGCTCAGCTTGATGTTTCCAAGGTCAACGGCTGCGTTTTTTACCAAAATTTTATCCAAAAACAAAGGCTCGTAGGCGAGGAATTCCGCTTTGGCGAAATAGCTACCTGGCTTTGCATCCATCGAAAAAACACCGTTTTCGTCGGTAATAGTGCCGTCCATCAGGCTGCTGTCAACTGCTGAAAAAAGGCTGATGGTAGCGTAGGATAATGGTACGCCAGACTGAGCGTCCGTAACCTTGCCCTTGATTTGGGCTTGTAGCGGAACAAAACCGCTGAAAAAAAGGAAAAAAAGGAATGCTCTCATGTAGGTACGAGTGATTTTTGACCGCAGTCGGTTGGAAAAGATAAATGGTAGGGCTGGACTTTTGCATTGCAAACAAAGCGGCTTTGGGTAAGGTTGACGACCACTTGTCGCCAAAAACGGGAATTGTGGAGATGAAAAATGGCAGGAAAAAAGCACTGCGAACCAATAAGCCGGATTCTGTAAGCCCGCCTTTCGACGGGACTCCATCATTTATCTGGGACCGACCTCACGGTCGGCCTCTAGCTGCCTACCCCCCGGCTCGGGCGAGCAGCCCTTCCGTCCCGATTACTCGGGGCATCACCGGTGTACATGACATTTCAACCCACAAGGTTTATCCGCCCCACCTGTTGCCAAGCGGCGCCGTGCGCTCTTACCGCACGTTTTCACCCTTACCCCGATTGCTCAGGACGGTAATTTTCTGTGACACTCTCTGTACCTCGGCCTTCGCCGAAGCCCCACCCGTTAGGTGGTGTGGCGCTCTACGTTGTCCGGACTTTCCTCCCGCCCTACCCCTTCGCACCAAAGGCGCTGGGAGCGGTGCAGGCGATGGAGTAGCCCGCAGTGCAGGGCAAAGGTAGGGAATTAGCGGGTTAGAGCGTGAGCGGGTGAGCAGGTGAGGGATGAGGGGGTTGCTACTTGGGGGTGGTCAATTTTCGGAGGAACTGAACCCAAGCGGTGTAGGCACGGGCGAGGGTATGGTCCTGCACGTGGTCGTACCAGCCGATGGTGACGGCCTCCACCTGCCGCTCGCCTTCATTCGAAAACAGGCTTAGACGAAAGGATTTGCCCGGCTTGGCTGGAATGAGAATGGCGGAAAAATTACCATCGGTGGAAGTGACTATGCGCACCTCTTCCACGTCTATATCGCCGAACTTCAACAGATACTTGTTGCTGCCGAAGATGGAGTCGGTGGCGACGGCCCGACGGAGTTCCGGGATTTCGAGCAAGCTGCTGTCTGCCCGGTTGAAATTGGCGGAATAGGTTTTTTTGTAAACAACGCCGTTGACGGAATCGGGATATGTGGACGGCAATTGCAAGGTGAGCAGGTTGTTGAGCTGCCAACGGAGATCCTTCAAACTGGCATCGGTGGGAGGCACCTCAGGCGTGCGCTGGGCTTGACAACCAAATTGCACCAAAAATAGCAAACAGAAAAAAACCGGATAAAAACGCATGAGCCAATTCTTTTTTGTGGCAAAAATAGCGGAAATATTGCCGGGATGATTTAATCGCCAAAAAACACCGCCTTTCTTAACAGGAAAGTTACAACGATTCACTAAAATTGCAGTTCCAATTTTATCGGTCGGTACAGATTGCAGTTTTGAAGATGAGTTTTTGAAGGGAAAGTTCGACAATGTTCAAGGCTGTAAATCCAAGGCAATTGAACACGTTATACCATGCAATTGCACCAACTAATAACACGAGTGAGAGAACTTTTGAGAAAAATCAACCCCGTTCCATTGCGTTGGAGGGTAAAATACAGGGATTATAAAAGCCGGAGGCCCATCCTGGCCCGGCTGTTTCTCGGCACATCGCTGGCAGCGGCTTTCTTGTTTCTAGGTATGCTGACGTTTGTGCTCCTGTTGTTCAATGGCAGTTTTGGGGCCTTGCCCAAACAGGATTCGCTCCGCAAAATTGACCACAACCTCGCCTCCGAAGTCTATTCCGCAGACGGCGTGCTGCTGGGCCGCTACTACATCGAAAACCGCCTACCTGCCAAGCTCGAAGAAATCCCCGATTGCCTAAAGGAAGCGCTCGTTGCAGCGGAGGATGTCCGTTTTTACCAACACCACGGCATTGATTACCGGGCCTTGGGGCGGGTTTTCGTCAAGAGCATCATGATGCAGGAGGACGAATCGGGCGGCGGCAGCACCATTTCACAGCAGTTGGCAAAAAACCTGTTTCCCCGGCAAAAATTTTGGTTCCTGAGCCTACCCATCAACAAGGCTAGGGAAATGGTCATTGCCCGGCGTCTCGAAAAAGTTTATTCCAAGGACGAAATACTGGCACTATACCTGAACACAATTCCCTTCAGCGGGAATGTTTTTGGGATTAAAACTGCCGCCAGCCGTTTTTTCAACACCTTGCCAGAAAAACTCAAGCCCGAACAGGCGGCTGTGCTGGTGGGCATGTTGAAAGCAACCACCGCCTATCACCCCATCAAAAACCCGGAGCGCTCACTGGCAAGGCGCAATACCGTCTTGGGCCGCATGGCCAAAAGTGGCTTCCTGACGCCGCAGGAATTCGACTCGCTCCAACAACTGCCCCTCACCCTCGACTACAAGGTGCGCACCCACAACGAAGGCCCAGCCACTTACTTTCGGGAATACCTGCGCTTGCAACTGGAGGAGCAACTGAAAAAACTCACAAAAGAGGACGGCAGCGCCTACAACATCTACACGGACGGCCTTAAGATTTACACCACGATTGACTCCCGCCTACAAGCTTTTGCCGAAAAGGCCGTGGAGGTGGAAATGCGCAAAATCCAGGACAATTTTTTCAAATCCGCCAAAAAGGACAAGGAGGCCAAATCCTACGGCAGCGATGACTTGCTCAACCAACAATTGCGCCTTTCGGACCGGGTACGGGCCTTGTCGAACCGGAAAGCAAGCAAAAAGGAAATCACGGAAATGCTGAAGACCCCCGTGAAAATGACCATCCTAGACTGGAAAACCGGGCGGGACGTGGACACCCTGATGACGCCGATTGACTCCGTGAAATACTACCTCTCGCTGCTGAACACGGGTCTGTTAGTCGCCAATCCCCACAACGGCCAGATACTGGCGTGGGTCGGCGGCGTCAATTTTAAATATGGCAAATTCGACCATATCAAATCACGCCGACAGGTAGGCTCCACTTTCAAGCCAGTCCTCTATTCCGAGGCCCTCGAACGTGGCATTGACCCCTGCAAAAACTGGCATAACCAGCATATCACCTATGAGGAATTCGACAACTGGGCACCCAAGAACGTGGACGACGAGTACGGCGGCTGGTACAATATGGAAAACGCCCTCAAGCGCTCCGTCAACACAATAGCCGTGCAGGTGATTCTGGAAATCAAGGTGGACTCCGTGCGGGAAATGGCCCGACGCATGGGAATTTATTCCCCCATCCCAAAGGAAGCGGGCATTGCGCTCGGTGGGGTGGATTTGACGCTGTACGAAATGGTGAACGCCTTCTCGACCATCGCCAACCGGGGCAAACGGCCCATCCTGCACTACGTGACCAAAATTGTGGACAACCAAGGCAAGGTCATCAAGGGCATCAAGGAACCAAAGCCCACGGACTTCGCCACTGCCATGTCCGAGCAACATGCCGACATGATGCGTTATTTTATGACCAAGGTCGTAGAAAGTGACCACGGCACGGCACACCGCCTCATCAGCCAATTGAAGAAAAAACTGCCCGTGGCCGCCAAAACAGGCACCTCCAACGACAACCGGGACGGCTGGTTTCTCGGTTTCACACCGGATATCGCCTTCGGCGCTTGGGTCGGCGGCGAACACCAGCAGGTGCGCTTCGCAGATACCCGCCTTGGCCAAGGTTCTAGCACGGCATTGCCCATCTGCTCTAACTTCCTGAATCAGGTCTATGCCTCCAAGGAGTTTTCCGACTGGGACAAAAACAAATGGCCAGAACTCGATAGCATCACCCTCGACCGCTTGGACTGCTACGGCCTGCGCCACCCAAAAATTGACTCGACTGTGGTGGATTCCATCCTAGCGCCAAAGGCGACTGCCGTGCCAGTAGCGGAGAAAATCGAGGAGGGTCAATTTTAGATGGGGTTAAATCACTTCATTTCCAACGACCGATAAGCTTAAATTCAGTGCAATTCGACGCCCTGTTGGCTATCGGAACTGAACCAGCGTTGCTGGATAATCCCTGCTCCAACGGGGCCGACCTTGAAATTAGCTACGGAAAAGGCTATTTCCCCACCATTACCGAAACCGATTCAAGGCTGCCATCTTCATGCCTAACCGCCAGTCGATATAATCCTGATGGCAAATTCGCCAAATTCAGTGTCGCCCTTCCATTTACATACTGGTATTGCTGGTATGGTAGCACCTGCTGCCCTAGTTGGTTGTACAATCCGATGGTCAAGCGCTCCATATTCGTCTCATTTGCGAAATGAACATATAGCACATTTTTAGCCGGGTTGGGAAATACACGCCAATTTTCAACATGCTTTTCATGGCTCGCCACAGCACTTTCGTTATTGGCTTTGAAGGTGCTGTTTTGAATTACAAAATCACCGGTGCCATTGGGCATGCGGGCAAAACCTTTATTAGTGGTCTGCTCGCTAAAACTCACATTATCAATAACAGTTCCGTCCGAATGTATGAGCTGTATTTCCTCTCCATCCTTGCTGAGTTTGAAATCAGCGTGCAGACCTGGTTGCCCACCTTGGATGTCCGCCCAAACGATGAGGTATTCGCCTGCATTGATTTTAGTGCCGAGTGGAAAGGCCCATTTATATGGGTTGCTGGTATTATCGCTCAAATAAAAACCCGTAAGGTCTATGGTTGCGCTGGTATTATTGTATAGTTCTATCCAGTCATCATATTCTCCGGCATCGCTGACAGTAGAGGTGCTGTCATTGTCAGCGACCAATTCATTGATGACCACATCCATAAGGCCAATAGGAGAAATGGCGGAACCGCAGTCATAATTGGTGTTCTCCAAATCTTGCTGCAAAAAAGGTATCCTGTTTTCGATAAACTTTTTTAATTGGGGAATGGTAGCCCCATTTGCAGCACCACCATATCCGACATCATAATCAAAATAATTTGGCGTGAAAATATAATTTGTATCGGCATATACCGCTTGCCGAATCAAATCCGCCTGCGTATCAATCAAAAGAAACAAACGCTCCACCGTAAAATTATTTTCCAAAATTTGACAGCAGTACTCCAAGTATAATTCCCTAAAATCCGGTACACTCAGCAACCTGCTCAGCAGCACTTTCATAGAATTGTCTTGAAGCAGCGGGAAATTGAGCGGAGGGTTTGGGCCACCCACACCATTTTGCTCTGCTTCCAGAAAATCGTAGTAATCCTGGCAAAAAGGCTCCCATTCCGACTCGCAACAAGGTGTGAAAAAGGTCATTATATTCACAAGGAGCGGGTCATAGGGCGGGTATGGACAGCTTCCATTGACAATCGTATAGCAACTTGAAAAGTCAACGGTCAAGTCAACTTCTTTACAATACGTTTTGGAGCAGGCTGTGTCAGGGTACGATTTGGAGGTAGTCAAACAAACGTTATAAACCCCATCCACTGGATAAATATATACCGGGTTTTGTTCGGTGGAACTATTGCCGTTCCCGAAATCCCAAAACCAGCTATCTGGGTTTTCCGTAGAAGCATCGCTAAAGCTTACCTCGTTATTGTCCCCGACTTCAAAACTGAAATTTGGATAGCCAGGACAAACGGGGTCGAACGCTTGCGGGTTGCCCGCAGTGGAAAAATCACCGCCCATCGCAAGGTTGTAATCCCACGGAATCCAATGAAACTTTCCACCATTGGGAGCTTCATATAAATAGAAATTCCGACCATGTTCGATGTAGGAATCCCAATTATCGGTCATCACATCAATCGCCAGTATTTTCAAATACCCAGGCACATCAAAGACTTGTTGAATCTTTGAAGGGAAAACCGCATTATTGCTATTGTTTATGACGTCTAATAATTCTATCAGTCCAGACCAATCGTCTTCGGCCTCGTTGGTTTTGAGTTCATAAATTTGCTTATAATCTTCGGGATTTGTGCCTAAATATTCCAGATTAGACCACGATATGTTTTTGAAAAGATTGCCATCATTGTCGTCAAAATGATTGCCCAGAAAGGTTTTGTCCACCTGCTCTACGAGGACATAGAGGCCCCAATACGCATCATTGATGTATATTTTTGCATGAGAAACCCTCGGTGCTGGTGCGCCAGTGGCCCGAATCATATCGTAGCATAAAAAATCCCGCAGAAGGGCCGGGTCGCCTGTACCATTGTTTATGTTTATTTTACGGAGGCCATCATAGGTTTGCCCGTCTTTGAATTCGTCCAAATCAAGCTTCAGCGATTTCTTATAGCCTTCGGCAAAATAGGAGGAAAACCCTTTTTGGCGTACCCCAACGTCTTCCAGTAGCACCCCATCAATATACACTTCAAAGGCTGACCGATATGGTATATCTGTTTGAGCGGCGGAAGCAAATTCATAATCTTGGGTGAGCAAATCCCAAAAATTGGGCTCCTCAAAATAGATTTTTATTTCATGGACAAAATTGTTGTCAAACAGCTTGTCGCCAGGCGTTTGGGCCAAAACGAAAAAAGGGGAAAGCAAGAGCAGTGAAAGAAAACGTAGATTTAAACGCATGTCGAATTGTTTTTTTATGAAAGCTGGTATTTGTATCACAAATCTATTTTAAAAACTTTAAAAGGCTATGCAAACCCAAGCCAACCATGCCTTAAAAAATGCGTTTGGGCAAATAGACGACCAAGGGAGTTCATCGAGGGGGAAATTAACAGGGGTCTTAAAGTAGTTTCTTCGCAGTAAAATAAAGGCTATGGTAGGAAAATAATCAAAAGCGATTACAAACAGGTTATGGCACTCGATAAACAGACCTGACAACTTGTTTCAGCTCGCCCGTGGCCGACCGCTGCCTCGTCTCAACCTCGACCATGCCGTTTTTGCAGGCCCCCACAAACTCAATGTCCCACGCGGCTATCGATTCTTCGCTCCGCAAACGGCAGACCAGCGTTTCCGCCACCACCTCCACTTCAAACCGCACGGCAAAACCGAAAGGGTTGGCCACCCGAAAGTCCTTGTAACCATAAGCCACCGTCGCATCGGCACCGAGCGGGGTAAAGCGTTGCTCGCCATTGGCGTACAAATCCACGGAATGATTGTGGCGCTCAAGCACGGTAAGCCCAGCCAGCAATGAGGTATGGTATAGGACGCCAGAAAGCTGACAAAGCCCGCCGCCATAAGTTTCGTTGACCTGCCCGTTCACGAGGTTCCTTCCTTTTTTGAATCCCATCTTTTCGGTAGGATTGCCCACCGATTTCCAAAATGAAAAAACCTGATTCGGCTGTAACGTGATGGCATTAATGGACGCAGCAGCCAACCGAAAATTGTGCTGTTTATTTTGCAGCCAAGCATTCGGGACTATCGGCTGAACCAACTCGATGCAGTAGGGCATGGACGTCAGCCTTTGGCTTGGCTTGGCAAACCTGAAATAAGCACCTGTTTTCAAATCCCGCAGTCGTCCCCTGTTGATATGGTAGGCAATCTTGACGGGACTCGGCAACAGTTGCTTCCAATTCAGCATCGGCGCATTGCCAGCATCCTGTAACTTGAAGATTCCAGAAAAACGGAGCGACATAGGGCTTTATCAATTTTCACCAAAATATTTGCGAAGATGCCAACTTGTTTTGGTGCATGAGCCTATGGAGACAAAAAAATGTAACAAAAGTCTAGCTGTCGAAACAATTCGAAGTTGCGTCCACCAAATTAAAGCTGCTAGCCCCAGACCTGTCAGGTTTCAAAACCTAACTGCACTGGGTCAATAAAAAGACCTGAAAAACAGCCCATTCACAGCCAGCTGAGTTGTAAACTCAGCAGAACTTCTTTTTAATAGACTACTGGAACTGTGCGATAAACATAGACCCAAAAGCACTACTTATTTGATAAGAGGGAACACTTGTGAAAATGGGGCCCCTCACCTACCCTCATCCCGTTGACCTCGCCAACCAGGTTTTCAAAGCCGAGCGGGATTCGGTCATCGTATCATCGAACCATTGTTGCGACGTTTTATCTGTCCGGGCAGGTGGGTTTGTGGCAAAAACCTGTTGCAGTTTTTCTATGCCGAACCGAAAGTCGGGGGCGTTATTTGGGAAATGGGTATCCAGCACCCGGCACAATGCCTCCATATTGGTATAGCCCAGATTAAGACTTCTTGGGTCTCTGAGGGACAGCTTCATATCGGTTACCAACCGCTCGATGCTATGCACAATGGGCTGGATAAAACTATCGGGATGCACGATTTCGTTGCCGTCCATATAAGCATAAACCCAGTAGCGGTCAGGGAGTTCGCCCTTTTCTAGGATTTGAATCAGTTGGACTTCCCAGTCTGGGTAGGTCTTGATTTTGGCTGCGGCGGCCTTGCGCAGGCGTTCGTCTTTTTCCCGGTGGGTATAGATTAATAGGGTTTGTACGCTTGTGTCTCTATAATTCTTGATTTCATCCATCGCCGTATCAAACGCCCAATCGCCTGTGTTGCTTGACGATTTGGCAGCTTGTTGTTGGGCAATGCGCTGCTGCATCTTGTATTTTACAAAGCCGAATAAGATGCCCAAGACCATGATAAAGCAAGCTGCAAAACCAAGCAACCAAGGGTATTTCACCAAATTGGGCAGCAACCCAGCGGGACGTTCAGCATTGATTAGGTAAAATATCGGAATAAATACCACTATAGGCAGCCAAAAATATACCTTGCTCAAGGCTAACCAGCGCATGAAAAACGGGAATTCGCCTTCGTTCCATTTTGTATGATATTCCATGCTCCAGAACAAGGCGAGCAGCAATATCACCCAGCCAACGAAGACGGTCAGGCCTCGATGGCTGGTGAAAGGGGCGGGCAGCCAATCGAAACAGTGGTTCAGGTTCATGTTCCAAGCCAAAAGACCAGAGAAAAGCAGGAATCCCCCCGCATAGAACATCCAAGCGAAGGCATAACCAACGCCGTAGTCACCGCCGGGCATTGGTTTTTGGGATAGATTGGCCAGTAGGCCGTAAAAGATAAGGGTAATGATGGTCAAGATATTGCCGAACATGGTGCTTGTTGTTTGAACGCTTTGGTTTATAGCATATTTATACACTTGGCTCAAATGTATCCATTGCTATTAAATTACCGAGTAAAAGCAAACTTTTTTCTTGTGATAAGCTTTCACTTGGCTTATTTGTGTGACTGAAAGCCATTTTGTAATTTTCAATAATTAGAACAGAAGGTGGGCGGAAAAGTAAGGACTGTGATAGGTTAAGAACAATTTTATACCATCTCAGCTCATCAAAGCTAGCCCATTGAGGCAAGAGAATAGACATAGCGATTTTCCTGCACAGCTGACTGTGTAGCGTACACCAAAGAAATACCTTGGCGGCAAAATCATTTCGATACCAAGCGATTTGTTACTCATTGTCCAAAAAAAAACGGGTGCGACCCAATGGCAGCACCCGTTTTTCATTTAATTTTAAAAACTCAAAAAATGGCAGATTAAACATCGCAGATATTCCTGACCATTCTTATCCGCTTTTGTCACTTCCACTTCCTTCATCGCTGCTGAAACCTGAACAAGCGGCTTAAGGTGAAGAGCCTGCGATTGATGGCGATTCAGTCAAGAAACTTAATTTAAGCAGCATGGAGTGCATTGGTTACTTGTTTACCACCAGTTTTTTAATCACTGACTTGTTTCCGACACTTATTTTCAAGAAATAAACTGCGGAAGGCATGTCTGAGAAGTCAAGTTTCATTTGATTACCCGCCCCCTGCTGAACACGTACCAATTTACCCGTCACATCGAATATTGATACTTTCAGCCTTTCCATATTGTCCATCCCTTTAACTTCAATTACCGCCCAATTTGATGTTGGATTAGGATAAAGTATTAGCTGGCCTTCTGTATCAATTTGAGTAGTCGCATTGATGGTCTGGATGGTATAGAAGCTTTGAGACTGACAGCCATTGGCGTCTATAATCAGCAATGAGTAGGTACCTGCCGCTAGCCCATCAATATCTTCCGCATTGCCAATGATTTGGCCATTAGTGTTCTTCCATTGATAAGTATAGGGCATAGTGCCTCCGCTTACGGACACATCTACCGAACCGTTCATCTCATTAAGATTAGCATTGATGATGGATACTAGTGTACTGGTTAAATTGCTCGGTTCGCTCACAGTAACCTCTTGTATAACTGTGCATCCACTAGCATCCGTTACACTCACGCTGTATGAACCTGCCTCAAGCCCGTTGGCGCTTTGTGTAATGGCGCCATTACTCCAAAGGTATGTGTATGGTGGCAGTCCTCCGCTTGGAGTTGCCATTGCACTCCCATCATTTTCCCCAAAACATTTTACATCTACAGCATTTGCGCCTACCGTCATGGTTGGTGGCACGTTGATAACAAAGCTGCAATTTGCTGTATTTCCACTAATATCAGAAGCAGTGAAAGCTACTGTTGTATTTCCGATTGGGTAGGTGGAACCACTAGGAGTACCACTTGTTTGTGTGAGATTGACTGCTCCAACACAGTTGTCAATGGCAGTGACGTCAAAAATGGCGACTGGATTACAATATGGCAAGACCATGTTGGTTGGGCAATTGATGGTAGGAGGTGTATTTTCCGTTACCATCACAGTCACCATACCCGTTGTGGAATTGCCACTGTCATCGGTTGCAGTGACTTCCACCGTTTGCGGGCCAGCATCATTACAGTCGAAAATGGATTGGCTAAACGTCCATTCAACAATCCCACAGTTGTCTGTACTTCCATTGTCCACCAATTGGGGTGTAAGAACTGCCGTACCATTTAATCCGATGTTCAATGCAATATCCTGAAGGACAAGCACCGGCGCTGAATTGTCAACCACGGTGACGATGGCTGTAGCATTTGCAGTATTGCCGCCAGCGTCCGTAACTGAAAGTGTGACCGTGTTTTCGCCCACGGCTTCACAATCAAAATTGGTCTGGTCAAGATTCAGTGAAGCGATGATACAGTCATCGGTGCTGCCATTGTCCACATCACTGGGAGAAATACTGGCTTGGCCATCCGCATCCAGCACCAACGTAATGTTTTGAACAGCAACATCGGGTGGAATATTGTCATTTGTACCGAGCGGTATATCGAAACTTTGGGTGCAGTCATTGGCGTCCGTAATTGTTACAGTATAAGTATTCGTCGAAAGGCCGGTAATGGTTTGTGTATTTTCACCCGATTGCCATAGATAGGAATATCCAGGCGTACCTTCCGTACCCATTATCGTCAGGCTTCCATCAGCAGTATTGCATGCTGGTTCGATTTGTTCCACAATCTCCATTCCAAGCGGATTGGGTGCTGTCAAAATCACTTCTGCAACCGCAATACACCCCGATTCATCGGTAGCTGTGGCGCTATAAACGCCTGCCGAAAGGTCGGAAATAGTAGCCGTAGAATCGCCATTGGACCAAGCGTATATAATCGTTCCAGAAGCACCCACTAGCGAAACGGTGGCTTGGCCGTCATCTGCGTTATTGCAACTGATATTACCCACAATGATATTGGCGGACAAGCTACAAGTAAACGGGTTGACCGTTACCGTTTGTTCCGATTCACAACCATTCGCATCCGTAATGATGACCGTGTAGTCGCCGGGGGCAAGACCAATGATCGTTTCACTTGGTTCACCATTGCTCCAAATAAAAGTATAGGGAACCGTACCACCTGTTGGGGTGGCGCTCGCCGTTCCATCGTTGGCGTTGCTAGCTGTCAGGTCGGTAGCAGTTGCATTGGGGGTTAGTGGTAAAGGCTCTTCGATAATGACGGTCGCCACCACTTCACAGCCGTTGCCATCCGTAACGGATACATCATAAGTGCCACCATCTAAGCCTGTTATGGTCTGGGTTGTTGCACCATTTGACCATACATAACCAAATGGCGGGCTGGCATTTTCAAGGTTGATGGATGCAGCACCATCTCCTGCTCCTGGGCAGCTCACATTTGTCTGATCCGTATTTGCCTTCACGATGCAGTTGCTGGCCGAAACAGTCACCGTTTGCGAAGCCGTGCAGTTATTGCTGTCGGTAACGGTTACGGTATAATTGCCAGGGGCAAGGTCATTGATAATCGCTGTTGTCTCGCCATTGTTCCACAGATAACTGTATGGCCCAATACCGCCTGAAGGACTGGCCATGGCTGTTCCGTCGTTCACATTAAATACAGTCTGCGGTGTTGCTGATGCATTTGCCACCACACTCATTGGCTGGGTAATGGCCACTGACTCAGAAGAAGTGCAGCCATTTCCATCCGTCACGACAACGTTATAGTTCCCAGCGAGTAAGTTGGTGGCAGTTGTACCTGTTTGACCGTTCGACCATTCATAGGTAAAGCTGCCATTGCCACCGCTGGCGGCAACAGTCGCCGAACCACTGGTTTCTCCGAAACAAGCTATATTGACGATATCCGTGATTTGAGAAGTGACAGGTGGAAGCTGAATGACGGTGGTGGTGGCCGTTGCTGAACAGCCGTTTACAGTATTCGTTACCGTCAAAACATAATTGCCTGCCTTGTTGATGGTCGGTGTGAGGGTAGTTTCATTTGCCAGAATACTCCCATCCAGTGTGGTCCACAAATAGGCAAACTGGCTTCCTTGAGAGGAACCAGTTCCGTTCAACAAGAGCGATGACACATTGCAGTTGAGTGTACCATTGGCGGCAGCAATGGCCGTTGGAGGCACCACGTTTGCAGCAACTACTGCCGTGGCAGTTTTCGTGCATCCGTTTGTCCCAGTCACTGTCAGGACGTAGTTGCCCTGTACGTTTACAGTTGGATTTTGCTGGTTTGAAACAAACCCATTCGGGCCAGTCCAATGGTAAGTCACGTTAGGCGTTGTCGAACTGCCCATGAGCGTGGCTTGTGATTGAATGCACGTTATGCTACCACCTGTGGCTACTACCCCTTGAGGTTGCATGGTATTTTGCACAATATTTACAGTTGCTATATCAGTACAGGTTTTGCCTGATACAATGCTATTTATTTGCAGCGTATAAGTACCTCCGGTAGTAATGGTCAAGTTCGGCCCATTGCCAACTACGGTATTTCCTTTTTTCCAAATATAGACTGGGTTTGCGGCATAAATTGACCCAGCGCTTGTTAGCGTGAGGCTAGTGGTGATGCAGTCCAGTGTATCAGCCCCATTTATCTTTGTTTCGATGGGCACAGAAATCAGAATCAATTGGTTGACACTATCGCAGCCAAACTGGTTTTGCAAGATTTCGTCATAGACCCCAGTTTCACAATAGGATTCACCCCCCCAATCTACGCATTCGCCAGCACAAACCTCCTTGAGGGTGTGTACCAGATTGGTGGGTTTTTGGGTCAAGGTCAGTCGGACTATACTATCACAACCTTGCAAGGTATGGTACAATAAATCATAGGTGCCTGGAGCATTGAACACATCGCCATTCGCCGCTGCATATGCCTCGTTGGTGCAGAAGGTGGCTGACTCAAAGGCCGCCGGTACCGGATATTCTACCACCTCAATGGTTGTACATTTTTCTGCCCATGGAAAACAGCTTATGAAAAAATTGGAAGCACTAACGCAAACGGTATAGGTGCCGGGGGGGTAAGGGAAATTCAGGGACTGGGTAGGGGATGGACCATTTTGTGTGATATTGATTTGTACACCTCCTTGTTTTATCACCCATATATAATTATTAGGCCCTGATAGGGGTGGATCTAGGGTAAAAACGGCATCACCGCCTGGGCATACCTTAGGTGGCCCTGTCACTTCACCAGGATTTGGTGTTAATATTTGTGAGCCTATAGAAGCTGAACCTCCTTTTAAAACCGTAAAGCCGTTTTTATTGGAACTTCTGTTCGTAATCATCAAAAAATAATTTTTCCCGGGAGACAACATGATCGTTGGTGAAAATTCGGCGGAACCAGGTACACCAAAGCTGGCCATAGGGTCGGTGGCAATACCAGTAGGGCCAGGGCCTACGGCACCATTGCAGGATACTGCATCTGTTGGATTTGTAGGCGAGGTTGAATTGCAAGGGCAATTTCCTTCCCAAAGTGCGAAGTCAAAATTATCTCCAGCAACATTCGGTGTTATCAACAATTCAAATGTTCCATGTGATGTCGCTGAAAATGAGAACCAGGTACTACTACCTTCACCAGTAAGGCAGGAGCAACTCACATCATCAGGCAAGCCATCGGGTGGAGTGTCTATAGCTGAGATGGTAATAGGCACCCAATTAGCGGGATAAAAATCTGCGCTGAAACAGCAACTTCTCTGAGCTTGAGAAGATTGCAGGCTTAAGCAAAATAAGAAAAAGACAGGTAGAAATTTCGGCTTCATAAACGAATTTTTATGATGGTGAATTTACAGCGTTGGCACTAGCACGTCAAATAGCGCTGTGCTGAGCTACTGGACTACTTACTTTTATTCGTCTTAACAGGCCAAGAATTGCTGAAAATCTTGAAGGCTTAGCAATTCGCCGAAATATAGCGTTAATTTTTCCAAAGAATTCAAAGAACAGTTACTTTTCATGAAATCCTTTTGCACCGCTTCTGTATTATATTTGTTGAAGATTCTTTTGTTTACTGCTGATAACTCAGTCAATGGTTCATGCGCTTGATAGGTCTTAAAGTTCTTGACAACATAAACATTAACGTTAGCCTTCAACTCAGTGTTGATAGAGGACGACGAAATCGTGGAAATGGTCAGGCAGGAGCGGAACATTGTCCGGCGATTGGGCGTGCGCAACCATTTTCAGAAACTAAAGGCTGAGCCGTGATTTTGAATGGCAAGCAATCAATTCGACAACTTCAGCTTGTTGCTGTTCAATGTCCCAAAAAACAACGGGTGCAACCCAAAGGCAGCACCCGTTATTTACTTCATACTAAAAACCAAATATGGCAGATTAAACAGCCGCAGGAATATCCTGTCCATTCATATCCTCCTTTTTCACTTCCACCTCCTTCATCGCAGCAGAAAGCGAGGCACTTATATTGGAGGCTTCGGATATGGCCGTCGGTGCGGGAAGGGCCGCTTCCGTAACAACTGTCATCGGCGACAGGCTAACCTTCACCTCGCCCTCCACGCCGGGCTTCACGAACTTAGCCACCGTCATCGATTCAGTATCTTCCGAAGTGAACAGCACATTATAGCTGTTTCCGCCCACAACCTTGATGCTGAAACGACCTTTTTTGTTCGTAATCGCTACAGCGCCCTCCACGCCTTCAACCTCTACCCGAACCCCAGCCATTGGCTTGCCCGTGGTGCTGAGTTTCACCGTGCCCTTGATGGCAGCAAGGTGCTTGCTCCGTACTTCGTTCAGGATGTCTTTCTGCGTGAACTTCTTGCGCTCCACAGGCTCGAACTCGAATATCCGGTAGCCGAGGCTCATCATCGGGTTCAGTTCGCCGAGAATTGTTTCGATGCCATCCTCTTGGGTAGCAGTGCCATCCGTCGAAGCCTTTTCCTTGGCAATGAAATCGAGCCAAGCGGCATTGAACGCCTCGGCGGCCAATTCGAATTCCTCTCGGAAAGTCGTTGGCATATTATCGTTCTCCATCAGCTTCGTCCTATAGTTGGTCATGAACTGTTTGGCGTCCCGTATCATGCCATCCGTATTCCCCCAATCGTTGTTTTGGGTGGAATAATCCGTCAGGCCCGCCGCCCTGAGTTGGGCTTCCACCAATGCCTTATCCTTATAGGCATATTCAATAAAGTTCTTGAGTATTTGAAGCAGGCTGCGCACTTTCTGGTTCTCGGTAGCCAGTTTTTGGTTGGCGACAGTAACGGCATTCTTGCGGGCCTTGAGGGTGGGCAACTGCTCCACCACTTTTACGGCGTCAATTTGTCCATTGATGAACTCCTCCGTGAAACGGCGGCTTACACCCGCCAAGCGCAAGCGCTTCTCCATCGCATAGCCCCACGCCACTATACAATAGGTAAAGAAATACTTCAGGGCACACGGTAGTTTGACCTTCTTTTTCTTAGTGGATTGAGGTGTTTCCCCAGTGGCGGCAGTAGAAGTTGCAGCAGAACTGGCTTCCTTGGAAGCAGTCGTTTTTTTCACTTTTGACATGATATTAGAAATTTACGTTAAATAATATGATTTACTATATAAAATATGCTTGTACAGGTAGGATTGTTTTCAGTATAAATTCTATAACACGAAGAGTGTGCCAATTTTTTTCGCCGTAGTGGTGAAAATGCCCACCCAGCAAAAAATGGTATTGCTTGTGACTTGCAGCTTCGTTTTTCGATTGCGAACACAGCAGGGCTATGCACTTTTTGAATATTAAAGTAAAAGTTCGAGCAAGTGTTCCCAAAAGGACTGCTTGATTGGGAAGAGGGAACCCATCACCCAATACACTGATAAACGAACACATAATGCAATATCGTGCCACCCAGCACGAAGCAATGCCAAATGGCGTGACAGTATTTAACATGACTTTTCAGGTAAAAAATAATACCTACTAGGTAACTGATGCCGCCCAGGGCCATCCACCATAGCAGGTTGGTGGGCACGTTTTGCAGTATGGGCTTCGCAATGAATACAGCCATGCAGCCCATGAACACGTAAACCGCCAATGAAAAATAGCCAAATTTCCCTGTGAAGAACAATTTGAACACCGTACCCAGAACGGCCATTCCCCATATCACGGACAGAAAAATTATCGCCTCATTGCTCGGCAAATATTTAATGACCATCGGCGTGTAGGAGCCAGCTATGAGGTAATAGATGCTGATATGGTCAAGCACGAGCAGCCAGTCCTTGGTTCTTTCATGTTGCACCGCATGGTAAAGCGTTGAACTGGAATATACCATCAGCATCCCAAGCCCAAAGGCAAGTGCTGCCCAAACCAGTCCAACACTGTTGGCTTTCAGCGCATTGTTCAATAAAAAAGGCATTGCGACTACGCAAAACAGGATGCCAAGCCCATGTGTAATGGCATTGGCGAGTTCTTCCTGGCGGGTAGCGTTATATTCTGTCATGATACTGCGGTTGAAATGACGAGTTTTTTTTCGGTTTTTAAGGTCACAAGGATACCAGCTTTTAAGTTTTCAGGATTTCGAGGTGCAGCGCACCACCAAGTTTGCGGTTTGCGGTACGCTACACCCCGATTTACCCAACAGCATCATCCAGCCGCTTGTTCGACACCTCAAAAAGAAAGTTGATGACCGAAGTATCAAGGTAAATGCTTGTCTTTGCCATGTCGCAAAGTTAATTGAAAAGACAAGATTCAGCAACACAGGCAGTGGGTACCTGTTACAACTGGTGCCCTGCACTCATTGAAAATCTAAGCAAAAGTTCGAGCAAGCATTGAGCGAAGCGGCACTTGCGGGCCACTGCTATAAAGACGCAAGTGCCGCTTCGCCCCACATTTATCCCTTTGGGACTGGCTTGCACAGTGGGGTGATTATAGGTATAAAAGCACTGCTTGATTGGGAGGGGGACACTTCTGACAACGGGTATTGGAATCCCCGGCGAATACGCCACCGCTTAACCCCTCAAACCAATAGCGGCAACGATGAATGTACCGTTAGTTTCAATGACTGGAAACGCCGTGTCAGCAGGTAACCCACCCCCGACCGGGAGCCAGTTTTGCCCGCTGTTTTCAGACTTAAAAATGCCCGTCCAATGCCCCAGAAAAAGGCTAATGCCCATTTTTTTGACCTCAAAAGTGTAGCGGCCAAGTTCCAGCCCGGTGTTGGCGTTTGACCAGTTTTTCCCATCGTCGTCGCTTGAAAGCAGCTCCTCGCCCAGTGTCATGGCAAAGACCCGCTGCCCGTCAACAGCAATATCATGGAGCGTCTTCGGGGCGTATATTTTCCGCCATGCCACGCCGCCGTCTTCTGAAAGGTAAGCCCCGTTCATGGCGGCGAGATAGACTTTGTTGCCCTCGGCAGCGAAGCCATTGCACTGGAAATCGCCAAAGGCATGCGCCCAGTTCTGCCCGCCGTCGCTCGAAGAAAAAACCCCGGCATTGGTCGCCGCAAAGATTTTGTCGCCATGCGCCATCAGCCCACGGACGGGAGTTTTTGCAAAATCAGTCTGTGCGCTTTGCCAAGTGCCCTTGCCGTTTTCCATCCGCCTGATGCCGTGGGAAAAGGTGCCGATGACAAGCCCTCCCCCCGTATTGATGATTGCCGAAACCTTAACACCGTCGGGCAAAACGCCGTGCTGCGCCCATACACCGTTGCCGATTTTTATAAAAACACCGTGCGAATTAGTGGCCGCCCAAGCCGTATCGCCCGCAAAGGCGAAGCCGTGGATTGTTTCATTTTCTGGCAATCCTTCGGAAAAGGGGAGCCAAGTCGAGCCGCCATCTTTCGAGCAATAGGCGATGGGATTGGCGGCGATTTCTCGCTGTTGTGTTGCTTTTTTGATTGGTTGAGAATTCGGCGATTGGGCGCAACCCAAAAAAAGGGCAATAATTGCAATTACGGTAAGGCTTAAAAGCATTTTATTCATGTTGTCGGATTTGGTTTAAAAGACGGCAAAAGTATTCCCGACACCATGAATGGGTTTTAACGATTTGTAAAAGTTTGTAAACCTGGTGATTTGCAGTTTAGCTTGTCGTGGCAACGATAGTAAACTTCATAAGATTGGCTTTGGTAAATCAGTCCCAGCACCTCAGTTCACCCCTCGGTACTCTCCAGGCGAAACCCCCACCCGCTGCTTGAAAAATCGGCTGAAATGCTGCGGGTATTGGAACCCCAGTTCATAAGCCACCTCGCTAATGGATTTGGAAGGGTCGTAAATCCGCTCTTTGGCCACTTCTATCAGTTTGGATTGGATGTATTCCTGCGCCGATTTGCCCGTTTCCTTTTTGATTAAATCGCCAAAATAATTGGCCGATAAATTCAATTGCGCTGCGCAATAAGCGACCGTGGGCTGGCCGATTTGCTGCGGTTTTTCAGATTGGAAATAGGCATTGAGCAGGCTTTCCAGTTTTTCCAATATGCCCTTGTTGGCATGGTCACGGGTGATGAACTGTCGGTCGTAAAACCGCTGGCAATAGCCCAACAGCAGTTCGATATTCGCAGCAATCAGTGCCTTGCTGTGCTTGTCAATCCCTCGGTTCAGTTCGTATTCGATTTTGGAGAAGCAGTCCAGCACGATCTGCCGCTCCCGCTCCGAGATGTGCAGCGCCTCGTTTACCTCATAAGAAAAGAAGGCGTACTCTTGGATGCTCCGGCCCAGCGGCGTTCCCAACAGCAGGTCGGGATGGAAGAGCAGCGAATGGCCCTTCATCGGTGCATTCACGATGTTCTTGTCAATGCCAATGACTTGTCCCGGTGCCAAGAACACAAGGGTGCCGTCTTGGTAGTCGTAGGTGTTCCGACCGTAGCGAATGATGCACTGCTCTCCCTGCTTCAATGACACGGCGTAGAACCCAAACCGGACGCTGTTGGCATCGCCCCGTTTTTGCGGGATTTTCGCTTTAGAGAAGTCAATCACGCTGACCAGCGGGTGCAGCGTCTCGATGCCAAAGTCGGTGTTGTAGTCGTGGACGGTGGGGATGTCGAATATTTTTTTCATGCGCATTTTGATGTAGAGGCCAAGACCTGACAGGTTTTGAAAACCTGTCAGGTCTCATGGACAAAAATACGCCCCCAATCCGTTCGGCAATTGCCGACCTGTAATATTGGTAGGTAAAACCGTAACCTGGGTAATGGGTTGTGAATTAACAGAAAATACTTTTGCAATTCAAATCAAACAATAAAATCATGCAAACAAATGTATTGGTCGTTATTGGCGTTGGTGGCATCGGGATGGCCATTGCACGTCGCGAGGGAGCAGGAAAAACCGTATTGCTTGCCGATATAAATGAGCAGGCACTAAAGGACGCTGCCAAGAATTTAGAAGCGACTGGCTATAACGTAACCATCCAGCATGTTGACGTATCGTTGCGCCCATCGGTTCATGCACTTGCAAAATCGGCGGCATCGATGGGGAATGTCATGCAGGTTGTTCATACTGCGGGGCTTTCACCCAATATGGCTTCACCAGATAAAATCCTAATGGTTGACCTGCTCGGCACAGCCCTCGTGCTTGAGGAATTTGGCAATGTGATAGCTCCCGGTGGGGCAGGAATTGTCATTTCGAGCATGGCAGGTTATATGTTTCCACCATTTGGGCAGGAAATGGACGAAGCACTTGCCCGCACTCCCGCCGATGATTTATTGAAATTGCCTTGTCTTCAACCAACAGCCGTATCAGGCTCCGGAGCAGCCTACGGAATATCCAAGCGTGGCAATCATCTCCGTGTTCAGACGGAGAGCTTGAAGTGGGGAGAGCGTGGCGCACGCATCAATTCAATCAGTCCCGGCATCATTATGACTCCCTTAGCCCAACACGAGATGGAGTCGCCCGTTGGAGATATCTACAAATCCATGATAAAAGCATCCGTGGCCAAACGAGTCGGAACCGCAGATGAGGTTGCTTCTGCTGCGGCGTATCTACTTGGTTCGGAGTCCAACTTTATGACCGGGAGCGATATCCTAATTGACGGAGGTGTCATTGCGGCAATGCGTGCAGGAAGACTAACGCTGTAAATTTTACCTAAAAAAATAAATAAGGCTAGATGCTATCTGGCGACCCTGCAAAGCTAGCCCAAGTAGTGCTCCGCTGGTTGACGCAACGGGGTGTGGTGGCCATGCTGAAAGGGCATTTTGGCATTGCAATGAACATTGGGGTGACGGAGGCGCAGATGCTGGATTTGCTTTCCATCGTTGAAGCAAATATCGGCGCAGAGGAAGCAAGCGTGGGGAGAAAGGTGTTGAAAGAAGTGTTCGGGCTAGGAAAATAACAAACCAATATTCGATTTTTGCAAATCCTCGCCTATTAAAAATTACGCTATCAAAAACCAGTATTTGACATTTGTATCCTAAAGAACTATTGGGTTAGCGCCCGTGGAAGTTCTAGTTATGCGTATTTCAAGTTCAAAAAGCATAGCTGCGACATCCATTTGATTTTCGTAACTTATCGTTTGAATTTGGTTATTTTTCAGGGAAGAACTATTTGATTTTTGCATTACTGTTTTAGCAGCATCAATCAAAAAAATCTTTCATCATGGAAAATCCCAATAATGCGACCCGCCGAAATTTCTTCAAAACTGGTGCCGCCCTTGGTGCATCACTGCTGGCCGCACCAGCCTTCAGCAATTTTTCAACAGCTAAAGAACAAGCTCCAAAAGAGAACATCGGCCTGCCCAATTTCACCAAACGCCGCACGCTTGGCAGTGGGAAGCACAGCCTCGAAGTATCCGCCATTGGCCTTGGCTGCATGGGCATGAGCTACCACCGCAGCTTTGTGCCAGACCGCAACCGGATGATTGCGCTGCTGCGCAAGGCGGCGGAAATGGGCGTCACCTTGTTCGACACCGCCGAGGTCTATGGCCCGTATGTCAATGAGGAATTGGTCGGAGAGGCATTGGCGCCATTGCGAAAGGACGTGCTCATCAGCAGCAAATTCGGTTTCAATATCGAAAACGGGCAAATGGCAGGACTGAACAGCAAACCCGACCATATTCGAAGCGTCGTAGAGCAGTCCTTAAAGCGGCTGCGCACCGACCATATTGACCTGCTCTACCAGCACCGGGTTGACCCAAACGTGCCCATCGAGGATGTGGCCGGCACCGTGAAAGACCTCATTGCCGAAGGCAAAGTACGTAGGTTCGGACTCAGTGAAGCCAGTAGTGAGAACATCCGAAAAGCCCATGCGGTGCAGCCCGTCACGGCTTTGCAAAGCGAGTATTCACTCATGTGGAGAAAGGTAGAAGACGATGCACTCAAGGTCTGCGAGGAACTGGGCATCGGCTTTGTGCCTTACAGCCCGCTTTGCCGGGGTTACTTGACCGGGCTTATCAACGAGCGCACAAAATTCATCGCCAGCAACGACAACCGGGCCACGTTGCCACGTTACCAACCCGATGCCATTGTCGCCAACTGGGCAATGATAGACGTGCTGACCGAGTTTGGCAACCACCGAGGCTATACCGTCGCCCAGGTGGCGCTGGCCTATCTACTGGCGCAAAAACCGTGGATAGTGCCGATTCCTGGAACCACAAAGCAGGCGCACTTACAAGAAAACCTTTGGTCGGCGGAGATTGAGTTCACGGTGGACGAATTGAAGCAATTGACGGAAGCCGTCTCCAAAATCACGGTGGTGGGCGACCGCTATACGGGGCAGTCGGCGCAGCAGGTGAAGAATTAATTATCGTTTTGGGTATGTAATGCTGGTCAATGGCCTTTGCAGCCTGCACGGCGCAAACTCCAATTTCACAAAAGCCTATAAAGGGCACACTAAAAGCTATATTACGATGGCGGTAAATGCTGCGGCTGCCGTCATTTCATTAATTGGTTTTCCGAAAATCGCCTTTTTATTGATGGTCTTGACTGCAATTGGGTGGTTTATTCCCAATCATCGGGTCGGAAACAACAACCATACAACACCATGAAAAACGTCATCATCTTCGGTGCCAATGGCAATATTGCAGGGCAAGTCACCGCCATTTTGGCCAAAAACCCTGATATAAAACTCACGCTTTTCTTGCGCAACAAGAACAGGTTGAGGGGCAATGCAATTACCGATTGTATTATCATTGAAGGCGATGCCTTGGATGATGATGCAGTCAATAATGCCATGAAAGGCCAAGATATTGTCTATATCAACCTCGCCGGAAACCTGGAGCCAATGGCCAAAAACATCGTGAAAGCAATGGAAGCGAACGGCGTGAAACGGGTGATTGCCATCAGTTCCATCGGTATTTATGACACGCCGCTCCGGCCAGTTCTGATACCCTATCGGAAATTGGCAGATATTGTTGAAGCCTCAGGGTTGGACTATACCATCCTTCGCCCCACTTGGTTCACCAATGCCAACGAAGTGGATTATGAATTGACCCGAAAAGGCGAGCCGGAAAAAGGTTCGGTGATTTCCCAAAAGAGTTTGGCAGCGTTCATCGTCTCGGTGATTGAATCGCCAGAAAAGTACCTACGCGAGAACTTGGGGATTAACAAGCCGGGGTCTTAACGCTTATCGGTTTGATTTTCGTAACCTCTCGTTTGTTTTCAGTAATTTTTTTCTTAAAAATCCTTGCGTTCTTTGCCCCAAAGCCCAAAAATACATTTAAGCTAAATTCAACCATCATGGCAAAATTCACACTCAATATCAATGGCAAACAGCAGCAAGTGGACGTTGACCCCGCCACCCCGATGCTTTGGGTGCTGCGTGACCACCTCAACCTCGTCGGCACCAAGTACGGCTGCGGCGTGGCCCAGTGCGGCGCCTGCACCATCCACCTCGGCGACGTGGCGATGCGCTCCTGCCAGTTGCCCGTCTCGCAGGTCGGCAATCAGGCCGTCACCACCATCGAAGGGCTATCGGAAAACGGCGACCACCCCGTGCAAAAAGCTTGGCTGGAACACGACGTGGCCCAATGCGGCTATTGCCAGGCCGGGCAAATCATGAACGCCGCCGCTTTGCTAAAAGCAAACCCCAAGCCCTCAGATGCCGAAATCGAAGGGGCGATGAACGGGAATATCTGCCGCTGCGCAACGTATGTGCGGATAAAGGCGGCCATTAAAACGGCGGCAGGTTGATTGTTGTAATTGCTTGATTGTTGAATTGTTATAATTGTTGCCCACATCATGACAACAATCCCAACAATTCAACAATCATAACAATTCAACAATCCCAGCAATTCAACAATCAAACAATCCAACAATGACAGTTTCCAATAGCAGACGCACCTTTTTGAAAAACACCCTCCTCGCCAGCGGCGGCCTCGTCATTGGCGTCAACTGGCTGACAGGCTGCAAAAATGCCTCCAGCGAGGCGGCGCTCGCCATGCCCAAGGAGTGGTTCAACTTCAACGCCTACCTGAAAATCGGGGAGAACGGCGTCGTGACCATCTTCACGCCGAACCCGGAATTCGGGCAGAACGTGATGACCTCCATGCCCATGATCGTGGCGGAGGAACTCGACGTGGACTGGAAGAACGTCCTCGTCGAAATGGCGGCCTTTGATACCGCCAAATATGCCGACCCGGCCATGCCCGCCTTCGGGCAGTTCACCGGGGGCAGCCGGGGCATCATGTCGAAATGGGAGCCGCTGCGCAATGCGGGCGCTGCCGCCAAACAGATGCTCAAGGAAGCTGCCGCCCAAGCCTGGCAGGTGCCAGCGGCGGAAATCAAGACCGAATTGGGCGTTTTGAAGCATGAAAAAAGCGGCAAATCGGCGGGCTATGGCGAGATGGCTTCGGCTGCCGCCAAACTGCCCATGCCGGAGAAGCCCGTGCTCAAGGAAATCAAGGATTTTAAGCTCATTGGCCAATCGCAGAAGAACGTGCGGGGCAAGGAAATCGTGACCGGGAAGCCCATGTTCGGCGTGGACTACAAGGTGGACGGCATGCTCATCGCCATGATGGAGCACCCGCCCGCATTTGGCATGAAACTCAAATCCTTTGACGGCTCGGCAGCCAAAGCCATGCCGGGCATCAAGGACGTTTTTCCCATCAAAACCTACAATGACGGGCAAGCCAAGGCCATGTTCGACACCAACGCCTTCCCCGAACTGGTGGCCATCGTCGGCAATTCGACTTGGGAGGTGATGCAGGCCAAGAAGGCGCTGAAATGCGAGTGGGAAGCCGCCCCCGCCACCTCCGACAGCTTTGAGTTTAGGGGCATCAAACGCACCAATAACTACCCCGCCGGACTGGAAAACAGCGCCGACCACGCCGCCAAAATGGAGGCATTGGCCGCCAAGCCCGGCAAGGTCATGCGCAAGGACGGCGACCCCGAAGCGGCATTCAAAAAAGCCGCCAAGGTCATCGAGCGGAGCTACTCCTGCCCGCACCTCGCCCACAACTGCATGGAGCCGATGAACTTCTTCGCCCACGTGCAGGGCGACAAGGTGAAAGCGGCTGGCCCGCTGCAAGCCCCCGGCATCATCGAGCCGACGCTGGCCGCACGGATGGGCATCCCCGTCGAGAACATCGACATCGAAATGACCCGTATGGGCGGCGGCTTCGGTCGCCGGGCTTATTCGCATTACCTCGTAGAGGCAGCGCTTATTTCCCAAAAAGTAAATGCGCCCGTGAAGCTCATGTACAGCCGGGAGGACGATATGACCAACGGCATTTACCGCCCCGCCTACCACGCTGTTTACCGGGCGGCTTTGGATGAAAACAATAACCTCCTCGCTTTCCATGTGAAGGCAGGCGGCATCCCCGAAAGCCCGCTCCACGCCGACCGTTTCCCGGCGGGTGCAATAGATAATTACCTCGCCGAGGAGTGGCAATTGGACTCGAACATCACCATTGGGGCGTTCCGGGCACCTAGGTCGAACTTCATCGCCGGGGCCGAGCAATCCTTCCTTGACGAACTGGCCGAGGCAATGGGCAAAGACCCCATCGAGTTCCGCCTCGAACTGCTGAAACGGGCCAAGGAAAACCCCGTTGGCGAAAAGAACGACTACGACTCTGCCCGCTATGCAGGCGTTTTGGAACTGGTGCGGGATAAATCCGGTTGGGGTAAAACCCCTGTGGCCGCTGGGGTTTCCCGTGGCGTCGCCGCCTATTTCTGCCATGCCAGCTATGCAGCGCACGTGCTCGATTTGACGATGGAAAACGGCAAACCCGTCGTGCAGAAAGTCACCAGTGCCATTGACTGCGGCATCGTGGTGAACCCCGACGCTGCCGCCAACATGACCGAAGGCGCTGTGACGGACGGCATCGGCAATGCGCTCTACGGCGAAATGACCTTTAAGGCGGGCGCTCCCGACAAAACGAATTTCGACAAATACCGCATGATACGCATGACCGAAGCGCCCAAGGCGATTGACGTTCACTTCGTGCAAAACGAAATCGCCCCAACGGGCATGGGCGAGCCGCCCTTCCCGCCCATTTTCGGGGCGCTAGCGAATGCGCTATACAAAGCGACGGGGAAACGGGTTTATCGGCAGCCGTTTTTGGGGGAGCGGGCGGTGATGGGTTAAAATGGTTTTGTTTGACTCAAAATGACCGGACGGTTTGGTATCGTCCGGTCATGCCTGTTTTCAGTTGTGCAAACTTGCGCTTGCCGATTTTATTGAAGGCTCTTTTCTGCAAAAAGCGCCATTGCCTTACACATAAACGGTGTAAATTCTGGTTGTGGCTTTCCTTCCCGGCTCAGGTAGCGGTCGTCTGCAACATAGAGTTTGCCGAGGCCAGCTTAAGCCGCCGCCTGTATTGGCT
>Ga0075012_10001217_pt1 | contig 26830 bp, 20 predicted proteins | sample All_14_2_FD_71474 | JGI IMG/M metagenome (GOLD analysis project Ga0075012, IMG submission 71474) | Freshwater microbial communities in response to fracking from Pennsylvania, USA - Allegheny Zone_MetaG_DW_15 | ecosystem: Environmental > Aquatic > Deep subsurface > Groundwater > Drilled...
GCCGCATGTCAATGTCAGCGAGATCATGATCCGTCCGACGGGGCAGAATTATCCGTGATTAGCGGAGGTTTTCTTGTTGAACGGCAAGGCTTGAGGCGGTATTTTAAATCGTAGTATTTTAACAAGGGCATGGTTTGGAGGTCCATGATGTGGGTGAGATTTGTCATGACAATGTCGTTAGCGTTGGTCTGTTCGGCATCGGCTGCTGATCAGGCTTGGACGGGTGCCGTGGACCTCGACTGGAGTCAGGCCGGCAACTGGAGTGGTGCAACGGTGCCGGGGACGGGTGATGCCGCGCTGTTGACCAACACGGCTTCGGCGTTCACGGTCAGTGTGGCCAATACGCCCGCGGCGGCGGTCGGAGCGCTGACGGTTTCCAACGTCAACGCATCCTCCTACACGACCACGTTGTCTCTGACGAACGCAGTGTTCGCCGTGCAGTCGGGAAAGATCCTTGTCGGCGCAAACGGCCTTCTGGATATACGGAACGGCGGGGTGATGAGTTACTGGGGAGAGGCGTCGAATGTGCCGTTTCTCGATGTCCGGGACGGCGGAGAGATCCGGGTCAACGGCGGCGGACTCCTGCTCACGAACCTGTTTTCCGCTACGGGTAGCGCGAACCGGTTCTGTTATCTCGGCAACCAGTCCGCGGGGACGATCCGGGTAGGCGACGGTGGAGCTTTTGTCATGGGCCCGCCGTCGGTTGGTTCTTCAAATATTGTCATCCAACTCGGCTATAACAACGGCGGAAAAGGCCTGTTGAACATGTCGGGCAACAGTGTCTTTCTGATGCCGCCCGTCTATCGATCGACCTCTCTCTATGTCGGAAACGGAACGGGTGCTTCGGGCACGGTGTCCCTTGCGGACAGCGCTAAATGTGTGGTTTCCAACTTGGCCCGGTTTGGGGCAGCCTCTGCGACCGGTATTGTGTCGATGGCCGGAAATTCTCTTTTTCGGGTATATGGGACGGGACAATACGGTTTTGGGATGGGGTCTAAGGCTTATGGTGAGCTGACGATCAGCGATAATGCTTGGTTCGATGGTTCTGGCGGGGCCGATCAGCAGCTTTATTTTGGGCAAGGCGGGGGTACCGCAAGGCTGACCGTCTATGGTGGCTCGCTTTGGGCGCAAAACTTTTTTCATATCGGGTTCAACGCATCGGGATACCTCACCATCACCAACGGGTTCGTCTATGTGATGGGGCAATATGATCGGGGGCTCACCCTTGGAGTAGCCACCGATTCAGGCAACGTCGCATACGGAAACACGAAGATCTCTGGCGGAACGCTTACAATCTGGGATACGCCTGGAGCCTATGCCGTTGAGGCCTATACTGGCCTGCAGATCGGCAAAGTGGTGACAAGATCCGTGACCACGACCTCGCGCGTTCTTAGCGAAATGGTTCAAAGCGGCGGCGTGATCACAAACCGCGCCTATCTCTTTGTCGGTCAAGGAATGAATGCGACGGGTATTGTTGTTCAGACCGGAGGGACTGTTGTACAAGGCGTGGGTACGGTTGGCGAACGCGTCTTTATAGGCTCCTTTGGCGGATATGGTTATTACGCTCTGTCGAACGGGACGTTCACGGCGCTGAAAGACGTCTATGTGGGAGGATACCCCGATGCGATGTGGCCGCCCACGACGTATGGTAGTGAGGCTACGAACCATTGGAACGTCTACGCTCTCTTTTACACGAACAAGGTTAGCACGGGAATGTTGCGGCTCAGCGGCGGAACGTTCACCGCGAGCAACGCGACGATCCGTGTGGGCGGACAGGGAACGGGCACGCTGGTGGTCGGCCAGAACGCGACCTGCGTCGCGAAGAACATCACGCTGGATACTAACACGAGTTCGACCGTCCGCTTCGAGTTCGGCGCGAACGGAATTGGGACGCTTCAGGCCACCAATATGTTGACAATCTGTGCGGGAGCCAAGTTAGAGGTGGATGCCTCGGCCTATCAGTCCGCGGTGGCTTGGACCCGGTTGATCGACTGCAAGGTGCGGACCGGTGAGTTCGCGGAGGCGGATATCACGGTGATCGGCGAAGGTGTCGTGCGGCAGGACAGGGACGAGGATGTCTGGCTCTATCGTGCGCGAGGAACGCTCCTCAGCATTTTCTAGCACCTGCAGCCTCCATGTTTCTCCTTGAAGGGGTAGACCCTGAAGCGGTATCGTACTTCTAACTTATGAAAGACAAGAAGAACGTCCTGATTCGGCCTGCCATCCTGAAAGATGCGACGTCGATTTTTAACCTGATCCGCAGCCATCCGGATGATTTGATTCCGCGGCCCATTGGCGATGTGATACAAAACATCGACCGTTTCGTCGTGTGCGAGGCCGAAGGACGTGTGGTCGGGTGCGCCGCATGGCAGATCTTGCCTGAGATCGGTCAGCCCGAGCGGGCCTCCGTTGAAATCCAGTCGGTCGCCATCGACAAGGGCTTCCGCCGCCACCAGATCGGCACGAGAATCGTTAAGCACATCCTTGAAGCCATCCGGCGGTTTCAGCCTGCGCAAGCGATTGTTCTCACCTTCGCGCCGGAGTTCTTTTCTTCGCTCGGATTCAAGGTCATTCCCAAAACCCAGGTGATGCACAAGCTCTACATGGGTTGCATCAACTGCACGAAGCACGCCGATCCCTTTACCTGTCCTGAAATCGCCATGGCGTTTGATCTGCGCCAGCCTTGAACGTGCCCATGCCCGTGTTTCTCCACCGCCGTCTACTCGACTGGTATGACGCGCACCGTCGCGAAATGCCGTGGCGAGACCATCCCGATCCGTACGCGGTCTGGGTCAGCGAGATCATGTTGCAACAGACGCAGGTCGAGACGGTGCGCGGATACTTTGCCCGTTTCATGGCCGCCTTCCCGACCCTTGCCGCGTTGGCTGCCGCACCCCAGCAGGAGGTGCTCAAGGCGTGGGAAGGGCTGGGCTACTACACCCGCGCGCGCAACCTGCAGAAGGCTGCGCAGGCGTTGATCGCGCGCGGGGGAAAACTGCCTCAGGGCACTGTGGAGTGGGCGGCGTTGCCGGGAGTCGGCCCGTATACCGCCGCCGCCATTTCTAGCATCTGTTTTGGTGTTTATGCTCCGGTGGTGGATGGCAACGTCATTCGCGTGTTCGCGCGTTTTCTTGGCTGGCCGGACGACTTTCGCAAGCCGCCCGCAAGGCTTCGGCTCGCGGCGTGGCTCCAGCCGCACATCGAAGCGTCTAAGCGCCCCGGCGATTTCAATCAGGCCATGATGGATCTCGGCGCCACACTGTGTGTGCCGCGCGCGCCGGCGTGTGCGGTATGCCCGTTGAAGCGTTTGTGCGTTGCACGCCGTGAGGGACGGCAGGACGCGTTGCCCTATAAGCCCGCCAAGAGGAACGTGCCGACGCGGGTCGGCGTGGCTGTGCTTGTGCGCGATCGGATGGGGCGGGTGCTCTTCACGCAGCGCACGGAGGAGGGATTGCTGAGCGGTCTGTGGGAATTGCCGAACGTTACCATCGAGCGCACGCCGACTGCGGGCGACGCCTTGCGCGTCTTGAGTCAGCAGGCGGGTTTGACCGCAAAGCGGGCAAGCTGCCACGGCATGGTGACCCATGTTTTCTCGCATTTCAAGTTACAACTGCATATTTTCGAAGTGCCGGTCTTTAACGGCACGCTTGACCTTGAGCGGAAGCCTCCGGTACGCTTCGCGAACCCGGAAGAATTGCCGCTCACCACCGCAACCCGCCGCGCGCTCGCGTGAGGGGGCGTTCTGGTCAATCAGGGGGTGCTGGCCGTGTCGCGTCCGCAGCAATCCCTGCCCCGGAGCCTTTGTACACATGAGGCCTGCGTGGTTGGCCCTGCTGTTTTTCTCTGCCCGTGTGTTTGAGAGATCCCGCGCCGGAAATCGCCATGGAGGGCTCCCTGTCGTTCCCAATGGCGATGGGGTGACATGCCGGAAGCCGGAGAAAGGTGGCAAGGCGCCGCAAAGTCTGTCGGACCGGATTTTCGGCAGATATCAAGCTTGATTCTGGTGATCGAACCGATAAAATATAAACACTTTCAATTTTTTCTGAACACGTGCTTTGCATGCATGTTTTTCGAAAAGAAGAAGCGTTCCGGTGGTGGAGAAGTGGCCCATGACAGATGGATGTGAACTTTTTAAGAAGAAGGTGGCGGTGTCGAAGAAACTGCAAAAACGGATCATGATTGTGGATGATCATCCGCTCGTACGAGAAGGGCTGGTCTCGCTGATCCGGAGGACACCGGACCTGACCGTGTCTGGGCAGGCGGGGTGTTCGGACGAAGCGAAGAGCGAGCTTGCGAAAGCCACGCACGATCTGTTGTTGTTAGATCTTTCCTTGCCGGGGGGAGGCGGGGTCGAGTTGATCAAAGAGGTCCGCGCGCTGTATTCTCGCCTTCGGATATTGGTCCTTTCGATGTATGAGGAGGGCATTTATGCTGAGCGCGTCTTGCGGGCAGGGGCAAACGGGTACATCATGAAACAAGAGCCCGGACCAAGAATTGTTGAGGCGGTCCGGTGCGTTTTGCGGGGCGAAATATATGTTGGCCCAGCGATTGCGGCACAACTGGTCAAACAATTTTTGGAGGGCAAGCAGGGCGACGATAGCGCCCATGTAGAGAAGCTCAGTGACCGTGAGTTACAGGTCTTCACGTGTCTCGGGAACGGAATGACCTCTCAGCAGGTTGCTGAGCGATTCAGCCTGAGCGTCAAGACGGTCCACGCCCACCGAGAACACATTAAACGGAAACTCGGTCTGCGGAATGCGACAAACCTTGTGCACCATGCCGTCCAATGGATTCAGACGCGCTCCGGACAGTCCCAGCCGTAGCGGCTATAGCGACTTGACGACGTGTCGGGCAGGCCGCAGCATCTGCCTCACCATGGCGGAGTTTCAGGAAGCAGGGCGTTAAAAGCTTCGGCCAGCATTTTCTCGTACGATCCGGCGAAGGTCCCATTGAGAAATTTTCCGTAGGCCTCCTCGCAGAAGCGTTCCCACGCGGTTTCCTCCTGCCCCGGGGTAATTGGGTAGAAGAGGACATGGCTGTCCGCAGCCGCGGATAGATCGCCCTGCGCGTCGCCGATCAGCAAGACTCGGCCGGGGGCATACTTGCCTTCAGTCGCGATCCGGAGATGCTCAACTTTGGAGCCGAGTTCCTGTCCCGCAATGAGATCGACATACGGGTGGAGATTGTGGAGGTCCCACTCTCTGACCAGCGCATCCTCGGGTGTTTGCGAGACAACGATCACATCGCTGCTGTTCCGGATCAGTCCCAGTGCCTTTTTTGCCCAGACGAAAGGGGGCACGGGGCGCATGTGGGTGTTGATTTCCACATTGATGGCCAGGCTCCACTCGAGAAGCCGGGCCAGTTCGGGATCCTTCGTGCGAGCCACCTCGTCTTTGAGAGATGGATTGCCAAGCGGAAGCCCAGAGCGGATGTAGGCCCGCAAGGCTTCAAGTTTGGGGAGCGTGACTCCGGAAGCCCTTACGCCGGGGTAGTCCACAAACAGCTCGAACGTGCGAAGCAAGGCGGGGAAACGGTTGCTCCCGCGGGTTTTCGAGTAGAGATTGACGAACTCGGCGCAGGTTCGGAACTCTTTCTCGCACGCCTCCAGTCCCCAGTACCGGATGATAAAGGGGTGGAAGTGCTCCTTCTGCTTGACGGTCATCGTGTCAAACACGCAACCGTCGGAATCGATGCCGACAAAGGCGTCATGCCTTTTTGGAAGGCTCCGCAGATCATCGAGGGTGTAGTGGCTTTTCACGGGCGTTAAACTTTGATCTGGAAAACGGCGATCAGGGTGAACACCATGGTGAAAATGGCTACGGTCTCAATGATGCCGAGAGCGGCAAAGTAATTGGTCAGACCTTGGCCCGTGTCGGCCTGGGCATCGCATGCGGCGGCAGCGGCGCGGCCTTGGAAGAGCGCGGAGAATCCGATCCCAAGTCCTGAGAAGATGCCGAGCACCAGTAGCGGGAGCCCGACGCTCGCCTTGCCGAACATCACGAACATCAGGATCATGCCATAGAGGGTCTGCGTGATGGGCGCGCCGACCAAGCCCAGCAAAATGAAAGGCGCCGGCTTGTTCTGTGCGTAGCATTTTTTCCACGCGCCCATGGCGGCGGTGCCGGCGTAACCGGTGCCGAAGGCGGATCCGGTTGCGCTCAGGCCGAGACAGGCAACCGCGCCCGCGATGCCGAGGGCTTGGTTCATGGCTATGATGTTCTCTGGATTCATTTCGTTTCTCCGTTTGGGTGTGACGTCTTGTGTGAAATAACAATGCGTTAAGTCGGTTCGGCTTCCGTAGTCCTCTTGAACGGCTTAAAGGAAAAACCGGACCACGTGACGCCTTTGTGGTTCGAGAATTCCAACGTGTTCAAGCGCACAGCGTGAACCAGGATGCTGAGCCCCGCCATGGCGAAGTTGAGCCCGTGGCCTACCAGCAGGATCAGCGCCATCGGGACGATCTTGGCCCACAGCGGCAGATTCAGGTTGATCGCCATATCGTTGAAGTTCTCTGCCACTTTGACCGAGGCGAGCCCGACGGCGAAAAGCCGCACATAGGAGATGATGTCGCCGAGGCTGCTGACGATGTTGAGCGGCATCATGCCGAGATCGATGCCGTTCGTTTTGAGTTCGTCTTTTTTCAGGGTGAAAAGGAAGACCAGCGCGAGCGAGACGCCGAAGACGTAATAGATGAAGCGGGGCGCAGCGAAGATGCCGACAATGTTGCAGGCCATGCAGTACATGAACCAGACCACGCCGAGCCAGCCGACTTGGGCCAGGAACTTCGAGTCGGGGAAGAGTTTGATCGCATTCCATATCCGCGCCACGGAGAGGTGAAGAACGCCGAGCGTGAAACAGAGCAGCATCATATTGTTGATGCCCTTGTCGGGATGATTGAGCCAGAGGCTGGCCGCGTTGTCGGCGAACTTCGGATGGGTGCCGAACCACGTGTTGGAGAGCACGCCCCAAACGAGGGTCGCGAAGGCGAAGCAGTAAAGCAATACGAAGGGTGCGCGCGGAGCTTTGGGAAGCTTGCGCCGCATGTGCAGCGTCAGCAGGAAGATCAACACGCCATAACCGCCGTCGCCGACGAGCATCGCGAAGAAAATGCTGAAGAAGCAGAAAAAAGGAACGCTAATATCGGACTCATTGTAAGCAGGGGCGATGCCCAGCGCATTGAATAGCGCCAGAACCGGGCGGAACAGGCGAGGCGGGTGTAACAGGGTCGGAGGGCGTTCGTCGGCTTCAGGATCGCGGAGCAACAGACCCCACATGTGTTCGGCGGCTGCATCGCGCACCTGTTCTGTCAGAGTTGCGGGGAGCCAGCCGGTGATCAGCGCCACGGCGCCGTGGGTCTGCATGGTGTCGACGGCGTTTGCGAAAGCGCTCACGTCGCTTAAGCGGTCAGCCTCTTGTCGGAGAAGTGCGGTGTCTTGGGCGTCGTCTTTCAGCCGGTTGGCGATCTGCTCTGCTCGCGCGAGTGCTTGGGCATGGCGCGTCTGCAGAACAGAGACGGGAACTTCAGGCGGGGATAGGCGTTCGCAGCCTTCGGGGAGGTCTCCTAGACCGGCCATGACGCCATAGGTGAAGTCTGGGCCGGCGCCGAACTCTTCGATCAGCACGCCTTCGCGTTCAATAAAGGTGGTGTTGGCCGGGGCCCGGAAGAGTTGGATGGGGATGCCTTGCGCGGTGAGGCGGGCAGGGAGAGTGACATCGAAGTCGCCGAAGGGCAGGTAGAGGGCGATGTCGCGGTCAAGACGCTCCGCCTCGTTCACCAGCGCCTGCCGCAGCTCGGCGAGGCGGATCACCGCATCGATTTTTTCGGATGCGTTTCCCGACATAACCGGGAACGGAACGTTGAACAAGGCGTCCGCGCTCAGCTCATGGCCGTGGGGTTTATGCGGTCCGATGGCAGTGGGCAGAACAGGTTTCTGTGCGCGGGCGTCTTCCAGAATGCGCAACGCGTGACGTGCGGAGAAAAGACGTGCCTGCGCACGGCGATAAGGCTCGGAGTCAGAGGCCGCAAGATTCAAATGAACGGCACCGAGATCGCGCAGCCGTTCGAGCGTTACTTCGCGTTCGGCCGCGACGCACAGGAGCGTCAGGTGTTTCATCGGGACAATCATGCCGCGTCCTCCTCTTCGGACGGCCGGCTGCGGCCTTTGGCGATCTTGCCGCGGGTCACCGAGGCGGTTTGTTCATCGCCGATGGCGATTTTGATGGTGCGGATGTTTTCGCGGCACTCGGGGATCTTCACCTTTTCAAAGAGGTTCACACGTTGCGAGGTGGTGTTCAGTTCGCGCGTGACCAGCTCGCGCTGTTTCTCGAGCACAGCCCGCTTGGCCTTGAGCGTGAGGACCGCCGTGAGCATGTCGACCGCGTTGTCGAGCCAGGCGGGGGTGGCGAAAAGGTCGATCTCGGCTACGGTCGTCTCAAGAGCCCTGAAAAGGGGAATGGTCACACCCGCGATATTGCTGCTGTCAGTCTGAACCCGGTCGAGTTTGACCAGCCGATCCGGCGTGAGTCCGGCCTCGGAGAAAAGTTTGACCCAACCTTCCAGCGATGCGCGCTTGGCCGATTCCCGCTCGGCGACATCCTCGATGCGTGTCAGGATGGCAGCAATCTCGGCCTGAAGCTGCTGCTTCTTGAGCTGCAGCATGGGCAAAAACCGCTGAAACCGCTTGAGCGCGTCGCTCTGCGCTTTCAACTCGGTTTTGGTGAGTTTAATTCTTGCCATACGGGTAACAGGGTGTCTTTATTTCGGCCAGAACTTTGCGATCAGCTTAGAAGGGATGCTGGTCTCGTCAGGGTTGAAACAGTCAGCCAGAATCAGCCAGCCGAGGTCGAGTGCCTTTTCGAGCGGGATGTTCACCGAAAGGTCCATCATCTCCTGTTCAAAACGCACGCCATACTTGAGCAGTTTCGTGTCCCAGTCGCTCATGCGGAAGCCCATGGACAGCTTCTCCTGCGTTTCCTTGTACGAGGCATACAGTTTGATCATGGCGTCCATGATGGTGCGGTGGTCTTCGCGGGTGTCTTTGTTCACCTGCTGCTTAAGGCGGCTGAGCGAGCCGAAGGGTTCGATGCGTCCGTTGCGGAGGTAGAACTGGCCTTCCGTGATATAGCCGGTGTTGTCGGGCACCGGGTGGGTCACGTCGTCGCCCGGCATGGTGGTCACCGCTAGAATGGTGATCGAGCCCGCGCCCTCGAAATCGACCGCCTTCTCGTAGCGCGAGGCGAGCTGCGAGTAGAGGTCGCCGGGGTAACCGCGGTTAGAGGGGATCTGCTCCATGGTGATGGCGATCTCCTTCATGGCGTCCGCGAAACTGGTCATGTCGGTGAGGAGCACGAGCACCTTCTTGCCGTTGAGCGCGAACTGCTCGGCGGTGGCAAGGGCGATGTCCGGAACGAGCATGCACTCCACAATCGGGTCAGAAGCGGTGTGGACGAACATCACGGTGCGGGAGAGCGCGCCGCTCTCGTCCAAGGTGTCGCGGAAGGTGAGATAGTCGTCATATTTCAGGCCCATGCCGCCGAGGATGATGATGTCGACCTCAGCCTGAAGCGCGATGCGGGCGAGCAGCGTGTTATAGGGCTCGCCGGCGCGGGCGAAGATCGGGAGCTTCTGAGACTCGACGAGCGAGTTGAAGACGTCGATCATGGGGATGTTGGTCCTGACCATGTTGCGGGGCATGATGCGCTTGGCGGGGTTCACCGAAGGCGTGCCGATGTCGATCAGGTTGTCGGTGAGCGCGGGGCCTTTATCGCGCGGCACGGCGCTGCCGGTGAAGGCCCGGCCCAGGAGCGCGTCGGAAAACGGAACCCGCATGGGATTGCCGAGGAAACGCACCTTGCCGTCGGTGGCCACGCCGCGCGCTCCCGCGAAGACCTGAAGTGTTACGTTGGCGCCGTCCAGCTTGATGACTTGGGCGAGCGAGGTGCCGGTCCGTGACGAGACTTCGGCGAGTTCGCGGTATTTGACCCCCTCTGCGCGGAGCGTGATGACGCTGCCGGCGAGGTTGTCGATGGCGTGGTAAAGCTTATGCATGTCTGGCGGCCTCCTCAAGCGTCTTGGTGATCGCGTCGCGGCGGGACGCGTATTCAGGCGCGTCGGCGGGCGTCTGGTTCCAGTCGATGAACGCCTGCGTCACGCCTTGGAAAAACTTGCGTGCCGCGGCTTTGTCCGTGAAAGGGTAGTCGGCGAGCATGGCCTTTTCGACCACGTCAAACATGTCGCGTTGGCGGTCAGCCGGCGTGGCGGCGTCCACGTCGTTGAAGGCGTTCTGTTGCAGGTAGACGGCGTCGAGCAGTTCGCCTTTGAGGTACTCCAGAAAGTCTTGGATGCTGGTGCCCTCTTCGCCGACGACCTTCATCATCTGCGCCACGTCGTTGCCGCGGCGCAGGATTTTGCGGACGCGTTCGACGCGGTCTTTCTCGATGACGCTCTTGTATTTGCTCCAGCTTTCGAGCGGATCAATGGCGGGGAAGCGGCGGGCATCGGAGCGGGCACGGGATAGGCCGTGGAACGCTCCGACCACCTTGAGCGTGGCTTGGGTGACGGGCTCGTCGAAGTTGCCGCCGGCGGGCGAGACGGTCCCGCCGATGGTGACCGAGCCGATGGACCCGTCCTTGAGGCGGACGAGGCCCGCACGCTCGTAGAAGTTGGCGATGAGGGATTCGAGGTAGGCGGGAAAAGCTTCTTCACCGGGAATCTCTTCGAGGCGGCCGGAGAGCTCGCGGAGCGCCTGCGCCCAGCGCGAGGTGGAGTCCGCGAGCAGAAGGACATTCAGGCCCATCTGCCGGTAGTAGCTGGCGAGGGTGACGGCGGTATAGACCGAGGCCTCGCGTGCGGCCACGGGCATGGACGAGGTGTTGCAAATGATGATGGTGCGGTCCATGAGGGTCTTGCCGGTGCGGGGGTCTTGAAGTTCGGGAAACTCGCGCAGGGTTTCCACCACTTCGCCCGCGCGCTCGCCGCAGGCGGCGAGCACCACGATGTCCACATCGGCATAACGGGAAGTGATCTGCTGCAGCACGGTCTTGCCGGCGCCGAAGGGGCCGGGGATGCAGTAGGTGCCGCCGAGCGCGACGGGAAAGAAGGTGTCCACGGGACGCACGCGCGTGGTCATGGTGTCCACGGGCTTCAGACGCTCGGCGAAACAGGTGATCGGGAGTTTGACGGGCCAGCGCTGCATCATCTGCACGGAATGGTCTTTCCCGTCTGCATCGGTGAGCACGGCCACCTCGTGTTCGACCGTGTAGCTGCCGGCGGGTGCGACGCTCTTGACATGGTAGACGCCGCGAAAGACGAACGGCACCATGATGCGGTGCTTGAAGATTCCCTCCGGGACAGTGCCGAGCGTTTCCCCTGCGGTCACGCGGTCGCCGGGTTTGGCGACGGGGGAGAACGCCCATTGCGTTTTGCGGTCGAGCGCCTTGAGGTAGGTTCCGCGCTGGAGAAAGAAACCGCACTGTTCGGCGAGTTGAGGCAGGGGGTTCTGAAGGCCGTCATAAATCTGTTTCAACAGCCCGGGCCCTAGTTCGGCGGCCAGCAGATTGCCGGTGAACGTCACCTCATCTCCGATTTGGAGATCGCGTGTGTCCTCGAAGACCTGCATGTCGGCCAGGCGTCCACGGATACGGACAATTTCGCTCATGAGGCGCTGCGTAGCGCCTTCTTGGACGATGCAGGCGTACCCCACTTCGTTTTGAGCGACTGCGCCGTCAAACGCAACCGTGATCATGTTGCCGTTTACGCCGACGATTTTTCCTGTTGTTTCCATAACGTGTGAGGGTTCAGGGTTCAAAGTTCAGGGTGATTGGAATTTGAGTCAGAGTGTCGAACAGGCGTTGCCCGCGGTCTTTGTCGAGCGCGTTCCAACGTGAAAGGATCGCGAGCTTGATCGCATAAGCGTAGACAGCTTTGATATCGAGCGGGTCAGGTCCCTGCAGTTCTTCGGCGATCTGCCAGCGGATTTTGTCCAGCTCCTTTTCCCGCTGTAAGGGGTCGGGCTCTTGGAAGGCATCCTCGACGGCGTCGTCGATCTGCCGATCGCACCCGCGTGTGTCACGTATCCAGCGCGAGGCGTCTTTCCCGGCGCTCCTTGCGCGCTCGCGTGCGGCGGCATTGCGCAGGATGGTGTTTTTGTCGTGCCAGGCCATGACGAAGGGGTGGTCCGCCTCTTCTCCCCGCAGCAGGGCCTCGACTGCGGCTGCATCCTTGGCGCTGAGTTGGTCGCGGCAGATCTCGGCGAAGGCTTCCGGCGAGATGCCGGGTGCGGCGTCGAAGCCCAGCATGGGCAGGCTGGAAAGTAGGTAGATCAGGCTCATGACTTCATTAAGGCGGCAAGTCGGGGGCGGAGCTGTTTGGCGAGGGCGTCGGCGATTGCGGCACCGGTAAAGGAGTGCTCAATACGGCCGTTTGCGAGCCGGATGAGGAACCCCGCCCCGGTGTTGTCATCGGTGACGACGGTCACGCCACTGACGGCTTCTGCGGCCAGCTTCACCCGCAGGACGTCAGCCAGATGTGTTGCTGCAACGACTTCGACGAGGCCTTTTCCGCCAAGATAGGCTCGCACGGCTTCGGCCGCCAGATCGGCAACCAGTTCCGTTTTGCAGAGGGACGCGTCGACATCTTTGACCAGGAGCCGGGTCAGCAGATTGGTCACTGCCTTCTCGACATTCAGCACAGCGTCGCGGGCGGACTGGCGGATTGTTTCTTCGGCCCGGCGTTCAAAGGCTTCGGCTTCTTGTCGCGCACCGGCTCGGATTTTTTCGGCCTCGGTTTTTGCGGCCTCAGTGACCAAACGGGCCTCGGCGCGCGCTTTTTCCAGAAGGCGAGAGGCTTCGGTCTGGGCCTTTTCGACACCGTCACGTTGGATTTTTTCTAACAGTTGCTGCAAGTCTTGTGTCATAGGTCACCTGAAAAAGACCATTTCTGGAATCCCCAACGGTTGATGCCGCAAGGGTGCATAAAATGTGTATGATAATGATCGTGAGGGGAACCGGTCAAGCAGGAATCGATAATTATGAAGCGATTCTCTTTTTGGCCTTGAGACGGCGTGTGGCGTGCGGAGGGATGACGCAGGAACTTCATTTCTTTGCCGAGGAGGGCGCTGTCTCAACGATGACGGAGACACCGTCTGGAATCACGACACATTGCGCGTCCGGGCCGGCAGCGAGGCGGGCCATGGCGACCGCTTCCGACAGGGTGGAGGCTGTTTCCATGTGCAGGGCCCGGACATGCTGGGCTTCCCACATGTCTGTGACGAGGATCACACGGTGCCGTGACAGAATGCGGGCGAGGATCTGGTATTCCCACTGGTCTGGCGGGGTCTTGTCTTGTGGGACATTAAGTACGGAATTAAGCAACGCGTGTGGGCTAGCGGACTCGGCCAGGGCTCTGTAGAAGTGTTCGCCCCCATGGCCGTCGCTGCATCCCGCGACCATAATGATCGTTCCGCCCTCTTTGCAGCACGCTTCGGCGGCAGTCATCCCCTTGACGGCTTGGTAAAGATTCTGGTCTAAAGGATAGCCGCCATTGCTGGTGATGACGATTTCGGCTTGAACACGCGGAACAGTGACGACCTCGCGCATGTGGCGGCAGCCTTCGTAGTGCGCGAGTTCTGGGTGTCCGGCGAAAGCGGACCGGATAGATTTGTCCGGGTGGAGGGTGACGTTGAGGATGAAGGCGAGTCGAGCCTGTTGTGCGGCAAAGAGCATGTCGCGGTGAATGGGGTTTTGGTCAAGACTGCCTGCGCGGGAGTGAGGGTTGGAGATGAAGGCCGAGCAGTGGTTTGCCAACACGGTCTCCCGTCCAGCGATGCCCGGCAGAACGCTTTTGCGCCCGCCTGAGAAGCCGGCGAAAAAATGAGGTTCGATAAAACCTTCGGCGATCAGCAAGTCGGTGTCCAAGGCGTTCTTGTTCAGCCACAGTTCGCCCCCTGAGGGCAGCCGGCCCATGTGGCGCAAACTGGTGCGGTCGGTGCAGTCGTGGATGATAAAGTTTTCATGTTCAACGACCGCCTCGCCGAACTTTGATCTCATTTCGCGGGGAGAGGTCGGGCGGTGGCAACCGGTCGCAACAAGAATGCGGATGTCGATCTCCGGGTTTCCCTTTCTCAGCCGTTCCAAGAGAAGCGGCAACGTAATGTGGCTGGGGACCGGGCGGGTATGATCGCTTGTGATGACCGTGGCCGTCCGTTTCCCGGTGGCCAGTGTTTCAAGGGTGGGCGAACTGATCGGATGATCGAGCGCGTCTCTTACGCACTGGCGCTGACTCTCCATGGTTGGGGGCGTGGCCGAATGCCCTGCAGGCGAAAGTATGGCCCGGATATTCCGCGAAGGGATATCCGCTTCCTGACTCGTGAGATGATAGGGTAGGCTGATACGGGTCATGAAAATCACGGTTTCGGTTCAGGACGTTTTTTTTCTGTTACGACACTGTGGGCGATGCGCTGCAGGGTGGCGGCATCCGCCGCCACGACGCCCTTTGGCAGAAATGAGTTGCCGACCACACTCTGGCCGAAAAAGAACTCGAACCAGACGCACCCCAACAAGTACTCGCCCGGCGGGTTTGCGTGGAATTTGTCCCACCCCAGAGTGAACTTTCCCGTTTTCGCGTCTTTGCGCCAATTGTAACCCCCGTGCAGGGACCTTTTTTCATTCTTGGGCAGTGCGGGATACACGGCTGTCTTGGGGTCGAATGTGGGGTCAGGGATGAATTTACCCCAAGCGGGGTCACGCCGCGCGGCCTCCATCGCGTCGCCGCTCGGGATGAGACGGAAACCCTTCTCCTTTGCGAACCCATCATACGCGGCCCTCAATCCCCGGTACATCACATCGGTGTTGAAATCCTTCAGCCCCCAGAACGGGTGGTCATCCCGGTAAGCCCACGTCTGATGGACAACGATTTCCGCCTGCGGCGCGTGCTTTCTGATATAGGCGATGAGTCGGTCGGCATGCGGCTGAAAGGTCTCTGGCTTGAAACTTTTGTGGCTCACCTGCTGGATGGTGACATACTCCCACCTCTCTTGCGTCAGCAGAGCCTTCAGGCTCTTTTTCCCCGGGTAGGGGTGCCCCGCCGGATCTTCAGGGTTGGCCTCAAACGCATCGACGTGCCGCATGTGCCGCTCGAAATCACAGCCGCCGATCATCGCATGTGCGGTGACCACCTGATTGCTCGAAGCGAGCACAATGTCGCGGAAATAGTGTAACGCATTGTTGGAAAAACTGTTTCCGATGGCGAGGATCTTAACGGTCTTGCCCTCCGCATGCAGGTTCGCGCAAAGCAACGTCACGCTAGCCAGAAGAAACACGTACAGTTTAGCACACATCAGATGTCCCCCTTTTTAATTGTTTTTCGATTTTACATGATCAGACCGCGTTTGCAACGTCCAAGTGTCACAAGGACAGAAATTACGGGCTTCAATTTTTACGGCAGATGTGACATTGTAACGTTCATCAAGAAAGGGGGTTCCGCCGTGCGGAAGAAATGGGATTTTTTACTTCTGGCCGTGATGTTCTTCTGCCTTCCGGTATGCGCTGTCCCAGGGCGCGAGGGGGTGCGGAGACAACTCGAACTGATGCGTCCTGAAGCGATCCGGCTTGCGCTGGAGGATATGGCCGCCCGCTGGCCGCAAAGTTTTGCCCAGGCCGATCGCTCGTGGTGCGATGACCTCGGACCGCGTCGCGATGCCTTAGTGAAACGGTTGGATGCGAACGATTCTTCGGCTGAGGCTGAGGCCGCCGCGCTGGTGGGGCAGGTCCGCAGCGCGCTGTTGGCCAACCCGTTGCTTGATGAGGACCAGGTGCTCGTCGTGCGCAGGGGGGGCAACAATCTTGGCCTGCCTCAAAACTGGCAACAACAGCGCGACGTCAACCGCAAGGGGATGACCAACGAGATCGCCGTTATGTCCCAGCTGCGGGGGACACCCGTTCTCAGGACGCTTCACAAAGCCGCGCCGGACACCTATGTCGGCGACCTCCAGCTCCACTGGGACGCGCGCCGCCTGATGTTTACGGGTGAGAATGGAAAACACCTTCATCGCGTTTACGAACTGGATATCGCTTCGCCCGGACGAGTGATCGAGCTTCCCCTCATCCCGGACGACGATGTGGACAATTATGCGGGGTGCTGGCTGACGGATGACTCGGTGCTCTTTCTTTCCAATGCGTCGTTTATCGGCGTTCCCTGTGTGGTGGGATCCTCTTACGTCGCCAGCATCTACCGCTGGTACCCGGGGGAGAGTCGTATACGACGTCTGACCTTTGATCAGGATCATAACTGGTATCCGACCCAGCTTCAGGATGGCCGTGTCATGTATTTGCGCTGGGAATACAGCGGAATCGTCCACTATGTCTCACGTCTTCTCTTCACCATGAATCCCGACGGCACGGGTCAGCGTGAGCTTTACGGCAGCAACAGCTATTGGCCGAACGCGATGTTCTATGCTCAGCCAGTCCCCGGCGATCCCCACCGTTTCACCGCGATCGTGTCGGGTCACCACGGTGTGCCGCGCATGGGGGAACTGATCTTGTTCGACCCCACGATCGGCCGCCGCGAGGCGCAGGGTGCGGTTCAGCGTCTGCCCTGCCGCGGCAAGACGGTTGAGCCAATCGTCAAGGATAACCTTGTCGACGACTCCTGGCCCAAGTTCCTGCACCCATGGCCTCTGGGCGGCGGCTATGTGTTGACCGCATGCAAGCCCGACCCGGCCGCGCGGTGGGGAGTTTATCTGGCTGATGTTTTTGACAACCTCACTCTCATCTACGAGGAGCCAGGGCAGGCGATCTTTGAGCCTGTGCCGATCCGGCTGCGTCCGCGTCCGGCACTGTTGCCGGACCACGTCAAGGCCGGGGAAAAGACCGGACAGGTCAAGGTCACGGACATTTATTCGGGGCCTGGCCTCGCGGGCGTGCCGCGTGGGACCGTCAAGAAACTGCGGGTTTTCACCTACTCGTTCGCCTATCGCGGCATGGGTTCGGAGACGGACCGTGTGGGTTATGACGGGCCTTGGGATGTGGTGCGCATCATGGGAACCGTCCCCGTCGAGGAGGACGGGTCCGCATACTTCGAGGTGCCCGCGAACACGCCGGTCTCGCTTCAGCCGTTAGACGCGCAAGGCCGCGCGCTGCAAGTGATGAGGAGTTGGCTCACGGTCATGCCAGGGGAACTTCAATCCTGTTCCGGATGTCATGAGCCGCAGAACAGCGCTTCCGGCCCGCTGAACCGTTTGCGCGCGATGGGGCGCGAGCCGTCAAAGATCACGCCGTGGTATGGGCCCGAGCGCGGTGTCGCGTTCAACAGAGAGGTCCAGCCGGTCCTTGACCGTTACTGTGTCCGCTGTCACGACGGTACGGCCGGACGGCCGGATTTCCGGCTCCTTCCGGGCGTGTCGATCAAGACGAAAGAGGTCTATTACATCAATGCGAACAACCTTTTCCCTCCTGCGTACATCGCGCTCTGTTCGTTCATCCGCAGTCAGACGCAGGAGGGGGACAACACGCTCCAGCCGCCCTGCAACTTCCATGTTTCGACCACGGAGCTCTTTCAGATCTTGGAGTCAGGCCACCACGGCGTGAGGCTGGACACGGAATCGTGGGACCGGCTGACGACATGGATCGACCTCAACCGGCCTAACCACGGAACATGGTCGGAGAACGTCGGTGGGACGCGTATGGGCAATCTTGCGTCCCGGCGCAGCGAGATGCAGAAAAGATATGCGGAGCTCGATGAGGCTCACGAGATCACCTACGGTACGGCTATTTTGGGCACACCTGCTTTGCTGCCTGCCGCCCCGCCCGCTAAAACAAATCCGCCTGTTGTCGCGGGGTGGCCGCTCGATGCCGCCGCGGCGCGCGCCAAGCAGCAGGCATTGGGAGAAACCGCGCGTGCGTTCGATCTCGGAGGCGTGCGGCTGTCGTTTGTGCGCATACCCGCTGGCGCCTTTGCCACGGCCGACGGGCGGAAGGCCGAGATCAGGGCTCCGTTCTGGATCAGCGTGGATGAAATCACAAATGAACAGTACGCCCGCTTCGATCCCTCGCACGACAGTTTCATGGAGCGCGGCGAGTACATGCAGTTCACGCCGGAAGAACGCGGATACGCGCTCAATACGCCCACGCAGCCGGTCTGCCGCGTCTCGTTCGAAGCCGCCGAGGCGTTTTGCCGGTTCGTCTCGCAGAAAACCGGTTCGCGCGTCCGCCTGCCCAAGGGCGACGAATGGGAGTGGGCCGCCCGTGCGGGTGCGGCAACGCCGCTGGCGTACGGGGGAACGGACTCGGATTTCTCGGCGCATGCCAATTTGGCGGATGCGGTGTTCCGCAAGATGGATCGCCTGCGCGCAAACATGCCGGGTGCTGCGATTCCTGCTTGGCGGCCCGCCGTGACGAACTGTTCGGACGGTTTCCGTGTCTCCTCTCCGGTCGGCACCTTTGCCCCCAACGCGTGGGGACTGCGCGATGTGCACGGCAACGTGTGGGAATGGACGTCGGACCGCATGCCGGACGGACGCGTTTTCGCGCGTGGCGGCTCGTGGTGGAAACGTCCGCAGTATGCTACCTTCTCGGTGCGCGTTCCCTATGAGCCGTGGCAGCGGGTCTTTGATGTCGGATTCCGTGTCGTTTTGGAAGAGTGAGTCAAACGCATCATGTTCTGCGAAAGTTCGGGTATGAAATGGCGGATGTCGGTAAAATTGTAGATGACGAGGCGCTCGTCGATGAGGAAGAGCCCGGTGCGGATGTCTTGGTGCTGACCGTTCCGGATGGAGCAGAGGGGCGTTTGGACGCTTGGCTGGCGTCGCAAGCGGCGGCGCTGTCACGGGCGAGGATACAGGCGCTGATCAAAGAGGGGCGCGTGACCTGCGGCGGCGCGGTGGTCAAGGCCAACGCCAAGCCGAAGGCAGGCCAGGTGATCGAGATCAGTGTGCCGGCCCCGGTTGCCGCGGTGCCGCAGCCGGAAGAGATCCCGCTCGACATCCTCTACGAGGACAGCGACTGTCTGGTGCTCAACAAGCCGGCGGGTCTGGTGGTGCATCCTGCGCCGGGGCACGCATCCGGCACGCTGGTGAACGCGCTACTGCATCACTGCATGGACCTCGGCGGAGTGGGTGGCGTGGAGCGGCCGGGAATTGTGCACCGTTTGGACAAGGATACCTCAGGTCTGATGGTCGTGGCAAAAAACGATGCGGCGGTGGCGGGTTTCGTGCGGCTGTTTCAGACGGGCGGAATCACCAAAGAGTACATGACGCTCGTTCACGGTGTGCCGCCGAAGCCAACAGGTACGGTGCGTTCATTGATCGGTCGGCATCCAGAGAACCGCAAGAAGATGGCCGTTGTGGCACGCAACGGCAAAGAGGCTGTCACTCACTATACGGTTGAAAGGCGGCTCGGCGACGTTTCCTTGGTGCGTTGCCGCATTGAGACGGGACGGACACATCAGATCCGCGTCCATATGCAGTCGCAGGGATGCCCGGTGGTGGGTGACGCGCTCTACGGCAAGCCGGCTGCGGACAAACGGTTGCCGCAGATGCCCGCCCGCCAACTTTTGCATGCTGCGCATCTGGTTTTCTCGCATCCGGTGACGGGCGCTCCGATGGAGTTCACCGCACCGCTGCCGGAGGACTTCCTGCCTTTTCTCGCGTGAGCCTTCCGTTTCGTTTGTGGTTGGAGCGACTGTAAGGGCATGATACACTTTTAGCCCAAAAGGAGGGACGTTGCCATGATGATGCTTATGGTGTTGGGCTTGCTGGTGGGGGTGCCGTTGCTGCTGATCGGTTGGGCGGTCAGTATTTACAACGGGTTGGTGCAGTTGCGCAACCGTTTCAAGAACGCGTTTGCGCAGATCGACGTCCAGTTGAAGCGCCGTTATGACCTGATACCCAATCTGGTCGAGACGGCCAAGGGTTATCTCAAGCATGAGCGCGAGACGCTCGAGGCGGTGGTGATGGCGCGCAATCAGGCGGCGGCTGCCGCCAAAGCGGCTGCTGCGGCACCAGCCGATGGGGCGGCGGTGCGCGCGTTGTCCGGTGCGGAGGGCGCGCTGCGCGGTTCGTTGGACCGGCTGATGCTGGTGGTGGAGCAGTACCCCGACCTGAAGGCCAATCAGAACATGATGCAGCTCCAAGAGGAGATCGCATCGACAGAGAACCGTATCGCGTTTGCCCGCCAGGCCTATAACGATGAGGTGATGGCCTACAACATCAAGCGCGAGTTATTCCCCAATTCGCTGATCGCCTCGACGTTCAATTTCGGCGCGGCGCAACAGCTGGAACTGGAGTCGGCGGCTGAGCGCCAGACGCCGCAAGTCCGCTTCTGAGGCGGCTGTCCATGAACTTCTTTGCCCGTCAAGAGGCCGCCCGGCGCAAGACGCGAGTTCTGTTGTTTTATTACGCGTTGGCCGTGCTCTGCATCGTATGCGCGTTTTACCTTGCTTCGCGCGCCATCGCCTTTGTCGCCTTTGGCGCGCTGGAGTCTGACAGGCCTTTGGTGGGCGAAGCCGATCGGTTCTCCTCGTTTCGGGTGTTCGTCTGGGATCCGCTTTGGATGTCGCTTACGGCGGGGATCAGTCTGGCGATAATCGCCTGTGGCACGTTGTACCGGCGGGCTTCGCTCTCAGACGGCGGTTCGTCGGTGGCACGGTCGGTGGGGGGGCGCGAGATCATGCCCGAAACGCACGATCTCAGCGAGCGGCGCTTGATCAATATCGTCGAGGAAGTTGCGCTGGCATCCGGTGTTCCTGTTCCGCGCGTCTTTGTTTTGGAAAACGAGGCGGGAGTGAATGCTTTTGCGGCGGGGTTTACGCTGAGGGACGCCGCCATTGCTGTGACGCGGGGCGCGATGGAGCGGCTAGAACGGGATGAACTGCAAGGCGTCGTCGCGCATGAGTTCAGCCACATTCTGAATGGCGATATGCGGCTGAACAGTTGGCTGATCGGGATTCTTTTCGGGATTCTGGTGACCTCGGTGGTGGGGCGCGAGCTGATGGTGTTGCTCGGAAGGGTGCGAGTTTCAAATGGCAAGAAAGGCGGCGGCGGTCTGGTCTTCATTATCTTTCTCTCAGGGATGGCGCTCTGGGCCATCGGGAGCGTCGGTGTTTTCTTCGCGCGGATCATCCAGTGCTCCGTTTCCCGCCAGAGGGAGTTCCTCGCCGACGCGTCGGCCGTGCAGTTCACGCGGAATCCCATGGGGCTGGCCGGCGCGTTGAAGCGGATCGGCGCGCAGCATGTCTCGAACGCGCTGCACAGTCCGAATCGGGCCGAGTTGTCCCACCTGCTGTTCGCTTCGGCCTCGGCCTCCGGATTTGACGGAATGTTTGCGTCGCACCCTCCGCTGGTGGCCCGAATCAGGAGCCTAGACCCCGCATTCAATGGTGATTTCGGGCCTTGGGCTCGGCGCGAGTCGCCGGAAAACCTCGAAAGGCAACAGGCTCCGAAACGTTCGGCGAGCGCGGTCGGCGGTTTTGTTCCCGGCGTGGCGTCGGCGGTTGAGAAGGCCGCGCCGCTCGCTTTCCTGATGCGGCTTGCGCCGGAGATGCGGGAGTCTGTGACGCAACCCGCCGGTGCGGCAGCCGTCCTTTACGGCCTGTTGCTCAGCGACGATGAGGGGGTGCGAAGGATCCAACGCGAACGTGTCATGGCCTTGGAAGATGCGGTAATGGCGGCTTCGGCTGAGCGGTGGCGGGAACTGTTGAGACAAAAGGATCGGGTCGAGCGGCGCATGTTCGCGGAGCTGGCGGTCGAGGGCGTTCGTCACCGTGACCCTGCGGCGCGAGCGGTTTGCGTCAACTTGGTGCATGAGTTGGCGGCGGCTGATGGATCGATCTCCCTGTTCGAGTACATGCTTCAAAGCCGTGTGGAGAGGAGTTTGGTTCCGGCGTCGGCCGTTCGGGACGCGCACAGAAAGCCAGTTCCGCCGAAACAGGTGAGGGTTGAGGTCGCGGCCGTTCTGGGGGTTCTGGCCTATGCGGGACAGCCGCAGGACGATGTCCAGGCGGCAGCGGCTTGGCGGGCGGGGGCGGCGCGGGCGACCTCCTTCGGAGTCGAGGAGCTGCTGCCGTCGCGCGAGTCATGTACGCTTGAGCTGCTGGACCGGTCTATGGACTGTCTGAACGGGCTTGTGCCGCTTCTGAAGGGAGAGCTGATCACCGCGTGTTCGGAGGTTGTCCGCACGGACGGGGCCTTGACGCCGGACGAAGCCGAACTGGTCCGCGTGATCGCCGACCGGTTGGACATGCCGTTGCCGCAGCTGTGAAAGCGGCCTTATGAGTTTTGGCCGCCATCGAGAAGGCCTCTGATTTGGGCAGATCCAGCCATGTTCAAACGTTCATTTGAGTGTCAACAGGGTGCCGCGGAAATACTCTATGCGAACTTCTCCAGTCGCATAATCGTAAACGACGTGCCAACGTTTCCCGGCGTTCAGATTTGTCGAAACGAATCGTCCGGTCAATCCGCCCGGGGTACAGCTTGCGATCACGTACGAATGGTTTGATTTGAGTAGGGCTAAATCTTGAACTTGGAGGGTCGCACCTGTCAGGTTCAGAGCACCTTGAACCTTGAGCAGATCGTTCGTCCCGGTGAGCGTCGTGTCGACCAGCAAGGTTCCAGTCAGTGTGGTGGCTGTCGCGAGCGTCAACGTGCCGAGCGCATTCGTGCCCCCCGGCACGATTGTGCCGCTTACGGTCAGCGTGCCGTTGGTGACCAGCCCGTATCCGCCGAGTTGGCCCAGGGTCTGCGTGCCGCCCCCCAAATCCAACACGGCGTTCGACGACACGCCGACCACCGCGTCTGTGGGCAAACTGCCCATAACGCCGCCGCCCTCCAGCGTGGCGACGGACACTTGGTCGATCCAGATGGCGGTGTCAACGCCGGCCATGTAAGGAGCCTTGAAGGTCAGCGAATGCGTGCCGCTGGACAGAACGGCAGAGCCCGTGTACATGGTGCCCAATTCATTGGATAACTCAGCCGCCGTGAACCCGAATTTGCCGGCCCCGTCGATCTCGACAAGAAGGTCGCAGGCAGGTTTGTTGGGCCGCTTTCCTGCCATAAAGGAGATGATGTACTGGCCGTTAGCGGGCAGGGAGATCGTTGTGGCCACGGCACCGTTCGTTGCGAATGCCTGTATAAAGGCTGCATATGATCCGTCTATAACGGCGTTGCCATTGATCCAGGTGGACCCCAAAGCGGCTATGCCTGCAGAATTTGAATAGGACCAGAACGCATCTGCCGGTTTCCCGAAAAAACCATAAGGGGGATTGTCGGGCAGCGGCGCATGTGTCTCAAAGGAGGCGTTGGTGACGGTCACGCGCGCGGTCAGTTTCACGGTTCCCGCATTGATCAGGGTCGCACCGCCGTAGGTGCTTGCCCCATAGAGTGCCAGCGTGCCATTCCCGTTCTTTGTCAAGCCGCCAGTCCCCGTGATGGTGCCGGCAGACAGCGTTGTGCCTGGACCATTCGTCGCGTCCACGGTGATGGTTGCGTCCTGTTGCAACTCGATGCTGTCGATGGTCTGCCACGTTGTATTTGTCACGCCGCCGAAGGTCAGCGATGCGGTTGTTAGCCCTCCGTTGGTGGCGGATTTGTTTATCAGGAGTTTGGAGGAGCTGTTGACATACGTCACGTAGGTGTCTGCGGGAATGTAGGTTCCCGATACGGTCATCCCAGCCACCAGGCCGGCTGTATTGCCACTTTGCGGGCAACGTTTGTATGCCCCGTCATTGTGATGTGTGAATGTTCTGGTGACTGAGGGTGCGGGAGCGCGTCCGGTGACGGTAAAGTGGCCGCCATTCAGAATCAGGCGGGAGGTCCGGTCATAGAAGTCGCTGACTGCGTTTCGCGCGACCCAGGCGGCACGCCTGTTGAAGTTCAGCTTCAGTGTACCTTCCGTAACGGTTGTCGCACCGGTATAAGAGCCGCCGGAGAAGGTCATCGTGCCTGACCCCTGCTTCGTCAGGCCGCCGGAGCCGCTCTTCGCAAACGGCACAATCGTCTCGGGGTTCTTGCCGTTGCAGTCGATTAGAGCTCCGCCGTCTTTTACCCGGTAGGTGGATATGTTGTCTTTTCCCGAGTCCTCGTAAAGAATGGAGTCGCCGCGCGCCCGCAGCCGGCCGCCGTTGAAGGCGATGATAAACGAGCCGCTTCCGGTGGATGATGTCACTTGCGTGGTCTCGAGCGTGCCGCCGTTCAAGTTGAGCGTGCCGGTGCTGCCGTCCAGATGGGTGATTGTTCCGGAGTACATGTATCCGCCGTTCATATTCAACGTGCCGACGGAGTTCCAGCCGAGCATCACGTCGCTCCAGTTCGTCACGACCGCCCCTGGATTGATGTTAATGGTGTAGAAGTCCTCGCCCGAATGTCCGCCAATCCGGTGTGATGTGGTGAGGCCGCCGTTGACGTTCAGTGTCGCGGCATCGCGTAAACGGAACCCGAATGTGCTGTGTTGCCAGACGGACGGGTACCCTACCGTTTTGAGGATGGCGCCAGACGGGATCGTGATCGTGGTTCCGGCGACGCCCCCCGTGATGCCATACCAAGCGGTGCTTGCATCCATCACGTCGATGGAACGAAAGATGTTCGAGCCGGCGAAAAGGTTCGTTCCGCCGCCGCTGATATTGAGGTCGCAGGCACTGTTGTCGGCATTGACCAGGTTTGTGACGGTCACGCCGGAAGAGACCCAAAGCAATTGATTGCTGTTGGCAAAGGTGATGGGGTTGCCGTTCCCATCAAGGGTGTAGCTGCCCGCACCGGCAGCGTCAAATCTGAGGTTGCGGACCGTGATGGGTTCGCCCAACGTGATCGTGCCGGCCGTGCCGGAACCCGCGCCGATGATTGTAAGATCGGGCGTGGCGCTGTTGTTCCATCCCGTGTTGGCAGCGTTCTGCCACCAGTTAGTCGCGGATGCGCTTGTGGTCCATATGCCTGGCCCATCCTGGGCGCCGGGTGTATCGATGTCTGCATCCCATATGTTGGTGGTGGCCGCACAGGCCACATTGGCAAAAGCCAGGGCTACGATCAACGTTGCCGCAAATCTAGTCAGTTTTTTGCTCATCATGTCATGCTCCTTTTTATTACAGGCGGTAATCAGTCTGAACCAGATAACATTACGCACCACTTACGCACAACCACTCACAACATTCTCAATAATTTCACGTTACAGTATGAAGAGGTGGGCGTGATCAAGTCAATACGTATTTTCAGGGCGTGCATTTAAGATACATGTTGTTGAAAATAATACTGTCAAACATGCTCCGAAAATACATATACGAAATATTGATTTGGGGTTAATCCTGTCACCTCTTGGCGGATGGGAGTGAAAACGTATGGCTCAATGGAAACGCGAACTTAAGAGCGTATCGACTTCATCGGCCCAATTCCGGTCGAACCGTTTGCTGCCGCGAGGCAGTTTTACGAAGAGGCGGCGGGCACAGAATTTCTTCTGTCCGGTTGCCGAGACGAGCCTGTCGAGCCAGTGGCCGGGGAATTTCGTGAAGGCGGCGATCAGGAAATCGAACAGGTCGAGAGGCTCCTCTTCTGTCGGCTCCAGAACAAATTGCCAGAGGGTGTGAGGTTCGGCGAGTATCTGTCGACGGATAAGCGCGAGGATGGCGTGCCGCTGAGAGAAGAGATCGGCTCCAGCGAGGATGAGCGCTTGGCGGTTGGAGTGCGATGTCCGGGAGTCGGGAAGCGGGAGTCGGGAGTCGAGGGAATAACGCAGCCGGTCCGGAAAGAGGTCGGGCAGTCGAGTGCCGACGAAGCGTTGCGTGGGTGAATCGAACCCGCCGAGCCTTTCGTTGGCCCATGCTTCGATTCGGGCGAGTTGACGCGCGGAGAGTTTGTCCGTCGCCTGCACGCGGTAAGGCGGCAGGCGTTGCGCGCGGATGCCAAGGTCGGCGGCGCGGTCGCGCAGTTCCGTGCCAGGCAGCAAGAGGGTTGGCAGAAATTGCGGGTGGATGGCATCGCCGAAACGCGCGAGCCAGTCGAGCGAGCGCTGGATGTCCTGTTCGTCCTGAGCGGGCAAAGCGTACATGAAATCCAGCGTGGGTTTGATGCCGTGGCGCAGCAACGCCTCGATCCCGCGCAGGACGCGGTCGGCGTGGAGAGGGCGGTGGATGATTTTCAGTACGCGCGGGTCGGTGCTCTGGATGCCGACCTCGGCTTCAGCGACGCCTGCGGCGGCGAGACGGCTCGCCTGTTCTTCGGTGAGCGTGTCGGCGCGGAGTTCGACAAAGAAAGCGATTGAACGATCGCGGTTCACCTGCGTCATGACATCGAGGATCTCGTCGAAGCGAGGGTGCGCGTTGAACGTGGGGTCGACAAGGCGGATCTCTCTTGCGCCCCGCGTATGGAGGATGCGGATGCGTTGGGCGACCTCTTCGGGCGGAAGGCATGTCGTTGTTGTCCGTCTGAGGTTATAACAGCAGAAAGCGCAGCGTAAAGGGCAACCGCGGTTAGTTTCCAGATACGCCATGCCGAACGCGTCGGGGCGGTTGATCGGATGGTCCGGCGCGGGCAGCAGTTCCTGAAGCGGCTTGGCAGGGCGGTGGCGCGAGCCGGAGGCGAATGCACCTTCGGGGGTGAGCCACGAGACCCCGCGGAAGTCCGGCGCGCGGCCGGTTCGGAAGAAACGGAGCACGGCGGGAAAGACCGCCTCGCCCTCGCCGACGACCCGCGCGTCGTGCGTCGGGCGTCGTACGTCAGGGGAAGCCGGCAGCAGCGGATGGTTCAAGGCGATGTCGGGGCCGCCGACAACGACCTTGAGTGCCGGGAGCCGTTTTTTCAGTCGCTTGAGCAGATGCAGCGTGCGCTCGATGTTCCAGAGGTAACACGTTGCGGAG
>Ga0075012_10001218_pt1 | contig 26813 bp, 21 predicted proteins | sample All_14_2_FD_71474 | JGI IMG/M metagenome (GOLD analysis project Ga0075012, IMG submission 71474) | Freshwater microbial communities in response to fracking from Pennsylvania, USA - Allegheny Zone_MetaG_DW_15 | ecosystem: Environmental > Aquatic > Deep subsurface > Groundwater > Drilled...
GTCAGATCGTGTGGGGGACGAACACCGAGATGGCCGGAGCGCCTCTCACTCAGAGCGATGGTCGCGCCACCGTGGTGTTCCGGCTCTCCGACCTCCGTCTCGGTCAGGGTCAATACACGGTGCATGCGTCCGCAGGCACGATCGACGGCGGCGAGGCCATGCGGGAGCCGCGCGCCGCGGTGTTCAGCGTGCATGCCGATGGCCGCGCGGTCGGCGTCGCCGGCGCCGACCTCGTCGTTGCAATGGCCTAGCGTCCTGACGCGGTTCCGCATGTCGCCCGCGACGGATGAGTATCGCGGAAGGTAGGGTCCTCCTCAGAGGGGAGAGTGAATCGCGATGCTCGAACGTGGGGGGGCGTCGCTCGCGGCGCTGGTAGTCATCGGAGCTCTTCTCGTGGGTGGCGCTGTTCCTGCCCAGGCCGCGACCGCGGCCGCGGCAGACGACTTCTTCGAGAAGGTCTGGGAAGTTCAGCTTCCCGGAACGATCGTGGGAGAGTCGTCTCCCCTCCTGGTCGACCTGGACGCCGACGGTATCGAAGACGTCGTCTTCGGAACCTACGACGGGCGCGTCCTCGCCCTCAGCGGTCTGGACGGTCGTCAACTGTGGAGCCGAGACGTCGGTACCCGTTCGACGTGCGTCAACTCGTCGGCCTCGGCGGCCGACATTGACGGCGACAATCGACCAGAGATCTTCATCGGCACGGGCTGCGCCAACCAGGACGGCCCGGGTTCGGTCTACTCGTTTGAACACGACGGCACGGTGCGCTTCGCGTTCGTCGCCAGGGATCCGAACTTTGCGTACCCGTACCCCAGAATCCACTCGTCGCCCGCGATCGCCGATATCGATCGCGACGGCGTCGCCGAGGTGGTCTTCGGTTCGCTCAGCGTGCGCAGCATCTGGGCGATCGACGTGAACGGCAATCTCGAGCCCGGGTTTCCGTACTACTCCGACGACACCAACTTCTCGACGGCGGCGTTCACGGACCTGAACGGTGACGGTGTCACCGACTTCGTCATCGGGCAGGACCAGACGTGGGCACCCGGCCAGCCGGGTAGTCGTGGAGGCAGCATTCGCGGCATGACCGGCGACGGCGTGCAGCTCTTCGAGCGGTATACCAACGAGATCATTCGGTCGGCGCCTGCCATCGGTGACGTCGACGGCGATGGCGCGGCTGAGATCGTCGTCGGCACGGGCAACCATTGGTCAAATCCCGCCACCAATTCGCCGTACCCCGCGACGGATGCGACCAAGATCTTCATTTTGTCGGCGACCGCGGGCGGTATGACCGAGCGCGAATGCGAGACGGGCGGAAACACGGCGCCGAACCCGGCACTGAGCGACTTCAATGGCGATGGCCGACTCGACATCGTGATGGGTACCTCGAACCAGTTCCGCCCGGCGGGCCAAGGTGGAGAGGTCGTCGTACTCGACGGCGCGACCTGTGGGATTCTGGCCAGGTTCTTCGCCGGCGACTTCCGCGAGGACATCATCGGCGGGGTGAGCTCGGCTGACTTCAACGGCGACGGCAAGCAGGACATCGCGATTCCCACCGGCTCGGGGACCTACGTGCGCAATGGCGGTGATGGCGCACTGCTGGCCCGCGTCAATTACGGGCAGGTGACGACGCATTCGACCCCGGCGATCACCGATCTCGACGGCGACAGCAAGCTCGACATGTTCACCACGGGGTGGTACCCGGGCAGTCCCCCGACGGCCGTCATTCAGCGCTGGGAGGTGCGGAACACTCTCGGCGGTATCACCGACTCCTCATGGCCGACCTTCCACCACGATGCCCGCCGGACGGGCAACGTCACGCCGCCGCCGCTCACCCAGACTCCCGTCGACGCATGCGCGGTGGGCGACGGGCAGGGGTATTGGATGATCGGAGCGGACGGCGGCGTGTTCCCGTTCTGCACGAACTTCTACGGTTCGACGGGGGCTATCCGGCTTGCCGCGCCGATCGTGACGATGGCGGCGACGCCGTCCGGCAACGGGTATTGGCTGGTGGCTTCGGACGGCGGCGTGTTCCCGTTCGGCGATGCTGGATTCTATGGCTCGACCGGTGCGATTCGGTTGAACCAGCCGATCATCGCCATGGTGCCGACCCCGTCGGGCAAGGGGTACCTTCTGATCGCGAAGGACGGCGGCGTATTTCCGTTCGGCGACGCGAACTTCTATGGCTCGACCGGTGCGATTCGGCTGAACCAGCCCGTGATCACGGCGGCGATGACGAACTCGGGCAAGGGCTACTGGCTGATCGCGTCGGATGGCGGCATCTTCCCCTTCGGCGATGCACCGTTCTTCGGGTCGACGGGGGCGATCAGGTTGAACAAGCCGATCATCTCGATGTTGGTGACCGAAACGAACGGGTATGCGCTCTTGGCGAGCGATGGAGGCTTCTTCCCGTTCTCCGACTCGCCCTTCTACGGGTCGACGGGGAATGTGGCGTTGGCGAGGCCGATCGTCGCAGCGGGCTACTCCCCCTCGTACGACGGCTACTGGCTGTTCGGAGCCGACGGTGCCGTGTTCCCATTCGGTGATGCCCGATTCCTGGGGTCGCTCACCAAGATTCGTTTGAACGCACCGGTCATCGCCGCGGCCGTTCGATGAGGCGGACCGGTCTCAGGATGTGATTGGACGCGGGGAGAGCGCGGATCTCCAACTCAGTTCCCCGGACGCCTTCACACAGCAGATCACGAACAAGAGCCACCCGAACTCACTGAGAATCGAACTCTCGGCGACCGACACCGCGATGAGCCCGACGAGCACAAGGGCGGGCCAGGTGTGCACGACGTTGCGTCGCCGCCCGGCGAGCAGCCACGAGCGTACGAAAGCTAGACCCACCACGGCGACGAACAGCGCTACTCCGACGAGGCCGACCTGTAGCGCGAGGTCGACCACGGCGTTGAGGCTCGAATCGTGGGGGCGGCCTCCGGTCGGCGTCAGCGCCGTGAACGGCGGCACGTCGGAGTTCCAGATCCCTGCCCAGCCCCAACCCTCGATCCAATGGAACGGGACGAAGTTCTCCACTTTGCGCCAGACGTCGAGCCGGAACTCGAGCTCGCCGGTCGCATTGAACAGCCCGATGATCGGCGCCCGGAAGACCCACGCGAGAGCCGCGACGACGGCGAGCAGCCCAAGCACTCCGTACTGGGCGTACTGTCGGCGGGAGGTCGGCAGACGGCGGATGCCGTACAGCACCGCTCCGGCAGCTACCAGCACCACCGCGACCATGCCGACGATGGGTGACCGGGTGAATGCGATCGTCCCGACGGCGAGGGCGAGCGATGAGATCGCGACCGTTCGGGTAACTGAATGGGTGCGCCACTCGATCGCGAAGGTCACGAGAGCGATCGCGGCGAGCAGACCGAGCTGGTTGCGAGTACTCACGAGTCCGGAGATCGGGCCGCCGTAGGCCAGTTCTCCGCCGATGTTGAGTGCCACGAGCGGGGCGTCAAAGATGATGCCCGACATCACCTCGAGCAGCAGGGACGTGAGCAGAACGGCCCGCAGGACATCTCCCAGACTGCGGATGATCTGGATCGTGTCGCGCGATAGGCCGATGTAGACGCCCACGAGCGTCACGAGCACGAGGTAGCCGAACGACGCGAGGGTGACACGCTGGTACTGACTCCACAACACGGAGAGCCCGATCCAGGCGAGATAGGCGAGCAGCGACATGGGAAGGATCCCCCAGTGCCAGTCGATCTCGTCACGCCGTGCGATGAGCGACGCCACGAGGAGGAGGCACAACAACACGAGCGCCGCCAGGTGACCCGGCCAGCCGATCACCTGTTGCAGAGTGAAGGCGATCGCGATGAGCGCAGCGCCCGCGGTGGTGAGCGCGGCGGTTGTACGCGGGGTACGCAGCAGCTCGACGATCGCGTCCTTCATCGCCGCCACCGGTTCACTGGCGTGCCCACCTGTTGGTCGCGGTGCGGATGCTCACGATGACCAGGATGGCCCATCCGATCTCAATGAGCAGTCGGCTCTCGGCGAGGCTCTGCACGAGCACCGCGGTGAGCAACGCGACCAAGACGAGCGCGCCGTCACGAGGACCATCGAGCGCGAATGACCAAGCGCGGGCTGAGGTCGTGAGCACTAGGAGCGCCACCACGACGAGTCCCACGGCACCGAGCTGGAGGAAGACATCCAGCCACGCGTTGTGAGCCTGCAGGTAGGTGACTCCGTTGATGACGACGAGGTCGTCAAAGGGCTCGACCCATGGCGCCCAATAGCCGATCCAGCCCCATCCGCCGATCGGTCGCTCGGCCGCGAGCGTCGTCACGGTGGCCCAGATATCGAGCCGGTGGGTCAGATCGGCGCTTCGTCCGACGAGCGCGAGAAGCGGTTCGCGGAAGACCACGGCGACGAGCGGTCCGACACCGGCGAGAACGAGGAGCGTCGCGAGCGCGCCGACGCGCCAGCGCCCGGTGCCCCGTCTGGCGATCCAAGCGATCGTCACGACGATCGCAACGACGCCGGCCGCGAGCAGCACCGTCGTCGAGCGTGTGAGGGCCAGCACGACGACCGCGACGACGCTCCAGGCTAGGAAACCGGCGAGGGTGCCCCGGCGGCCGACGAAGCGCGCCACCCCCGCGATCGCCGCCAGGAGCGCGATCATCGCGAGGATGTTGGCATTGCCGACGATCCCCTGGATTCGTCCTCCCTCGAGGAGCACGTCGCGCGACCAGTAGAAGGCACGTGGGATCGCCTCGAGATCCGAGTAGTCCACCCAGAAAGGCAGAACCGGCCGCCGTATCCAGAAGGCGACCACGAGCTCGAACAGCAGGGAGAGGGCGAGCGCCGCGCGAGTCGCGCCCGCGAGCGCGTCGACCAACTGGGGCAGGCTCACACACGTCGCCAAGAAGAGAGCGAACGTCGTCGTCACGAGCGTGCCGACGACCCCGAAGGCCGACTCCGCCGGGTACGCCGACCATGCGATGGATAGCGTCATGAGCGCAAGCGTCGCGAGGAGAATGAGCGGCAGGCGCCGAACATCCGCTCGGCTGCGGACGAGTTCGATCACGGCGAGAACCAGCAGGATGAGCACGATCGCGCCCCAGCCGTACCACGACAGCAAGTAGCGCCAGAAGTCGCCCGCCGCGAGGGTGAAGATGCCCAGGGTCGCCAGGACGAGCCGATACGTCGACCGCTCGGGCTTCATTCCTATAGCGTATGGGGATCGACGAGGTGCCCATGGTGCGGATTTCATGAGCACACCTGGCCATTAGACTTGCGCGCGATGGCTAAGCGGGCACTGATCACGGGTATTACCGGGCAAGACGGCGGGCATCTCGCGCCTCTCCTTCACGAGAAAGGTTACGAGGTCTTCGGCATCGTCCGAGGGCAACGGAACCCGAAGCTGCAGGAGGTCGTCGACGAGTTCCCCTTTGTCACGATCATCGAGGCAGACCTCCTCGACCCGGGTTCGATCGTTCGTGCTGTCGAACTAGCCGACCCTGATGAGTTCTACAATCTGGGCGCCATCAGTCACGTGGGCTACTCGTTCGGTAATCCGGCGCTCACGTTGCAGGCGACGGCCGGCGGCCCGTTGAACTGTCTCGAGGCGATTCGTTTGACCGGGCGAGCCGAGAAGACCCGCTTCTACCAGGCGAGTACATCGGAGATGTTCGGCGGGCTCGATTACAACCGACCGGGCGACGGCTACGACGAGGACTCCCTCTTCCATCCCCGCAGCCCGTACGGGGTGGCGAAGCTCTATGGGCATTGGATCACCAAGAACTACCGCGAGAGCTACGGCATGTTCGCCTCGAGCGGGATCCTCTTCAACCACGAAGGGGAACGTCGTGGTGTGGAGTTCGTCACCCGCAAGATCACCCACGCTGTCGCCCGCATCAAGCTGGGCTTGCAGAAAGACATCCAGCTCGGTGATCTCTGGCCGAAGCGTGACTGGGGCTACGCCGGTGACTACGTCCGGGGGATGTGGCAGATGCTGCAGCATCCCGAACCCGACGACTTCGTGCTCGCCACCGGTGAGACGCATTCCATCGAAGAATTCCTCACGCTGGCATTCCAAGAGATCGGAATCGACGACTGGTCACCCTACGTCGTCAAGAACGAGTCATTCACGCGCCCGGCGGAGGTGGATATTCTTCTGGGCAATCCGGCGAAGGCGGAAGGCGTTCTCGGCTGGCGCCGGGAAGTGGACTTTCCGAACCTTGTCCGGCGCATGGTCGAGCACGACGTGAGGTCTGCCTCGGGTCACCGGTGAAGCGTCGCGACTCCTCCGGCTTAGGGGCTCGCGGGTCAATTGGAGACTGACCCGCTTCTCCCGCGCGCATGGTCTACACGATCGCGCGGTGTGTCACGGACTGGCTGGGAGGTGCTCGAGGTCTTGTGTCGGTCCCTCGGCGCCGCAATCCCGCCAATCGAAGTCTCTATCGACCGGAAGCTGAACCCAGATCGCATCTCGACCGATGCTCCCGTCTCACGAGTGAGACCTGGTGGAACGCGGTGACGCCTTTCCGGAGCTCCATCTTGGACTACCTCGCAGGGTCGCCCTTCAGTCTCGCGGCGAAGAGATCTATCTGATCGAGCGAGACCTGCCGTGGTGACTCACCTGACGCGACGCGGCGCTGCCAGTCGATCGTCCACTCGAGGCTTGCCGGGAAAGGCAGTCGGTTGTCCCAACCCAGCTCGGACTTCGCTTTCGTCGGGTCGAGCGCGAGGAGTCCGGCTTCATGCGGGTGATCGCCCGAATCTCTCTCCCAGGCGGCGTGATCTCCCCAGATCCGAACTGCGGTATCGACCATCTCGCCGACCGACACGAATCCTTCGTCGCCTGGGCCGATGTTCCACTCACCAGAGCCCCGGCCGTCGAGCAATGCGTCGATGATTGCTCGGTACCCGGTGAGGCAATCGAGGACGTGTTGCCAGGGGCGAACCGCGCCCGGGTTACGGATCGGAACTGAACGCCCGGCCTCGAAGCCGTCGAGGATATCCGGCATCAATCGGTCCTCGCTGACATCGCCACCACCGATCACGTTGCCCGCTCTGGCGACCGCAGTCGGTGCACCGGGGAAGCTGGCCACCCAACTCTGGGTCAGGAGGTCGGCCATTGCCTTGGAGGTGCTATATGGGTCGGCGGCGCCGAGAGCCTCGCTTTCCCGGTACCCCTCGCGCCGATTGACGTTGCGGTACACCTTGTCTGTGGTGACAATGAGCGCTGCCTTGACACAGGCGAGACGGCTCAGCGCTTCAAGCACGTTGAACGTACCCATCACGTTCGTCTCGAACGTCTCGCGAGGGTGGCGGTACGAGTACCGAACCAGCGGTTGCGCGGCCATATGGACCACGACGTCCGGCGCGCTGTCTTGAACCGCGGCAGCGAACAAACCCTGGTCGCGGAGGTCGATCCTGTGATCTTCCATCACGAGCTCAGCGATCGACGCACGCTCGTAAAGGCTTCCAGGCAGCGGGTCTAGAGCGATCCCCACTACTTCATGCCCCTCGCGGTGCAACATGAGCGACAACCACGCGCCCTTGAAGCCTGTGTGGCCGGTGATGAGATAGCGCATCTCAGTTGGCCCGTTCCTTTCCTGATGGCACAACCGTCGCTACCACCGGGACGTCGAAGTTCAGGAGCTCGCGCTCGGTCACTGATGGTTCTGGATGCACAGCCGAGTGAATACTCACCACGTATTCGCCGATGAGCCCGAGGAAGAAGAGTTGAACCCCGCCGATGAAGAAGACGCCGACGATCAGGGTGGCGATGCCGGGCTCGGCCGCCGCAACTCCGAACGCGAACAGGAACACATTTACGATCGCAAAAATGATTCCCGCTGCTGCGCCGAGAATTCCCAGCAGCAGCGCCCAACGTACGGGCGCTCGCGCAGTCGTGACCAAACCATTCATGGCCTGATCGATGAGGTTGGCTACCGAGTTCTTCGACTTGCCGTGGACCCTGAGCCCCCAGTCGTAGCGCACGGTATCAAATCGCGGATTGGTCTGCGCGATCCGACCTCGCACATAGGACTGGTTGGTGCCCCCGCTCGCGATGGCATCGATCACATGCCGCCGAGCAAGGAGGAACTCGCCAGCGTGGCTCGGCGGGGCGGTGCCACCCGCCGCCTTGATTGAGAGGTAATAGAGCGAACGCGCGACCCTGAGGAGAAGATTTTCGCGGCGACTACCGCGTACACCGTAGACGACATCCAGTTCGGGCGTCATGCGACGGACCATCTCGGGAACCACGCTGGGAGGGTCTTGGATATCGGCCGGAATCATCGGGATGACGAAGTCTCCCGACGTGTGCTTCAAACCGTTTGCGATATTCCGCAACGGACCTACGTTTCGGGAGTTCATCACCACCTTGATGCGTGGGTCGTTCGCTGCCAGCTCGCGGAGGATCCCGGGAGTCGAATCCGAACTCGCGTTGTCACAGAAAATGTGCTCATAGTCGAAATCCGCGAGTTCCTCTCGCATCACGCGAGCGACTTCTGCCGCGCACGCTTCGACATTCGCCTCCTCGTTGAAACAGGGGGTCACGATCGAGATCAAAGGCTTGGGCACGTCGATAGGGTATCGACATGAGAGTCCTGGTGGTGGGAGCCACGGGCTTCCTCGGTTCGTGGACGGTGCGGGCACTGTTGAGTCTCGGCGCTGAGGTATCGATCCTCACACGTATCGCGAGCGATACGTGGCGACTGGCTCCAGTGCTCGATCGACTCGATCATCAGGTCATAGCCGGGGACGAGGTCCGCACGCCGATCCAGCGCATCGCTCCAGATGTCCTACTTTCGCTCGACTGGGCGGGGGTCGCGGGTGCCGACCGTGACGATCCGAGCCAGTGGGACAACCTCGACCGGCTTCGGGAGACAGTGCGGGCAGCCGCCGATGCGGGCGCGACGCGCGTCATCGGAGTAGGGAGTCAAGCGGAGTACGGCCCGCGCGCTGGTGTCGTCATGGAGAGCGATCCGGCGGCACCGGTCACCGAGTACGGACGGGCAAAGGCGGCGGCCTCGTCGCTATTCCTCAACGAGGCACTGGCGGCGGGACTCGAGGGCGCTTGGGTGCGGGTGTTCTCCACGTTCGGGCCGCTCGACCATCCGTACTGGGTCCTGCCCCAACTCGCCGCGCGCGTCCTCCGTGGGGAACGAGCTCCATTGACGGACGGCACCCAGCGTTGGAGCTATCTGACTGGTTCGGATGCGGGCCTCGCCTTTGCGCGTCTCGCGACGGTGGAAGCGATCGAAGGCATCTACAACCTCGGGAACCCCGAAGCTCCGCCACTTCGCACGACGATCGAAGCATTCGCGAGGCGCCTCGACCGCTTGGATCTCCTCGATTTCGGTTCCATTCCCCACTCGCCCACGTCCGTGATGCACCTTCAACCCGAGGTGTCTCGCCTCATGGGGCTGGGCTGGGCGCCGCGGACGTCGCTTGCGGATGGCCTGACGCAGACCGCCGATTGGATACTCGGCCGAGAGATCGAAGACCCTATCCTTGCTGGCCTTACCCTCCCCGCCGCACCGTGGGGAGCACGACCACCGAGCCACTAGGCTGAGAGTCAGTTGTTTGCGGATTCGGGAGGCACGGTTTTGGATCTGGGCCGAATCGCCGACATCGCTCGAGGGGCGCGCATCGCAGCCCTCCACGCGACGCACGATGCAAAGACCTCCCACGTTGGTTCGGCCCTGTCTGTCATCGATATCCTGGCGACGCTCTACGGCGGCGTCGCGAACGTGTCGAAGGACAACTTGGACGATCCTGAACGCGACATCGTGATCGTCTCCAAAGGCCATGCGGCGTCCGGGGTCTACGGGATCCTCGCGCAAGTCGGCATCATCGAGTCGGGGCTGATGGCTTCGTACAGCAGCGACGGCGGGGTGCTAGGGGGCCACGTGACGAGCCATGGGGTTCGCGGTGTGGAACTCTCGACCGGATCTCTCGGTCACGGACTCCCGGTCGGGGTCGGTTACGCCCTCGCGGCCAAGCGGCTCGGCTTGCAGCGACACGTCTACGTCGTGCTCTCGGATGGCGAATGCGACGAAGGAACGACCTGGGAGTCCGCCTTGATCGCGCATCACTTCGGGCTCGACAATCTGACGATCGCGATTGACCGCAATGGCATCCAGTCTCTCGGTCGCACCGAAGACACCATCCGGCTCGAGCCGTTCGCTCAGAAATGGCGTGCGTTCGGGTGGAGCGCCGTGGAAATTGACGGTCATGACTACCGCCAGCTCGTGTCGGCACTCGCGGCTGATTCCACAGCGACCGGCCCTCGAGTGGTGATATGCGAGACGACGAAGGGCAAGGGAGTCTCATTCATGGAGGACACTGTGCTCTGGCACTACAAGTCTCCGAGCGACGAGGATCTGGCCGCCGCGCTCAAGGAACTGGAAGCCTGATGCGCGATGCGTTCATCCACGAGCTGACCCTCGCAGCCCGCGAAGACCCGCGTGTCTTCCTCGTCGTCGGTGATCTCGGTTACAGCGTGATCGAAGAGTTCCAGGCAGAGTTCCCAGATCGCTTCCTCAATCCGGGTGTCGCGGAGCAGTCCATGATCGGGATCGCCGCTGGTCTCGCGGCTTCCGGGTACTCGGTCTTCTGCTATTCGATCGGCAACTTCCCGACGATGCGGCCACTCGAGCAGATTCGCAATGACGTCTGCTACCACGACCGCTCGGTCACCGTCGTCTCAGTCGGCGGAGGATTCGCGTATGGCTACCTCGGCTACACCCATCACGCGATTGAGGATGTCGCGGTCATGCGCGCACTCCCTGGCATGACGGTCTTCGCTCCGGCCGACGCGGCTGAGACTCGCGTTCTCGTTCGCGCCGCCGTGGAGAATGGAGGCCCGCACTATCTTCGGCTTGGGAAGAACGGGGAGCCGAAGCTCCACCTGAGCGCACCGTCGTTCGACAGTCTCCGCTCTGGGGCCGTGTTGCGCGAAGGTTCCGATATCGTGCTGCTTGCATCCGGCCCGATCGCAGGAAAGGCCCTGGCTGCGGCCGATGTCCTCGCTGAGCGTGGTGTTTACGCCCGGGTGGTGTCCGTTCCCGTGATCAAGCCCATCGGCTTCGATCCGGCATTGCTACTCGGGACAGCAGCCGGGATCGTCACGATCGAGGAGCACTCATTGCATGGTGGTCTCGCTTCTGCCGTGCTCGAGGCCGCAGCCGTTGCGGGTACCTTCGTCCCCCTCATCCCGGTCTATGCCGACGAAGCGCTTGCCGGCAAGGTCATTGGATCGCAGGCCTATATCCAGGATCGGACCGGTCTCGCTCTCGCAGACATCCTGTCGGCCGCCGACCGACTCTTGACCGCTGCTCGTGACTGACGAAGCGGTCCCGCCGCGACGGGGTCGCCTCGCGCGGCTCGCCCGCGACCAACGCGTCCGTTTCCTCGCAGTCGGGGGGTTCAACACCCTTGCCGGCTACGGCGTGTACTCGCTCTTCTTCTGGCTCTGGGGCGAGACCCTCGGCGATCAAGTCGGCCCCGTCGCGTCCCTCCTCGCTGCCCATGTATTGGTCTCTGGATTCGCGTTCGTGATCTATCGCAGATTCGTGTTCCGGGTCTCCGGCTCACTTGTGAAGGACTATGTACGCTTCCAGAGCGTCTACGTGGTATCCCTCGGCATCAATGTTCTCCTCCTGTGGCTGCTTGCCGGAGTTCTGGAGTGGAACGCCTACCTGGCCCAAGGCGCAGTCGTGCTCGTGATTACGATCGCGAGCTTCGTTGGCCACCGATACTTCTCGTTCCGTCGACCACACACGGGCGGTACGTCAGGTGGCGAGCAGACGATCGAGTGACTCCTCGATCCGCTGGCGAGCTGTTGGCCGGCCGGGCTGGTCCGCGATCCCGAGGAGCGCCCTCACCGCCGTCTTCGCAAGCGTGATCCTCAAGTGGTAGAGCCAGAACGTGAGATCTGGGCGCCAGTCAGTTTCACCGCGGTAGGCGTCAAAGAATGGCGCCCATCGTCGCTCGGGCTGAAACGTGGTCCACTGTGCGACCTCGAAAAGGGGATCGCCGGCAACCGCGTCTTCCCAGTCGTACAGTCGCAGGGTGCCGCCCTCGTCCACGATCGCGTTCTGCGGGCCGCAGTCGCCGTGGAGCAAGCGGCCTACCGGATCGGGGAGATCGGACAATGGGGTGAGCGCTCGACGCACCCGCTTCACGACGGGTGCGGTCACGAAGCCAGCATTCATGAGCAGCACGAGATGCTCGTCCAGTCGGGTCAGTAGGTACCGCGCCCAGTGCGGTTGGCCGCCGCGGAATGTCTCGCCCGATCCAAGGATCACGAGACCGAATCCGTCGACCGCGATGCGGTGGGCGGCCGCGAGAGCGCGCGCCATATCGGGGATCGCGGCGAGGACCGCCGCTTCGTCGCCAGCATCGTCGATCTCTTTCAGAGAACGACCGATCAGCCGCTCCGAAATGACGTGCCCGGAGTCAGCATCTAGCGCACGTGCAACGGGCACGCCGTGGTCGTCAGCGTAGCGCGCTACTGCGGCCTCGAGCCGGAAATCGGTCGCACTCTCCCCATCTCCGGGAGTCTTGAGGACGTACTCGCCGTCGTCAGTCTCAAAAGCCCACACCAGGTTTGCGCGACCCGACGCAAGCGGAATGGGCTTGCTCGCATCGGATCGCCACCGACGGGCGATGTCGGCGGCCTCCCTCGCCCGCGAGATGAAAGCGGACTCGGAGGCCACCGACACTGACGCGTCGGCTTTCGGGTAGAACTGCTGAGAGCGAGCAGCCGAACTCACCAAGCGATCGGTGCGACCTCTCCGGTCGACAGGAAGTCGTCGTAGCCGAGCAGACGATGGGGGACTGCCGTGATCTCGCGCACGATCTTCTTCTGGTCGGCAGTCAGTTCATTCGCCGTCGACATGTTCTCTTCGGCAGTCGCCGTGCGAATCGTTCCCCAGGGCACGATGTTCTCAAGCTTCTTGCCGTTGAACGACGGGTAGAGCGTCGTATCGCTGTACTCGAGCCCGATGGCCTCCTGGAGACCCGCCATCGTGCCTGGCTTGTCTTTGACGATGTCTTCGAATCGAATGACGTGGAAGTGACCGGGGTACTTGTCGCGATAGGTCAGAGCAAGGTGTTGGGCATAGGCCCAGGTGTGGGCGTAGCGCTTGATCTCCGGGGGAAATGGGCGACGGAACTGGTCTGCCATACCCGAATACGGATTGCGAACGACGTGGATCACGTGTCCGTCGGGGAAGTCGGCGAGGATCTTCTCAGTATCGAGCACCTGTACCGGGTTGTATCCCACCCAGTACCTCTCGCGGCCGGTCGTGTTGTAGTTCGACCAAGTGTCGAACGTGCTGCGGAAGAACGCCTCGACGATGTTGCGGCGACTGCGTCCAAGCTCATCCACGATCTCGACGAATCGCGCCTTTCGCGCCTTCTCGTCCATCTCGAGGCCGCTCTCGCGGAACTTCGATCGCCCAGGGGCGCGAAGCAGTGTCTTGAGCTCCTCGTCCCAGAACGATTCGTAGTCCTCAGCCGCGTTGCCCTCGATCGGAAACTCCGGCCAGCGGTATCGGAGCGGTACATAGTTCGTCAGGAAGTCCTGCCCAACGCCGGTCCCGACCTGGGACTCGAAGGGATAGACGAACAACTCCGGATGCCCATCGAGATGGCGATGCGTCGTGTTGCCGCCATTCTCGTACATCGCCGAGATCATGATCAGGTTGAACTTTTCCACGCGTTCCCTTGCTTCTCGTGTGCGCACGTGCGCCGGTCGATGCTATCGGCAATTCAGAGGCGGATGAGCCCCACCGATCACCAGTTCCTCCATGGTGCTTGTCCCGATTCCCAGAGTTCGTTGAGCATGAGGGCTTCTCGGTAGGTGTCCATCGGCTGCCAGAAGCCTTGGTGGCGGTATGCAGCCAGTTCACCGTCTTCCGCCAAGCGACGGAGCGGCTCCTGTTCAAGAACGGTGTCCTCGCTGTCGGCGATATAGTCAAAGACGCGCGGTTCGAAGACGAAGTAGCCGATATTGATCCAGCCCTCGGTCTCGGGCTTCTCCTTGAAGCGTCTCACCAGCCCGTCGTCATCGATCTCGAGAACCCCAAAACGGCTCACAGGGTGCACCGATGTCACGGTCGCCAGTTTTCCATGCGACCGGTGGAACGCCAGAAGGGCATCGAGGTCGATGTCCGCGATTCCGTCACCGTAGGTGCAGAGGAAGGTTTCCTCGCCCACATAACGTTGTACTCGCTTGACTCGCCCGCCAGTCATGGTATTCATGCCAGTGTCAGCGACCGTCACACGCCAATCGTCCTCGCCGTGCGCTCCGTGGTAGTCGATCGGCACTTCTCCACCGAGGACAACAGTGAAGTCTTGGTTACGGGCCCGGTAGTCGAGGAAGTATTCCTTGATCTGTTCGCTCTTGTATCCAGTGCAGATAATGAAGTCCTTGAGCCCCTGCACCCCCAAGAGCTTCATGATGTGCCACAGGACGGGTCGTCCACCGACCTCGACCATCGGCTTGGGTCTGTATTCGGTTTCTTCCCGCATCCGGGTCCCCAGGCCACCGGCGAGCAAGACTGCCTTCACTTGTGGTAGCTCCATTCGAGAGTAGGCGGAGGTGAACCGTTGGATGTGCGCTTCTTCAACAAAGCACCCCGCGATGCGTCGCAACGATATCTCAGTTCGGCTCGCCCACCCCTCACTCGAGCCCTCGTGGAGGGCTCGAAGCCCGAGGTGCCCGGATAGTTCGCCGCCTTCGATGCCCACGAACATGACCCCTTCGAACCAATTCGCGCTCTGTCCCTATACTTGGGGCGACGTTTGGGCCTCACAGAGGGGCCGCGATCAATCGATCTGCCCGAGGGCTATCCGCCCTCGCGGTCGGCCAGGAACGGGGACGTGCCTTGCAGTTCAAGTCGGTACTCGTGACGGGCGCCACGGGCGTCATCGGTACGGCGACGCTGTCCGTCCTTCGCGAGGAGGGGTACAACGTTCGCGGCCTTTCCTCGGGCGACGCAGACCTCCGAGACTTCCAGGCGGCACTTGCCGTCATGGAAGCGGTGAGGCCTGACGCCGTCATCCATCTCGCTGCTCGGGTCCACGGACTGATGGGTAACGTCCGAGCGCAAGGCGAGATGTTCCGTGACAACACCCTCATCAACATGAACGTCATTGAGGCGGCGCGAGTCGCCGGAGTAAGAAAGATCGTTGCGATGGGCTCGGTCGCCACGTATCCGGATGGCGTCCCGTTGCCGATGCGCGAGTCGGACATGTGGGCTGGCGCGCCCCATGGTTCCGAAGCGGGCTACGCGCACGCGAAACGTGCGATGCTCGCGCAGCTCGAGGCTTACCAGGATCAATACGGCCTAGAGTTTGCGGTCGCCGTGAGCACCAACCTCTTCGGTCCGCACGACCGTTTCGACGAAGTCCGGGGACACGTGCTGCCGTCTCTGATCTCTAAGTTCCACCGCGGCGTGACGACCGGCGAGCCGGTCTCAGTCTGGGGCTCGGGTGAGGCAACTCGAGACTTCCTCTTCAGCTTCGACGCGGCTCGGGCCTTGCGAGTGCTGTTGGAGGGGGGCGATGGGCTCTACAACGTCGCCTCTGGCAGCCACATCACTATCAAGGAGGTCGCCCTAGAGATCGCCCGTGCCGCTAACTTCACGGGCGAGATCCAATGGGACCGTACGAAGCCAGACGGGCAACCGGCTCGCGCCTACGACATCACCCGCATCGCGGCCCTTGGTTGGGCGCCGCAAGTACCACTCCAGTCGGCCTTGAAGGAGACCTTCGAGTGGTACCGCGCGAACCTCGATCGAGTTCGTCGCTAGATTGGCGCGTATCATGACGTTTCCTTCATACGCCCAAAACCTGGAAGATGTGCTGCTCCATCGCGCATTGAGCGATGTCGAATCGGGCTTTTACATCGATGTTGGTGCCGCCGATCCGGAGATCGACTCGGTGACGAAAGCGTTCTACGACCTCGGGTGGAAGGGAATCAACGTCGAACCGAGTCCGGCTTTCGCCGAGCGATTGGCGGTGGCTCGCCCCAGGGACATCAACTTGGCCGTCGCAGCGTCGGATCAAATTGGTTCCGTGGCTTTCCACCGTGTCGTGGGTTACGGCGAGCTGTCGACGACCGTTTCCGAGATCGCGGAAGAGTACGAGGCGAACGGACGGCTCATCGAGTCGATCACGGTGCCCAGCAGGACGTTGGCGGACATTTGCCGCGCCTACGCAAGCGGTGAGATCCATTTTCTGAAGGTCGATGTCGAAGGCGCGGAAGCAGAGGTCCTCAGTGGAGCCGACTTCACAGCCTTCCGTCCGTGGATCGTGGTCGTCGAATCCGTGAGGTTCGGACGCGATCATGACACCACCACGGATACTTCTTGGGCGTCGGTACTCACGAGCGCTGACTACGAAGAGGTCTACTTTGACGGCCTCAACAAGTTTTTCGTCGCGGGCGAGAGGAGTGAGAGCCTGAAGGCGGCTTTCGAAGTCCCGGTGAACGTTCGTGACGACTACGCGAGAGCCTCGCGCACGCGTAGTGAGTACGCATTGGATCGTCTTGCGGCAATCGTGGGGCTGGACGTCTACTCCGACGAGCACGAGGTGCTCGAGCGCACTCAAGCCCTTCTCGACGATCGTGTGACGTTCGAGAAGCGCGCCCTCGCGGCCGAGGCGCGGGTCAGAGCCAGCCTGATTGAGGCGGAGGCGAGTCGGCAATCCTTGTTCGAGCGCGAACGCTATGTCGCATGGTTAACAGTTGCACTGGAGAGCGCGCGTTCCTCGGCGCGGGAGCAGGCCGGGCAGATCGGGCAGGCGGAGCAGCGGCTTGCCCAAGTCCTCCGCAGCACGAGTTGGCGACTGACCACTCCTCTACGTTTCGTTCGGCGTCCGCGTGCCTACCTCATCGCGATGAAACATCGTCGGCAGGCAAGGCGATGACGCCCGATCGGGCGAGCGAGAAGGTCATCTGCGTCATCGGTCGCGACGACTTCCGCACGGGCATCGGAACTGTCACAGCTGCCGCCCTAGAATTGCTTTCACGTAGCATGCCTGTCGAGTTCTTCCCTTCACGCACACACGGCGCCGTCGGCGATCGGATTCTTCTTCCCAGTGGGCGTCCAATCCCTGTCGCCGAAGAGGCGCGCGGATTCCGCTATTACTTCTTTACCGACGTGCTCTGGAACGGGGCAAGCGACTTCAATTATCGAGCATTGCCCGACGATGGCGTGAAAGTCGCCCACATGGCGTACGATTCCGATCAACTCCCGGCGGAGTGGGTTCAGATTCTCAATACGAACTTCGATCTCGCATTGTTCTCGAGCGAATACCTGGAAGAGGTCGCGGAGCGCTCCGGCGTGACGATCCCGATCGGGACCTTGCATATCGGCCTCGACATCGAGCGATTGATCGCCCGTCGATATGTCCGTCCCGCGGGTACGAAGCTCCGAGTCGGAACCGTGACGGCCTTCCATGACCGCAAAGGGCTCGACGTTCTCATCGAGGCGTTCCTCGACGAGTTCAAGGAAGACGAGGAGATAGAACTCGTCATCCATTCGAACCTTTCGATCGGCGCGACCTTTCAGCGACTTTCTCGTTATGTGGCTGACCGAGCTGAGGGTCGGGTTACCTTCAGCACGGGTGACCTCGCCCCCGACGAGAAGAACGATTTAATCGACAGCTTCGACATTTACGCCAATGTGTCATCCGGGGAGGGGTACTCGATCGGACCACGCGAGGCGCTGGCGCTCGGGAAACCTGCAGTTCTTAGTGACATCCCCCCGCATCGCGAGTTGGGTGGGATCCCCGGAGTCGCACTAGTTCCCGTCATCGGGTGGAGGCCGGCCGCCTACCCGGAGATCGATAATCGAATCTTTGGACAGCAGGCGGTGATGGATACAGTCGACGTCGGTCGGGCCCTGCGAACGATGAGCGAGTACGTTCGAACGGAGAAGGCAGCTCAGACCGCACACCTCCGCAAGATGAAGGGCGCCAGCTACTCCAACGCCGCGCTTGAGGCCCACTATCGGGCGGTTTTTGATCCTGGGGCCCCTGTCCGCGAGACGCCGGTGACCAGTGATCACGGATCTCGAGTTCCCCCACTCTTCGTCAAGGAAGCGAGGCGAGTCGCTGGGCGTGCAGGTCGAGGCGTGCATCGCAAGAAGCATGTCATCCCGGCGCACGATGGCGGCTTCTTCTCGCTATTCAATGTCTTTGCCAGCCACTTGGCGTGGGCCGAAGCCGAGACATCGCCTCCCATGGTGTTGCCGGACTGGGACGTTACCCGCCTCATCGAACGGTCGCAAGGTCGTCCACTCCGAAGCTATTGCTACAGCCGGCCTGAAGATGGAAATCTTTGGACCAACCTGTTTGAGCCTCTTTACGGTCTTTCCGTAAGTGACTTCAATGATGTAGAGGCGCTATACGAAGGTGCTGAGATTCCGACAGCAGAATTTAACGAATCAAAAGAACCGCTGCTCACGTATGTAAATGCATATCAGCTGTACCGTGCACCGTGGTTCGGTGGCTTCCGATCGCAGTACGGATCTGTGGTCCGTCGGCATGTCCGCCTCTTACCGGAGCGCCAGGCTGAGATCGATGCCTTCCGCGGGCGCCTCGACGGCCGCTTTCTTGTGGCCGTGCATGTCAAGCATCCTAGCCACGCGGTGGAGCAACCTGACCAAGTCATCGCGGCCAATGCACGATACCTCGAAGAGGTGCGGAAAGCGCTCTCACATCGGGGCATTGCCGAGTCGTCCGACGACTGGGCAGTCTTCGTCGCCACGGACCAGGAACGAGTTGTTTCATTGTTCGAATCTGAGTTCGAAGGGCGGGTTCTCCGATTTGACGATGTCGCCCGCGTCAGCGAGGTGGAGCAGAAGGCATTCGACGAACTCGCCGAAGAAGAGAAGATTCGCGAAGGCCACCAGCTTCAGCACTTGATGGCGGCCGATCAGTCCAACTGGTCGGTGAGGCTGGCGTGGGAGGTCTGGCGTGATGCTGAGGCTTTGGCGGCCAGCAATGTATTGATCCATGCGGTGAGCAACGTCGCGACCGCCGCAAGCTATCTTGGCCCGCAGGTCCGGATGGTCTACTGCGACCCTGAAATGTGACGTTGCGGCTTCGAAGTGTCGCGCTCCGCCGGAGGGCGAAGAACAGGCTTCCTGGGTCTCCTAACAGCCCGGGCCTGTCTCACCAGCCACGGAGCCCTGGGTCGTGGTTCCGACCGGCAGTCTTAGACAGTCATCTGTCGTGACCGTGAAGTCAGCGATTCGCCAACCTGAGGTAGCGGACGCAGTTGCAGCGACCTCGAGTATGTTGCGACCGGCTTGAACAAGGACCGGAAACGTGACATGTTCGCCCGTCAAATACCGGTAGGTTGACCCGTCCGGGCTGGAGACTAGGACGCGCGTTCCAGGCGGAAGCCCTTCGATGCGGAACGATATCGTCGCAGACCTCGGATGTTCGGAGTTTGTGTCTAGAGCGATCTGAGCAGAGTTGTCCGTCACATCCCAGGTCTGACCGTACTCGCCGCTCCATCTGAATGTCAGGTTCGGTGGAATTGCGTACGCGATCACCGGGTGCAGAGTCAATTCGGCAAGCTCTTCGACGTAGGCTTCACCGAACTCGTTCACGAGATTCGCAGCGATCCCGCTGAGGCTCCAGTAACTATAAGTTCCGTCGTCGCTAACCAGGGCTGGGTCAGCACCGAGCGTGGCTTGAAGTGCGCCTTCTAGCGCAACGCCGTGGTCCTCGTAGCCCTTACGGTTGATGCTTATCCCGCTGAAGCCGATCGCCGCGAGTCGATCGACGAGCGACCCGGGCTCTTCATCCTCGACTACACCCGCCCAGTCCGCCGAGGGTCTTCCCTTGACCGCCGCGTAGCTGTATCGCAACGTCGTCGTGTAAAGGGCAAGGCGGAGGTGGTCATAGTCATGCATCTGGTTCACAGAGGCAGGACCTTCGGGGAACGGGACATAGGGGAGCTGGAACACCATCGCTTCATCGGGTAGCCGGGACTCAAGGGCTTGCGCGTAGCTACGATCCTCTTGGTACTCGCGCGTCGCGGTGGAGTAATCGGGCACGCGTGCGTCCGCAAGCACCTGGTCTGGCAGTCCGATCGAGAGCAGGACGAGTGCGATGGCTGCGTTCGAGGCTGCGGCGCGCCCCCAAGGGGAAGGAGCCCGAGATTGGAGGGCACGCCGCAATCGACGCGTGATCGGCACGAGAGCTAGCGCCAATGCTGCGAGTGCGAAGAGCGCGATGTAGATGGACATGCGGTTCCAGGCGCGCAACTGCGGGCTGACGAACGTCGCGATAAGCATTGAAAGTCCGTTTGCGAGTCCAATGAGGAGCAATCCGAAGACAATGCCTGCGATTCCCCTCGCGAGCATCGTGCGGGGCGCTACGGCGGGTCCGAACAGCCTCCCACGTACGCCGACGATGAGCTGCCAGAAGACGACCGCCAGCCCTGCAGCCGCCACGACTCCCAGGCTGATCGGCTCGCCAAACGCTCCCGACGCCGTCCAGTATGTGTCAGCGATCTCGCGTAGCACAGGGATCCTCGTGGTCTGCAACGGGATGAAGAACTCAGAGATGCGTAAGCCCAGCCATTCAGATTCAATCGCAGACCTCACCCCCGATAGATAGTTGCGGCCGTTCGCGAGGGCATACAGGGTGTCCGGAAGCATGTTGAGGATGAGTGTGGTTCCGACGATTGTGGCTGCGATTGCGGGCCCGACAAGCGAACGCCACTGTCGCAGGCGGTTCCACGCGATTAGGGAGGCCAGGGCGAGGATAAGTACGTTATACGCCGCGTAGTACTGAGTAGCGCTCCCCCCGACGACGAGGATCAGCAGAACTCCGATGTTGTGCCCGCTGACCGCGCGGAGCCTACCCGCCTGCCGCATGCGCCAGATGCTCTTCCCCTGGAGGAGCCAGACAACGAGGGTTGCCACGAGCGGAACCGGCCAGTACGACGCAAGGTAGAGATGCGGCTCACCCCGCCAAAAGTGATAAGGCGCGATAGCGAACAAGGTCGCGAGAACTGCGCTAAGCGGTCGCGACGCGCCGATTGTCCGGAAGAACCAAGTCGCAGTGACGGCAGCTAGTGGGAAGCCAAGAAGGAAGTATAGGTTGAGCAAGGTTCCGGCGTCATGAGTGAACGCGGACATTGCCCAAATGATGGCGAGGTGCAAGTTGTCCGCGGCGCCAAAGTCATGGAGGACCATGCCGAAAGGCGCTCCCAGCCGGGGTTGGACTTCGTACCAGCCTGTCTCATTCACGGCGTCGATGTTGCCAAGTGTGTAAAGCGCGTCGCCGCCGTACGTGAGGGGAATGTTGATCGTCATTCGCCAAAGCCGTAGGGCCACAGCGGTAGCGCCGAGAGTAAGCAGGGCGGCACCCACATACGTGAAGACTTCGCGGTAGGTGAACCTATTAGCTCGGTAGGAGAAGCGCCTGACAAGAGAGGGGAGGTCGGTAGTCACCTGCAGAGCCCTAACGTACGGAGTTCGTGGTCCCCGGAAACTTGGGGTGGAGCGTCGCGCGCGCCGCCACACCCGAACATATCGCCAATCATAAAGGCGCCTCCTTCTGGCGCGTGGCGCAGACGCTCCTCCGCCGGGCTGCGTGAGAATGTCTCAGGCGACGCAGTGGAGCCCGAGATCGCTCCCGACGAGGAGCGCACTCCTCTCGCGCACTCCTCGTAGGCGCCGTAGCTGAGCACGATGCCGTTGCCGCCCATCGCCTCGCGCGCTCACGCGACGCTCTCGCCTCACATCGTCCGCACACCGGATCAGAGGCCGACCCCGCCGACAGATCCGGATGTGATGTAATTGTCGGATTGTGACCGTAGAGGTGGGGCGAGTCCTGATGGTCGCGCCGGGCGACCCAGCGACCTTCGGCCTTCTCCTTCTGGCATATGCCGAAAGCCGCCCAGGGCCGGAGTACTCTTTGCTCGTCGTCGGCGAGGAGGATGTCGGTGTCAGTGTGCTACGTCGCGCAGCCGCGAAACTGTCGATCGAAGTCATCTCTCAGCCAGAAGCCTCTGGTCGCGAATTCGAAGCACTTGTCGTTCACAGTTACCTCCACCGTTCTTCGCTGAAGCAGATCACCGAATCGATCAGGCATCGGGAGCTCTGGTACTACGCGGACAGCTTTCGCAACGGGTTCATCTTCCCGGATGGTGCCGATCTGTCTCGGTCCCGTCTCATCTACTTCGGTTGGGCGCACGAGGATCCGACGTTGACGGCGCACCTGGCTTCTCCGCCGGCTGCGGTGGAGGTTGTGCCGTTGAGCTCGGTAGAACGAGTGTGGGGGGTGGTCGGCGAGGTCGCGGGCACCGGAACCGAAGCGCCCGTATCGATCGGGCGGCACGATCTGCTTGTCGCGATGCGGTACTGGGGAACCCCCCCCTGGTACCCGACCCGGCGTCGCGACTCAATCCTCGATTCCGTGGCGGATGCGGTCGTGAGCACTGTCGACCATGATCGGTTCACCCGGGTCGTTGTGAAGCCGGATCCTCGATCGCTCGTGAGCTCGGCAGACGTGATGCGCGGCCTTCGCGATCGGTTGGGTCCCGGTCGCGAAGTGATCGAGTGGGACGAACCTGAAGCGCCGACGCTCGCGCTTGGTAGCCTCAACGTGCTTGATCGCTACCTTTTTGGCTCCCATTGGGTCGACGGGGCCTTCTTCGGTTTTGACGGGACTCCGAATCCTCTGGTCGGTCTCACACAGCCCGGCGCAACGATCATCTGGCCGGTGCTTTCGCGTCTTGACTCGTACTTTTCCGAACCGCACGCGAGCGAGGCAGTTCACAACGCAGTGGTCGCTCAGCAAGAGGTCGTAGCGCGGCACCGTGCGGGAGCTGTCGAGCCGGTCATCGTTTCGCGGTCGGACACTCCGTATCGATGGCTTTTCGACCGCACCACGCGGTTTGATGAGGCCGCCCCCGAGTTTCTCCGTGCGACTGTGGATCGAATCGCTTCGACAGTCGAACTGGGCGCCGATCCGGACCTACACGAACTAGTGTCACGAGTTGAAGGAATCCGCCGTGATCGCATCGACTTTGAGAATGCCTTTCGGCACGAAGTCCAGCGGGTCGAGGAGCTCACCAAGGGAAACCAAGAGGTGACTGATCTCGTTCATCGACTTGAGGCGGAGGTCGGCAGCCTGACCGTCGCGAACGCTGAAAATCTGGCAGCGATCCAGCGGCAGGACGGCGAGATCGCCGCCGGTCGCGAAGAAGTCGCTGCGGCTCGCCTCGAACACGACGCCACGCGTCTTGAACTCGAGGCGACGCGTCACGACCTTGATGGTGCTCGCGAAGAGATCCACACGACCAGACGTGAGCTAGACGGCACCCGCACCGAGCTCGACGCAGTCCGGCACGCACTAGAAGCGACCCGGCACGAGCTCGACACGGAGAGAAACTATCTGATCGAGTTGCATAACTCGCGGTCGTGGAGATGGTCGAGGCCGATTCGTCTCGTCGGCAAGGTCGCGCGTGCCATGAGGGCGAATCTTCGCGGGGGGGCGAACTGACGATGAGATCGAAGCCTGACGTGCCAACCAGCCTCGTCGAAGACTGGGGCACTAGTGCGCTCTTGGACTGCACGTTGCGTGACGGCGGCTACTACACGGCCTGGGACTTCGATGAGAGCACGGTCGAGGCCTACCTCATGGCGGTTTCGCAACTGCCGCTTGACATCATCGAACTCGGCTACTGCTCGCCCCGTCGTGCCGGCTACTTCGGCGAGTACTTCTATCTCACTCCGAAGCGAACTGCCTGGGCTAAGGCTCGACTCGCTCCGACCCAGCGCCTGGCGGTCATGGTCGAGGAAAAGGCCGTCAATGTGGCGAACATCGACGCCGTGCTCTCCGGACAGGCGGAGAGCGTTGAGATCGTTCGGATCGCTGCCGCACCGGAGAAGCTTGAGAACGCCGTAGACCTAGTCGGCGCGATCAAGGAACTCGGCTACGAGGTCAGTGTCAACGTCATGTACCTGTCGCAGTACTGGGATCGGGTGGCGACCCTCAGGGGGTTGAAGCAGATCCGCGAGCTCGCAGACACCGTCTCGCTAGTGGACAGCTACGGCTCGTGCACGCCGGATCAAGTGGGATTCGCCGTGAGCGCCGCGGTTGAGGAGTCGCCGGGCAAGGTCGTCGGATTTCATGGTCACGACAACCTCGGCTTTGCGGTCGCGAACTCACTTCGGGCCGCCCAAAACGGGGCGGGTGTCGTTGACGGAACTTTGGCGGGGATGGGGAGGGGCCCCGGAAACGCCAGAACTGAAATTCTCTTGGTGCAACGGGCCTCATCTGGCCCCAGGGCGCTCGAGTACGTCGCGCTTCAGCGCGGACTGGAGCCATTCGAGCGGCTTCAGTCGAAATATCGCTGGGGCACCAACCTCGCATACATGATTTCCGGAGCTTCCGGCCTCCCACAGAACCGGGTCATGGATTGGCTGGGCAAGAATCGGTATTCGGTGTCTTCAATCCTCGAAGCACTACACGGGGATCACATCGACAACGTCGACGGGCAGGTCTTCGAAACTCTGTCGGATACAAGTTCGACTAGCTCGGAGGTCGTCATTGTCGGGGGCGGGCCGACTGTCGCCGAACACCTCCATGCGATCTCTGACTACGTCGCGGCCACCGGGGCGGTGGTGATCCACGCCAACTACAGACATCTGTCCGCCATCGCGCGCTTCGACGGTGTCCAGTATCTGTGTGTCGCTGGTGACGTGACGGCTCGCCTGCCTGGCCCTGACGAAATGTCCCGAGTGCGGGCACTTCTCGTGCCGGAGGGGCCGAGGTTCCGCGGTGCCACACCGACCGGCGATGTGGCTGCCGTTCGCCAAGTCGCGCCGTTCCAGCTGGAGGTCGGCACGGGGAGTCTTGGGCCGGTACCCGACACCGGACCCCTTGCATTGGCGCTCGGAGCCGCCCTCGCGCTAGGTGCGACCTCCATCTCGCTAGTGGGCTTCGATGGATACGAGAATGCCAATGCCGCTCAGCAAGACCTGTCACGAGAGACTCAGTCAATGATCGACGGTTTCACCGCGCAGCACCCCGATCTCGCCGTCACGAGTGCGACGCGTACTAGCTATGCAATCCCGACCGTCTCCGTCTATGGCAGATTGGCCGAACTCGGAAGGTTGGGGGAACGGTGAAGGTCGTTGCTTTCGTGCCGATGAAGCTCAACAACGAGAGGCTCCCGGGCAAGAACACGCGAGCCCTCGATTCGGGGACGCCGTTGTTTCACCTCATCCTCAACACGCTTGCCTCAATCCCCTCCCTGGACGCGGTCTACGTCTTCTGCAGCGCAGACATCGCAGATCTCCTCCCGCCGGGCGTGGTGCAGTTGCGCCGCGATGCGAGCCTGGATACGCCGACGACTCTCGGCAACCACTTGGCGGAGGCGTTCGTTCGCGAGGTGGAGGCGGACATCTATGTCCAGGCGCATGCCACGGCCCCGTTCCTGACGTCGACGAGCATCGAGCAGATGATTGCGCGAGTGCAAGAAGGCGTGCACGACTCAGCCATGCCTGTCGTCAAGATGCAGGAGTTCTTTTGGCAGGGAGGTCGACCGCTCAATTACGACCCGACGGAGATCCCGCGCACGCAGGACCTCGAGCCGATGTACATGGAGACAACGGGCGCATACGTGTTTTCGAGGGCGGTCGGTGTAAGCGGCAAGCGCATTGGAGCCACCCCAGCACTCGTCGAAGTTTCGAAGATCGAGGCGTTGGACATCAACGACTCAGACGACTTCCTGATCGCAAATGCTGTGGACGCGGTCGTCAACGGCCGTGCCGAATCTTCGCCGGCCGTAGCGGACTAATCGGAGAAGGGCTCAGACGAACGCGGCGGAGCCCGTGATCGCGCGCCCGACGATGAGCGCGTTCATCTCCCGCGTGCCCTCGTAGGAATAGAGCGCTTCGGCATCCGCGAAGTGCCTCGCGACGCCGTAGCCGAGCACGATGCCGTTGCCGCCCATCGCCTCGCGCGCCCACGCGACGCTTTCGCGCATCCGGGCGGTCGCGTAGGCCTTCGCGAGGGCGGCGTGCTCGTCCTTCTGCGTGCCTTCGTCCTGCATCTGGGAGACGCGCGTGCACATCGCGATCGAGGCGGTGATGTTTCCGAGGATGTTGGCGAGGTGGTTCTGGATGAGCTGGTGTTGCGCGATCGGCTTGCCGAACTGCACGCGCTCCTTCGTGTAGCGCACGACGGCCTCGTAAGCGCCGACGGCGACGCCGACCGCGGCCCAGGCGACCTCGGCGCGCGTGAGGCGCAGCACGGCGGCCGTGTCGCGGAACGAGTTGCCGTTCTGCAGTCGCAGCGCCTCGGGCACGCGCACGCCCTCGAGGCGGATGTCGGCGTTCTGCACGCTGCGCAGGGCGATCTTGCCCTCGATCTTCGTCGCCGTGTAGCCGGGGGTCGAGGTGGGGACGATGAAGCCCTTCACCTGCCCGTCGGCAGCGTCCTTCGCCCAGATGATTGTGATGTCGCTGAACGTCGCGTTGCCGATCCAGCGCTTCTCGCCGTCGAGCACCCACTCGTCGCTTTCGCGTCGCGCGATCGTGCGCAGTCCCTGCGCGGAGTCAGAGCCGGAGAGCGGCTCGGTGAGCCCGAACGCCCCGATGACCTCGCCCGAGGCAAGTTTTGGCAGCCATTCGGCGCGCTGCTCGGGCGAGCCGGCGACGCCGATCGCGCCCATCGCGAGACCGTTCTGCACCCCGACGTAGGTGCCGACGTTGGCATCCACGCGCCCGAGTTCGAGCGACACCCAGCCCCGGTAGAGCGCGGAGTTCTCGAAGGAGCGGGTCTCCTCCCACTGCATGCCGAAGATCTCC
>Ga0075012_10001219_pt1 | contig 26811 bp, 23 predicted proteins | sample All_14_2_FD_71474 | JGI IMG/M metagenome (GOLD analysis project Ga0075012, IMG submission 71474) | Freshwater microbial communities in response to fracking from Pennsylvania, USA - Allegheny Zone_MetaG_DW_15 | ecosystem: Environmental > Aquatic > Deep subsurface > Groundwater > Drilled...
CGGCGGTGCTGTGGGCCGCGCTGGGGTGGTGGCCACCCACGGTGGCGGCGGTGCTGGCCGTGGCCGCCACGGTGTGGCTGACCGGCGCGTTCCACGAAGACGGGTTGGCCGACACCTTCGACGCCCTGGGTGGCTATGTGCCCCGCGACAAGGCGCTGGCCATCATGAAAGATTCGCGCATCGGCACCTACGGGGCTGCTGCGCTGGTGGTGGGGCTGGGGCTGCGCGTGGCGCTGCTGGCCACCCTGGCGGCGGTCAACCCCACGGCGGCCCTGCTGGTGTTGGTGGCCGCCCACGCCGTGGGCCGCACCGCGGCCGTGGGTTTGATGGCCTGGCTGCCCTACGCGGGAGACGCCGAACACGCCAAAGCCAAACCGCTGGCGCTGGCCGTGCCCCGCACCACGGTGGCCGTGGCGCTGGCCGCAGGTGCCGCCGTGCTGGGCGGCTTGGCGTGGGTGCCCGGCGGCTTCACCCCCACCCGCTGGCTGGCAGTGGCCGGTGCGGCGGCTGTGGTGGTGCTGGCCATGCGCCGCTGGCTGCGTCAGCGGTTGGGGGGCTACACGGGGGATGCCTTGGGCGCCACCGAACAGCTCACCGAAATGGCCGTGTTGCTGGTGTTGGCGGCGGCATGAACACGCGCCCTGTGCTCTGGGTGTGGCGGCACCCCCAACCCGACGCTGTGGCAGGCCGCTGCGTGGGCCGCACCGATGTGCCGGTGGACCCCCGGCGCAGCAAACGGCTGGCCCGGCGCATACAGGCCACGGCCCGCCGTGAACACCTGCCGCGTGTGGTGTTCACCTCGCCGCTGCGGCGCGCGGCCGACGTGGGCCGCTGGCTGCGGCGCTGGGGCTGGGCACACCGCGTGGACGCCGCTCTGCTGGAAACCGACTTTGGCCGGTGGGACGGCTTGCCCTGGACCCGCGTTGCCCGAACCGAGGTGGACGCCTGGTGCGCCGACTTTGCCCACCACGCCCCCGGCGGGGGCGAGCCGTTGGTGGCACTGTTGCACCGCGCGTCGGCGTGGACGCCACCCGACGTGGCGCATGGCCAGACAGAAGGTGTGGTGGTGGTGGTGGTGGGCCACGCGGGTTGGATGCTGGCGCGCCGCTGGCGTGACACCCACGGCCCCGCAGAATGGCCCCAGGCCACCGACTGGCCGCCGCCACCGGGCACGCCGGGTTACGGGGTGTGCTGGCGGTTCGGTGAATTTCAAATCAAAAGTGCCTCAAGCGCTTAATTGACAAGCGATATATGCTTCCAAAAAAGACAAATTCGGACCCCGCCCGCTGCGTCATGGTGCTGGGCACCACCAGCGGGGCGGGCAAAAGCTGGCTCACCACCGCCCTGTGCCGCTGGTACGCCAACCAGGGCCTGAAGGTGGCCCCGTTCAAGGCTCAGAACATGAGCAACAACGCCCGTGTGGTGGCGGGGGTGCCCGATGACGCAGGGCAGGGCACCTGGGGAGAGATCGGCAGCGCCCAGTACTTCCAGGCCCTGGCCGCCCGTGCCGAGCCCGATGTGCGCATGAACCCCTTGCTGCTCAAACCCGAGGCCGACACCCACAGCCAGGTGGTGCTGATGGGGCGGGTCAGCCGCGAGTTGTCCGACACGCCCTGGCGTGGCCGCAGCCTGAAGGTGTGGCCGCAGATTGCCGCCGCGCTGGACGAATTGCGGGCCGACCACGACGTGGTGGTGATCGAAGGCGCGGGCTCGCCCGCCGAAATCAACCTGTACGACAGCGACATCGTCAACATGCGCGTGGCCCGCCACGCCAACGCCGCCTGCCTGCTGGTGAGCGACATCGACCGGGGCGGTGCGTTTGCCCACCTGTACGGCACCTGGGCGCTGCTGCCCGAGGCCGACCGCGCACTTATCAAAGGCTTTGTGCTGAACAAGTTCCGGGGCGATGCCAGCCTGCTGGCCCCCGCGCCGCAAATGCTGCAAGACCTCACCGGCATCCCCACCGTGGCCACCATTCCCATGCAGTGGCACCACGGCCTACCCGAAGAAGACGGCGTCTTTGATGATGCCCCCACGCTTGGGGCCGAGGCCCCGGCGCTGCCCCCCGAGGGGGCTGCTGCAACTTGGGGCGGCCCGGCGTTGCAGCTTGCCCGCTCCCGCTCCGGCGGCACCGTGCGTCTGACGGTGGCCGTGGTGGCCTACCCACGCATCAGCAACCTGGACGAATTCCAGCCGCTGAAAAACGTGCCCGGTGTGAGGCTGGTGTGGGCGCGCACCCCCGCCGACCTGGCCGGTGCCGACTGGGTGGTGTTGCCCGGCAGCAAGTCCACCGTGGCCGACCTGGCCTGGTTGCGCCAGCAGGGGCTGGACGCGGCGGTGTGCACCCACGCGTCAAACGGTGGGGCGGTGCTGGGCATTTGCGGCGGGCTGCAAATGCTCGGGGAGGCCATCGTGGACCCCTTGGGTGTGGAAAGCCACCACGCCCTGGGGGGCGATGCCCCCGGCCTGGGGCTGCTGCCCCTGGTCACCGCGTTTGGCGAAAAGAAGGCAGTGCGGCGCACCCACACGCGGTTTGCTGAGGTGGCGGGGCTCTGGGCCCCGTTGTCAGGCGTGGCGGTGTCTGGCTACGAAATTCACCTGGGCGAGACCGCCCAGCACCCGGCCATGGCCGCCAAGGGCGATGTGGCGCAGGCGGTGTTGCCTTCGGGCCTGGGCTGGCAGAGCGGCCGGGGCAACGTGCTGGGGCTCTATTTGCACGGGCTGTTTGAAGACCCGGTGGTGCTGAAGGCCCTGTTCGGGCACCAGGCACCTGGGCTGGACGCGGTGTTCGAGGGATTGGCCCGGGTGGTGGAGGCCCACTTTGACGTGGCCGAGCTGGCCAGCTGGGTCAAACGAGGCTGAGAAGCCCAGCCGATGAATGCCAGCGCAGCACCCGCCGGGCCTCTGGGCGGCAGGGCAGGAAGTGGACAGGTTGACCGGTCTTGATCTGGTGCCCGACCACGAGCAGCAGCAGGCCCATGGCCTCGCAGTCCAAGCCTGTCAACCGATCGATGTCGATGGACACTGGCGCGGGGCGCTGGTTGAGACGCTGCAATTGCCGCCGGGCGTCGGGCAGTTGCAGCCGACCCACCACACCTGAAAGGGTGATATGGGTGGACGCTCCCTGGGCCTGCAAGGTCCATTGGCCCTGCCTGGCGTCGCTCAGCGCGGTGCGCCATTGCCGCAGCTTCCAGGCCAGTGGCAGCAAGGCGCTGGCGCATTCGCGCAGCAGCACCAAGCCATCACGCGCGTAGCGTTTCCACAGGCCCTCTTCGGTCAGGCTGCGCCAGAGCCACTCCAGGCCCAGCCGCTGCAGCCTGCGCGGGGCGCGGCGACTGGTGCCCGCCACAAAATTCACCACCGCTCCCAGGTGGCTGAGGATGGGGATGCCTGCGGCCTCGCGGTTCCGGTCCATCCATTGGTGCCCTTTGACCGCTCCCAGCGCCACCAGCAGAAATTCGGCCCCCGAGCGGGCCATGCGGTCCAACTGCTCGGGTCGGCTGAGGTCTTCAACCGTTCCCATGCCGGGGGATGACCAGCCCACGCTGCGCATGCCACCCGCCTGGCGGTTGAGGGCGTTGTGGGCCTGTTCGGCTGCGCCATCGGGCCCACCGAACAGGAAAACGGTGTTTTGGCGCCCGTCAGGGCGTGGCCTGCAAAGGGCCTGGAACACGTCCGATCCCGCAACCCGCTGTGTCAACGGCAGTTTCAGCAGGCGGGCCAGCGCCAGCAGCGGTGCCCCGTCAACGGTGGACAGGTCGGCTTTGAGCAGGGCCTGGCGAAAAGCGGCATCGGTGGCGATGGTGGCCACGAAATTCACGTTGGGTGTCACCCACAGGCAGGGTTTTCGCTCGTCCATCTGGGTTCGCAACAGCGCCACCGTGCGGTCGATGTCCACCGGGTCGAAGGGCAGGCCCAGCAGGGCCACCACGGAGCGGGAAAAGTCGGTGTGCGAAGTGCCGGGCGTCACAGCGGTTTCAGAGGCAGGGGTTGCAGGGGTTCGAAGTCGGTGGTCACTTCCCGGGTGGCACCGTAGATGTCGGGCCATTGCATGGCCAGGACGAGCTCGGTGATGTGCAAGGCCCATTGACCGGTCATGGTGGGCGCTTGCCCTGATGCCAGGGCTTGCATCACGTCGGCAATGCCCCGGCAGAAATCCATGCCGTTGCGTTTGCGCAGCCCTCGACCCCGAACGGTGGGTTTGCGGACCAGCGGCACCCGGCGTGGCCCCAGACCCAGCAGTTTGGCCAGCAACGGGTATTTGTCTGCCCGCGACGTCCAGCGGTGCCGTCTGGCCAGGAACACCGGGGCCCCGTAGTCCCAGATGCGGTCGGTACTGACCACGCCGTCATCGCCGAAGATCCGCAGGCGGTGGTCGTGCGACGCGTAGATGCTGCAGGTCAGGCGCGCCACCACACCGTTGTCAAACTCGAAGCAAGCTGCGGCGAAGTCGGGTGCGGGCTGGAGACCGGGCAGTCCTTTGTCGGGCTGCACCACTCGGGAAAACGTGGTCATGCGGCGCACGGGGCCGAAGAAGGCGGTGAGCCAGGTCAGGTGGTAGCCCGCATGCTCCAAGGTGCAGCCCACCTCGAATTCGTCTCGGGCGGGCCAGGGGGCGCCTGAGGCGCTGATCCATTTGTCGTGGTCCATGGCGGCCACGTTGCCATCGTCCAGTTCGGCGTAGACCAGGCGAGGGGTGCCGATCTGTTGGTCACGCAGCAGCTTCCAGATGGTCTGCGCGGTTTCGCCCAGCACGCTGCAGGGGGCGCTGGTGATGAGCAGCCCTTGGGATTCGGCCAGGGCGACCAGGGTGCGGGCATCGGCCAGTTCGGTGGCCAGGGGCTTTTCCGAGTAGACGTGTTTGCGTGCTTGCAGCGCGGCCTCGGACACTTTGAAGTGTTCCCTGGGGTTGGTGAGGTTGGCCACCAGCCACACGTCGGGATCGGCCAGCATTTCGTCATAGGAAGCGTAGGCCCGCACACGGTGGTGGGCGCAGAAGGCCTGCAGCCGGGCCGGGTCCCGGTCCCACACGCCTTGCAGCTGCAGTTCGGGGTGGCTTTTGAGCGCTTCCATGTAGTAGTCGGCAACGTAGCCGCATCCCACGATGGCAAAGGTGAATTTCATGTCAGATGCGCCCGTATTCTTGGTAGCGTTTGCCGGAGAAGGCACTGAGTTTGCCCAGATTGGCCTGGGCCCGGATCAACCAGTGGGCGGCACGGTGACGGCCCGCAGGCAGGGTGATCGCGGCCATGCCCAACGCGGCCAGGAGCTTGAAGGTGGCATTGAGGGCCAAAGCCATCCGTTGCCGCGGGCCCATGGGGCCATAGTTGCCGCTGAGGGCCTTGCGCGCGTATTCCTGGCCACCGCTGTAGGCGCGCTGGCGCAGCCACTCCAGCGAGAGCCGGGCAGGCTCCACGGGCTCGGTCACACAGGCTTCGTCGCACCAGATGACCTTGGCACCCTTGGCCATCAGGCGCAGCAGCATGTCACCGTCTTCACCTGTGGAGAGCTTGAAGCGGGGGTCAAACGGGCCCGGTTCGGCCCTCACGGTGCGGCCTCTGAGCAGCACGTTGCCAAAGCGCAACTGGTTCAGCGGTACCACCGCCCCTGTGGGCAAGCGGGGGAAACTGTAAAAGTCGCCGCGGGCGATCCAGCTGGGCGCATCGGGAGGCAACTGGGGAATGACGGGGCCCAGCACACCATCGGCCCCATGGGTCTGCGCCGCTTGGTACAGGGTGAGCAGCCAGTCGGGTGGGGCGCGTTCGTCGTCGTCGATGAAGGCCAGCCAGTCGCCGTGTGCCAGTGCCACGGTGACGTTGCGGGTGAGGCTGATGTTGCGCTCCAGCTGGGTGTCGTACACGAGCTCGAAACCGTCCGGGTGTTGGGTGCGAAAGTGGGTCACGGTGTCTTCGGCCGAGCGGCTGGCGTCGTTGTCCACCACCACGACTTGGGTCACAGGCAGTGTCTGTGCCCGCAGGTCGGCCAGCACCAGCGCCAGGCGCTGCGGGCGGCGGTAGGTGGCGATGCACACGCTGATGCAAGGGTGGGTCATGGGCTTGGGGCGAGTGGTGGTACCAGGGCCAGATCCAGTGCGCGGTGTTGGGGGTGCCAACCAAGCAGTGTCTGCGCCCGCTGGCTGTTGTAGTGCACCCGTGTGAAACGGGCGGCCAGCCAGCGCGGGCGCAACAAGCCTGGCAGATGGCGGTCATTCGCCAGCGCACTGGCCAGGACGGCCAACCCCCTGTGCAGCCACCACGGCAAACGCACCAGCCGCCGGTGTGGGTCTCGGCGGTGCAGGCGGGCCAGCAGATCGGGGGCGGAAGGGGCTTGGGGTTCCACCAGGTTGAAGGCTTGGCCATTGAGCTCAGGCCCAGCAGCCAGCGCGTTCACGATGGCACTGGCCACGTCTTTCACGTGGACCAGGGGTATTTCGCAGTCACGGGTCAGCGGACCCATGACCAGCCAGGCATGTGGGCCCAGCGGCTTGCCCAGCGCAAATTGCCAGAGAGACCGTTCCGTGTAAAAAATGCCGGGGCGAAGGATGACGGCCTGTGCACCGGGTGTCTGGGCAAACTGGGCAAAAAGCCTGTCCTGCGCCAGTTTGCAGCGCGCGTACACATCGCGCAGGTGTGGCTGGGATTCCAGTGGCGTGTTCTCACTCAGCTCGCCTCCGGGTGGGATGGTCAGGTGGTCGTACACGGACAGCGAGCCAATCCCGACCAGGCGGTGCACACCTGCTGATGCCATGGCTTCCATCAGGGTGCGGGTGCCTTCCACCGTGATGGCGTGTTGAGTGGCTTCGTCGCCTGACAAGGCTGCTGCCGCGTGGACCACGGCATCGCAACCTTTCAGTGCCTGGGCCAGCGCTCCCGGATCGGTCAGTGACACACAGGTCGCTTCGGCATGCCGCTGATGGGGCGGAAGCTGGAATCCCGCCCGCTCAGGTCGCATGAGCACCTTGACGCCGTGTCCGGCGGCCAACAGCGCATCGATGGTGCAAGAGCCCAAATGCCCTGTGCCGCCTGTCAGTGCGACGATCATGGCTTGCCGTCCCCATTGAAAGAGGGGGAACCGGTGCTCTCGCCCTCAAGCTCACGGAGGGGGTTGTCAATGAAGAATGCAGGTAGCAGCGTTGCCATGGGCTTGAGGGATTGAAACCGTTTCCAGCTGAGACCCGCTTGAGGGTCGATTTGGCGCATTGAAGACTGCCACCGCACATCAGGATAAACCAGGGGATGGCATGTTCGGGCGATAAACTCATCCGAATCCCCACCCAAGCGTTTCAGTTGACCATTTTGTGTGAACTTTCACCGGAACTCACCGTCTTCCGGCAACCTCGCCTGGTTCATCGGAGACAGGCGGGCACAGGATTTTCAGGGGCAAACCGCTGTGTTGGTTTGGGTCGGGCCAATCGGCATTTTTGTCCCCATTTGCCATGCATTCCCGTGCTTTTGGTTTGTGTGCCGGTTTGTGTTTTGGGATGCATTTTTTTAGGCCAAATCTCATGATCAGACGTTCTATTGCCTCTGTGGTTGATCAGGCCTTGCTGAGCGGTCTCAATTTCTTCATTGGGATCTATCTCATCGCGAATGTCCCCAAGGAATCTTATGGCTTGTATGTTCAGCTGTTTGCGGCTGGGGTGCTGATTTGCGGAACCCTTGACGCTTTGATCGCGAATGCCATCGCGAATTTCAAGACCCGGATGGACGATGAAGGTGTTCTGGTCCGGACGGGAAAGGCGCAGTTTCTGGGGCGCCTGCTGGGAGGGGGGCTCGCGCTGCTGTCTGGGCTTTTGGCGTATTGGCTTCAACCGGATGCCACAGGCCTTTGGGACAGATATGGGCTTGTGCTGTTTTTTGTGATTTATGTCGTGGCGCTGGTTTTTCGCGATTTCAAGCGGGTGATCCTGTATTTGAGCCAGCAGTCGGTTCTGGCTTTGAGGCTGGACATTTTGTTTCTGGCTTTGGCTGTTGCTGGAGGTTGGGGGGCGCATTTCTATGCGAAGGTTTCTTTGCCATTTGTTTTCGCCATTCTCGCCATGGCCAATTTTCTGGCTGCCATGCTCACCCCGGGTGCCGTCAAATACCAGGGTAGGGTGGGTTTTTCCGACGTCAGGGATATATTCTGGGAATGCTGGGCCGTGACCCGCTGGGCGTTGCCCGGATTGGCATTGGGCTGGCTGGGCAATAGCATGTATCTCTATGCAGCGGGGTATTTGTTGGGTCTGGAGGCCACTGCGGAGCTTGGCGCATCCCGTTTGCTGCTGATGCCCGTGACATTGCTGATGATGGCGTGGCAGCAGATGGCCCGTCCTGACATTGCGAGACTGATTCAAGAAGGTCACAGAAGTGCCTTTTTCCCATTTCTTGGAAAATCGGCTGGGTTGATTTTGAGCCTGGTCATGGGCTATTTTTTTGTTGCATACCTATTTTTTGATTACATTTCGACACTGCTTTCGACGGACAAGTATGAGCATTTCTATGGATTGCTGACCATCTGGTCTGTTTATGTGATGGTGTATTCCATCAAATTCATGGGCACCATTGTCATGGTGGGGTTTGGAGATTTTCTGACACTGCTCAAAATGAATATGGGGTCTCTTGCTTTACAGGCGGTTTTGCTGTTTTCTTTGCCTTCTCGTTTTGGTATACAGGCGGTGGTGTATTGCCTGATTGCCTCTGAGGTTTTGGAACTTGTGGTGATATGGGGGCGGTTGTTGCCTGCCCGGCTGAAAACCCTGAAACCCTCAGCGGTGATGTGATCAGGAGCGCGAATTGGTTGGCAGAACAGATTTTCGCAATCCCATCAACAGACAGCGCGCAAAATGGTGGGATTCTGTTTTTTGGGTGAATTTGCTTCTCATTGTCACCATTGCTTTTGCTGTTTTGCCATCCGGGCTTTCTTGGGAGTTTGAACTTCGTGAAAGCCTGGCTGATGGATCGCTGGTCAGAAAATTTCAATGGTCTAGCGTGTTTTTATTGGCTTTTATTTTGGCGTGGAAAATCCGTTTCCAATATTTCAAAGAATTTTTTCTGGGAAATATTTTTGTTTGGTCGGTGGCTTTTTACGCTCTTCTGTCTGTTTTCTGGAGCGCCGTTCCATGGAGCGCATTTCGCCAGGTCGTTCAGTTGATGGGCATATTGCTGATATCTTATGTTCTGGCTGTTTATTCGCGAAACGACACCGGTCGGATTTTTGCCCTTGCACTGGATGTTCTCGTCTGTGTGTTGTTGGCTTCCGTGTTGATGGTCATGATTGACCCTGTTCAAGGTCGGGAACGATTGATGGGAATTGAGGGGGCTTGGCGTGGTGTGCTGGAGCAAAAGAATGTGCTTGGAATGACGTCCGGCGTTGCACTGCTTTTGCTGCTTTACGGGCAATCGGCGAAGCCCAGGAGTGTTTGGGTTTTTCTTGGCTATCTTTTGATTATTTTGTCCTGTCTGTTGGGATCCAGAAGTTCCAGCAGTTTGTTTTTTTCAGTCGTTTCGATTGGAATTTATGTCTCGCTTTTCAGGCAATATGTCCAATCAGCGGCATTTTTCGTCAGAATTTTTCTTCTGCTGCTGTTGTTGTTGATTCTGTGCCTCATGGTTTTTTATTATTTCAATGACAGGTTTCTGGGGGTGGGAGATGTTTTAGGGCCAATTTCAGAGATTTTCGGGAAATCTTCTGACTTGACAGGGCGATCCGACATATGGGAATTGATGTGGGAGTCTATTGAGCGCCATTGGGTTTTGGGTATGGGGTTTACGTCTTTTTGGCTTGGACCAGGAGGTCCCTCTCAATATATATCGGACGTGCTCCAATGGACTGTGCCGAATGCACACAACGGATATCTTGAGATATTGAACGAAATGGGTGTTCTGGGATTGATTTTGTATTTTTTTGCAATTGCTTTTCATATGAGAAATATTTTTCGACTGTATGCCGTTGATCGGTGTCAGTCCGCATTTCATTTTGCCTTGCTGATTGCATTTTTGATTTCCAATTTCTCCGAAAGCACGGCAATGCGTGTGACCACTTTTCTGCAGATTTTGATATTTGTGTCGATGATGATTGCTCAGATGTCCTGCATGAAACCGAACGCGTCTGCTCGTTCTCTCAATGAAACCAGGGTCTCGTGATGGTGTTTTTCCAGTGGGTTCTGTTTTTCGCGCTTCTCGGGCTCGGTGTGCCCGTTTTGGTGTTTGTGTGCCAAATCGCATTGGCACTCCTCAGAAAATCCCCTGACCCTCAGGCTTTGGTGGGAACGGAGAACAACGGTTTCACTTGGACGGTATTGATTCCTGCGCACAACGAAGAAGGCGTGGTGGCCGATACCCTCAGACCTCTGATGGCAGAGGGCGCGGCTTTCTCGGGTCGTGTATTGGTGGTGGCTGACAACTGCACCGATCAGACGGCACAGATATGCCGGGCCATGGGGGCTGTGGTGGTGGAGCGAACTTCGGCCAGCGAGCGAGGCAAAGGGTTCGCCCTGCAGCATGGTTTGAACCATCTGGCTTCCAATCCACCAGACGTCGTCATCGTGCTGGACGCCGATTGCACGGTTTCCGCCAGTGGATTGCAGGTGCTGGCTTCCGAGTGCCGCCGGGCTGGTAGTCCAGTCCAAAGTGCCTATTTGATGCACGCAAAAGAGACAGCCCCGCCTCTCGCGAAGATATCGGAATTTGCCTGGCTGGTGAAAACCTGGATCCGGCCGCTGGGGTGGACGCGTCTGACGGGACAGTGCCAACTGCTGGGCTCTGGCATGGCATTTCCGTGGGGAGTGCTTCAACGGTTCAATTTGGGCAGCGGGCATTTGGTGGAGGACCTCAAACTCACTGCCGACATGGCAAAAGTCGGGGTGGGCGTTGGATTTCTCCCGTCCGTGCAGGTTGACAGCTGTTTTCCGACGCTGGATTCATCCCGGTTGGTGCAGAGCCGCCGGTGGGAGCACGGCCACCTGGGGATGATCCTGACAGAGGTACCCAGGTTGCTGTGGTGTTTCCTGACGACAAGGCGCTTGCACGCCTTGGCTTTGGCGCTGGACATGCTGGTCCCGCCATTGAGTCTGCTGGTCGTGGTGTTGTGCCTGTTCGTGTCGACTGGTTGGGCGCTGGCACTTGTTTCCGGTGAGATGCGGTGGTTTGCCCTGGGCTCCACCGTTCTGTCTTTTTTGGCCTTCAGCGTGTTGGGATTTGCATGGTTTCGCTGGGCCAGACACATTGTGTCGATCATGGACATCGCCCTGATTCCCGCATTTGTGGCCGGAAAGTTGAAAATCTACACCGGATTTGTATCTGGCCGCGAAAAGACCTGGCGCCGATCAGACCGAAATTGAATGGCGGGATTTAGCGGGAAGGATACGCTGCAGGCGTGTTCCGAAGCGCGGCACCTGGAATGTTTTCGTAGCGGTACTCGAGCCCCACCCTCCAGACATTTTGATGGGATTTGTATATCTCTCTTCTTGTCTGGTTTTCCCTCGATGCATCTGCGAAAAATACGATGCCTCTGGTCAGTTCGTACTCACCTCTGATAGAAAACCTTTTTGTGGAAGGATTCAGTGGGGTATTTGCCTGACTTTGAGGATTCAGGTAATCGGTTTGGCTGTACTTCTGCCAGGTTGCTCGCAAGTTTGTTTTGGGGCTGGGGGTGTACACGACACCCAGTCCGTAGCCTTTTGAAATGCTGTCATTGACTTGCGTGTCGGTGCTTTGATAGGGCTCACGCCAAAACTGGCTTTCGATTCGGGTGAACGGTGAGATGGCATGGCCAACCCCGAGCCTGAAAATGGTTTGGCGCGAATCGTTGCTGGCAGCGTCTGTCGATGACCGTTTTCGGGATGAAGCCCGGGCGTTTATCTGGGTCCTGGGACTGGCCTGCCACAGGGTTTCGATGAAAGCGTCCAGTTCATCCTCGTGTTGCCCCGTGGTCGCGTTTCCATTCACCCTGTTGGGATGGTCAACCTGGCGTTTGAGTATCCCTATCTGTGCGGTGTTGCCCAATGGTGTTCTGTAAACCATGGACACGGATGTGCTGTTCAGTTTTTCATCCAGATTGGCATGTGAAATCCGATCTGCGTAAGTTGTCGAACCCGAATGGATTTGCAAAGGAAATTCCAGACTTGGGGTGGGTTTCAGTGTCAGGACAACACCTGTCCAATGTCTCTCGATTCGGTCCAGGTTGGTGTAGAAATCATCCACGGGATACGCTTGGGTTGAAGCACCTGCATTCAGTTCACCTGACCAGAGTTCTGTGAAACGCCAAGGCAGTCGCAATGTGTGGGTGTGGTCTGTCGCATTCAGGTTTGGCGCAGCGTCATACCGGTGCAGAGTCAATTCACTTGACAAAATCAATCTTGTGCTGTCCGAGGCCAGGGGAATGCCAAAGGTCAAAAAGGCTGTGCTGGACTGAATTTGACCGGTGGTTGGTGCCTGTGTACTTTCATTGCGAAACAAATTGCTGTTGTGCCCCCAGGATGTGTCCAGTCGCAATGCGATATCGTTGGCGTTGGCAGGGGAATTCATCCCCATCCACATCAAGATCACCATTGCGTGACCCAATGATCGGTTGTTTTTCATGGGCTTTTTTCAGTGTGACAACACCTCATACCACAAGGCCGTGGCATCGGGGGTTTGATTCAATTCCAAGGACCAACGGGTGCCCGAATGGCCGATTCTGCGTGGATCGAGTGGTTTGAGTCTCTTGCCATTGGGGTCGAGTGGGAAGACTGTCAGCTGGGACGACACGTGTTCGAAACTCAACCGGACTGGCTCTTTCTCAATCCACAACGGGGCGGAAGATCGTCTGCTCGCGGATGCCAGGGATGATGTGCCCGCGTCAGGTTCCAGTGTCCATTTGGAGCGATCGGCTTTGTAGGGGACCAAACGTTGAGGTTGGTGAGGTGTTTGTCCCGGACGGGACCCGGAGACCAGAGCAGGGAGGGCGATCAGCATGTGCCGACTTTCTCCAAGGTGTTTGCCATCCAGGCTGTGCATCAGCATTGCGCGTGAATGCCCGGGGACGGTGGCCGTTGTTTCAAGGCTCGTGTTGCCTGCCTGCAAGGGTTGCCCAGGATGTGCTTCTCCGAAAACGCCCTTCACCAGGGGGGCTGTGATTTGAATGACGCGTTCGTCTGGCAAATGTGTCAGTGAAAGGCGATGGGACCGGCCCAATGGGGTTGACGGGTCTGTGTTGTAGCCCACGCGGGTTGACAGCGCGTGGGTGAGCGGGACTTGGCGCAACAGCGTGAGGTGCCGCTCCCAGTTGTCCGGGCGCCTGTCTCTTGCTGCGGCTCCCAACCACTCGCTAGGATCTGCAGGTGCTGGGTGGCTGTGCGACAGTGTGGGAACGGAAGCCATCCGGAATATCCGAGCAGACAGGCCGATGACACTTGATTTGGTCCAGTCGCCTTGAAGGTTGAAGTTACGGGGGCCTGCCACAGCGCCATACCGATCGGCGTAGTCGAAAAAGTAGATGCCATCCCAATCTTGCTGAGCCGCCATGGTCGCCATCAGCGGGAGTATTTCGTATCCGTGGGCGTTGGGGTGAGGTTGGTTGAATTCGCTCACCACAAATGGTCTTTGCGGGTCCCGATAGAAGGCAAGGGCAAGCAAACTGTCCAGGCCCATGTGGGCCATGCTGTCGTTTCGGATGTACCAGTCGGTGTCTGACCAGTTTGTCCCGGGGAAAGTGGGGTGGTCCAAATAGTAGTGTGCGTCCAGATAGTCCATCTGGGCTTGGGACAGGAAGCTCAGCGGTGCTCCGAAGTTGATCTGGGTTCCGGCCACCGGCAGGTTGGGCCGTGTCGCAGACCGTACTGTCTGCTTCAGTGCGTTCAGAAACTGGCGGTCTGTCTCTGCAATGAACGTCAACGCGTCCGCCACCTTCGGATGCAGGGTGCCATCGAGGCCTTTGCGGGGGCTCACTTTTCCCGCGTACCGAATCCTGGTCCACCAGGTGGTGATCCAACTTTTGAGTTTGAGGAGGTATTCGGCCGTCAATCCGTGTTGAAGGGCATCTGCTTCGGATGGCGTGGGCATGGCCCTGTTCTCTGCGGCGCAGGTTTTCCAAACCTTGCAGGCCTGCTCCCAGGAGCCGTGACGCTTCTGCACCCAGAGTTGCCACTGGTGGTTCAACTCAGCGGCGTAAGGCCCGGCCACCTGCTCGTTCCAGTACTCGCGTTTCCAGTGAAACCAAGCGCTGGCCAGCGAGGACTCATTGATGATTTCCACCTGCGCCAGACCGGGATTGCCTTTCAACTGCAAGGCTGAAATCAGTCGGTGAGCGTGTTCCTGCTGCAGTTTGATAAGCCGAGGATGGAAGCTGTGCACCGGGGACGCGTGTCCGGGTGGCGTGCCCGATGCATCCAACGCCGGTATGTCATCCATTTGGGGGCGGAAGAGATAGCCCACCATCAGGTTCAAATTGACATAGATCCCTTCTTTTTGCAGCGCAACCAGAAAGTGGCGCAGCCTTGCCACGGCACCCGCGTGCAGCGTGGGATAGGGGCCTGTGGTCAGGGTGCTTCGAAACACATCGGGCTGGTCCGTTGGCAGCGAGTCGAGATGATGCAACCTGACCGCATTGACCCCCATGCTGCGCAGCGTTGCGGCCACTTCTCTGGCTTGCTCAAAGGACGGGAATGCCGCTTCGTAGGCCAAATTGACGCCAAAGAGCCTGACACGGCTGTCATCCGCCGTACCCGCTTGCAGATCGGGGCCGATTCTCATGAAATGCGAGCCACGCACAGCGATTTCGTCGGAGGCCGTCAAAGGCGCGTTCAGCTCACTGTGGTCGGCTGCGCCAACGAAACGTCCCCATTGGGCGGCAAACGGGTGCATGTCCTGCGGCCAAACCAGCGGTGTTCCGAAAATCAGCAGGCAAACGGAAGCGACATGAACCGCCCAGTGAGCGATGCGATTGGCATGCTGAATCACGGAACCGGCCTAACCATTTCCCCGCGGTGCACCACCGATGCGCCCCAGCAGGCTGCGCAGCCTGCCTACACCCGAGGTGAGCTTCTGGGGAACGGAGTTGAAGAACGAACCCAGAATGCGTGCCGAAGCGGTTTCCATGTCCTGATAAGCCTTGCGCAGGTCTTCCGCACTGGTGCTGTCCTTGCGGCACAGCAAGACCACGTTGCCCGCCTGAGGCGCGATGATCTGGGCATCTGCGCCCACGCGGGTCGGAGGCGTGTCGATGATGATCACCTTCATTCCCGTTTTGAATTTGTCGATCAATTCGGACAGGCTCGGCGCGGTGAGAATTTCACTGGGGTTGGGTGGCTTGGGCCCCGCGGTGATCACATTCAGGTGGCTGTTGATGGTGTGAGACAAGTCCAGCGTGGGCAGCGTCCGTCCCGCCAACATGGTTGACAGCCCGGTCTTGTTGGCCAGATCGAAAAACTGGTGCTGTGCGGGTTTGCGCAGATTGGCGTCAATCAGCAGGGTTTTCAGGTTCAACTGCGCAAATGCAATCGCCAGGCTGGCCGCCAGATGGCTTTTGCCCTCCATGGTGTTGGGACTTACCAAAGCAAACACGAGGCATTCCTGGTCCTGCTCGCCCGCGCGCAACAGAATCTCGGCGCGGAAGCGCCGAATCGACTCGGCTTCCGCGCTGTAGGGGCTGTGCGCAATCAACAGACGGGAGCTGATCTTCTTGCGGCTGCCTTGCCCGTGCTTGGCGCTGGTCTGGTAATTGAACTGCTGCGCCAGAACCTCGTGGACATCCTCTTCTGTCAAAAGTCCCAGGTTGATGGCCGCTTCGCCGAACCGGATGCGTTTGCGCCGCTGCAGCTGAACAATTCGAATGACTTCTTCTTGGGTGAGTTTGCGTGCATTCACAAAAGCCTGGCCCATGCGCCCCGCAAGCTCTTCCGCATTGGGCAGCAAGGGATGGTCGCCCAACTGCGACGCCGGAGCGCTGTCGTCGAACTGGCTGTGCAAAAAACCGGAATCCCCCTCGGCGTCATCGAAGATGGGAGAGTTGGGCGTCAAGGGCTTCTTGGGAGGCTGATTCATCACGCCACCCCCAGAACCGGCACCGGCAAACTGGCCTCAAGGTCCTCCACGCAGCGTATGCGCCGGTAGGTCAGCTCAAGCAGCAAGGCGAGAACCAAGCCCAGTAGCACGCCACCCGGAATGCTCACCAGCACATTGTTTGTCACGTTGGGCTTGGAATGGCGCACCGGTTTTTCGGCCCATTGCAGCACCGCGATGGTGGGACTTGAGACATTGCTTTGGATCAGGATTTCGTCGTATCGGGCGATCGCAGAGTTGTAAACCTGCTGCGCACTGGCCAGCTGGCGTTGGTAGGACGCCAGCACGTCCCGGTGCTTTTTCATTTCCAGCAGCTGTTCCTGCCGACTTTTGATTTCCGCTTGCAGCCTTGCAGATTGTTCGGCAAAGCGCTTCTCCTCTTGCTCGATGGATTGCATCGCACTCCTGGAGGCCCGTTCAAGTTGGTCCAGCAGGGCCGCACGGTCTGCTTCCAGAGATCTGTAGCGGGGGTGGTTGCGGCCCAGAACCCCGGAGGCTTCGGACAACCTGCCTTCCACGTCGATCAACCGAAGCTTCACATCGCGGACGCCATCCTGGCGCGAAATCTCCGGGATGTCGTATGCCCGCGTGCCCGACGCCAGCAGCGCCTGGATGGAGCGCTTGCGTGTGGTGGCTTCCGACTGCGCCGCCTGAATGGCCAACAAGCGGGAGTTCAGGTCGCTGAATTGCCGTGAGCCTGTGTCCATGCGCTCGTCGGCGTCCACGATGCCTTCTTGCTGCTGGTAGGCGGTAATCTCGCGTTGAATGCGGTCCACCTCCATTTGCAGCGCCGTGAGTTGACCGCTGTACTGCTCCTGTCGCTGTTTGGCGGGAGTGGAGTGGATCTTGTTGTTGATTTCCATATAGCCCTTGATGGCCGCATTGAGCGCATCCCGGGCAAACGCGGGGTCTTTGGACGAAAACTGCAGGTCCAGCACCCGGCTGTTTCGCTTCGGGTTCACCTGCAGGTCTGTGACGATGGTTTTCATCAGCCCGCTGCGCAGCACGGCCTCCCCTTTCTGGCTGATGACTTCCCGGGCTGCCGGGGTCTCCATGGCGCGGGTGGCGTCGATCACATAACGCGCCACATCGTCACTTTTGATGATGTCCACCTGGGTGGCCATGTAACTCTCGTCCTGCATGGCGGAGAACTGTCGCCCCATGATCGGGTCACTGCCCCGGTATTCGATGTACACCTCGGCGGTGGCCGTGTAAGTCTTGGGCAACAGCACTCCGGATGCGATGGCCACCCCAATGGTGGCCACTGCCACGCTGGCAATCAGCCCTTTGCGGGCCGCCAGCATGGCCCCGATTTGAACCAGTGAGATACCGGGATCGTTGGTCGAGTTTTGCATGAGCAGGAGCGGCGGCGGTGAAGGTTAGAACAGCCGCTCGTCGACGTGAATCACGTCATCGGGTCGGATGGGCATGGCAGGCTCTGCCTTCAGTTCCTGCAGCACCTTGTTGGCGTCCAGGCGGTGAATCTTGATGCGGCGATCAGAGCCCCGTTCGCTCACCCCTCCACTCAGAGACAGTGCCTTCATCACGTTCATGCCTGACTCCATGGGGTAGGCCCCTGGGCGGCGCACCTCGCCGTGGATGTAAAACAATTTTTGTACGCCCACAAACACCACGTCGTCGTTCACCAGCGGTGCGTCCAGGCGTCCGCGGAATTGGCCGTCGGCGGTTTCCAATTGGATGCTGATTTCTTCTCGCTGGGTGTCCGGGCCCTGGTCGGCAGGCGGCTTGCGCAGCAGCACCACGGTTTTGTCGGCGCGCTGTGTCAGCCCGCCGGCAGTGGCCAAAGCCTCCAGCACCGTCATACGCCCCTGGATGGGGTAGCGGCCCGGGCGTTGTACCTCGCCAATCACCGACACCAGCTGGCTGCGCAGTTGCCGGATCTGCACCGACACGCCAGGGTTTTGCAGATAACCCCCGTCCTTCAGCCGCATGGCCACCATGGCCTCCAGCTGGGCGGCGGACAGGTTGAGCACGTTCAAGGTGCCGATCAGTGGGACCATGATGGTGCCCGACTCGCCAACGGTCACCTCGGCCGACAGGTCTGGCTGGCCAAACACGGCGATGGTGATCTGGTCACCCACGCCCAAGGGCGGCAAGCCATCCCGGCTGCTGTTGGCCGCAGGTTGCACGGTTTTTGCGGGGGCCACCGAGGCAAGCGGAGCCTTGTCCACCGGGGGAGGCCCCTTTGCCTCCGGCGGCGGCGGCAGCGCAGCGGGTTCATCGCGAACCGCCCCCACCGCTGCGGTGGATTGGGGGGAGGGCGCAGATTCGGCTTGCACCGCCACTGGCGCTGGGGGGTTTGGGGGCACCAGCACTTCTTGCGGTGGCGGTGGTGCCGCAGGAGAGGGAGGGGGGGCCACGGACGTGAACTGCTCCAGCATCACCAGCACCGGTCTGGCGTCTGCTTGCGGGTCGTCCGCCAACTGGATCGGCTGTGTCTCTGAGATGGGGTGTGGCGACGCGGCCCGTGCCTGCGCGTCACCGGCCATGTCCCGCAGCAGCTGCAGCACCGCCTCGTCGGGCACACGCAACAAGGCATCCGAAAGGCGGAATTCCTGCGCTGCGGCCACTCCACCCAGCGCGCACACCATGCCCCCCACCAGCAGTCTGCAGATCAGGGCTTTCATGCGTGGAGCAACGGCAGTCGGTGGGTGCATGGGGCGCATGAGGTTGAGAGAGGCAGGGTGGGGCGGCGGTTTTGCATTCTAGGTTTGTTTGTGCGGTGCACTCTTGCAGTACGCGCTCACCTGGCACTGGCCGCAGAGGGGTTGCCGGGCCTTGCACACGTAGCGTCCGTGCAGGATGAGCCAGTGGTGCGCATCCACCCGGTATTCGGGCGGCACATGCCTGAGCAACTTCATTTCCACCGCCAGGGGGGTCTTGCCCGGGGCGAGACCGGTGCGGTTGCCCACGCGGAAAATGTGTGTGTCCACTGCCATGGTGGGTTCACCGAAGGCGCTGTTGAGCACCACGTTGGCGGTTTTGCGGCCCACACCGGGCAACGCTTCCAGCGCTTCCCGGGTGCGGGGCACCTGGCCACCATGCCGCTCCACCAGCATCTGGCAGGTCTGAAGCAGGTGCTTGGCCTTGCTGTGGTACAGACCAATGGTCTTGATGTGGGCTTCCAACCCCTCCAGCCCAAGTGCCAACATTTTCACAGGGGTGTTGGCCACGGCAAACAGCCCCCGGGTGGCCTTGTTCACCCCCACGTCCGTGGCCTGGGCCGACAGCAGCACAGCGGCCAGCAGTTCGAACACGCTGGTGTATTCCAACTCGGTCACCGGTTGCGGATTGGCCGCTTTCAGGGTGGCAAAAAACGCTGCGATATGCTCTTTCTTCATGGGCTGCAGTGTCGCAAAAAAACCGCGCCCGCTCATTTGTCATGAAGGACCCAGCCAATGCAATTTGCCGACCGCCTGAACAACGTCGAAACCTCTGCCATCCGCGAACTTTTCAAACTGCTGGGCAAGCCCGGCATCATCAGTTTTGCCGGGGGCTTTCCCGACTCGGCCCTGTTCGATGTGGACGGCATCCGTGAAGCGTCCAACGCCGCCCTCACGCAAGACCCGGGTGCGGCCTTGCAGTACGGCGCCACCGAGGGCTACAACCCCTTGCGTGAAGAACTGGCCAGCTTCATGCGCGCCAAAGGGGCGGCAGACGTCGCGGCCGAACAGCTCATCGTCACCACCGGCAGCCAGCAGGCGCTGGACTTGTTGGGTAAAACCATGATTTCCCCGGGCGACAAGGTCATTGTCGAAGGCCCCACCTTCCTGGCCACCATCCAGTGCTTTCGCCTCTACGGGGCCGAGTTGGTGTCGGCTCCCGTGGACGGCCAGGGGGTGCAGACCGACGCACTCGAAGCCCTGATGGCCGAGCACAAACCCAAACTGGTGTACCTGATTCCCACCTTCGGCAACCCCAGCGGTGCCACCCTCAGCCTGGAGCGGCGCAAAAAAGTGCTGGAGCTGGCTGTCAAGTACGACACCCTGGTGGTGGAGGACGACCCCTACGGCGACCTGTACTTTGGCGAGGCCCCACCTCCCAGCCTGCTGGCCCTGAGCGCGGGCGTTCCCGGCAGCCGTGAGCGACTGGCGCACTGCGGCAGTTTGAGCAAGGTGTTGAGCCCCGGCTTGCGTGTGGGCTGGATGGTTGCGCCGCCCGAGCTGTTGGCCAAAGCCACCATGTGCAAACAGTTTTCCGACGCCCACACCAGCACCTTTGCCCAGGCCACTGCGGCGCAGTACCTCAAGGCCGGGCGCATGCCTGCCACGTTGGACAAGGTGCGTCAGGTGTACGCCGAGCGTGCCCAAACCATGGGCGACGCGCTGCGCAAGGAGCTGGGCGATGCCATCGGGTTTGTGCAGCCCCAGGGCGGCCTGTTTGTGTGGGCACGCCTGACCGGTGCGGGAGGCAGGGTGGCCAATGGCAATGACCTGGCCAAGCGCGCCATTGACCAAGGGGTGGCTTTTGTGCCCGGGACACCGTTTTTTGCCAGCCACCCCGACCACGCTACCCTCCGCCTGAGCTTTGCCACCGTGGGGCCTGACCGGATCGTGGAGGGCGTCCAACGCCTGGCCGCCGCGCTTTGAACTGAACCGGACCAACCAAGGAGCCACGCCATGCGGGGAAACATTGCAGCCATCGTGCTGATTCTGGTGGGCAGCTACTTTCTGCTGTCCAACCTGGGGCTGATCAACGTCAGCATGCGGGAGATCATTGCCACCTGGTGGCCCGCCGTGCTGATCGCCGTGGGCGTGAGCATGTTCGCTCTGCCTGGTGGAAAAAAATAGCTGTTAGCGCAATACCAGCTTGCGCTGGATGCCAAAAAAGCTTGTAAAAATTCAAAACCAGCTGGCCCACCACAGCCGAGCGCGCATGCCCAGTTCCGTGGTGTAGCCGGTGGCCACGCCTCGGATGTGGCCGTGGGCGTCCAGCACCACCCAGGCCGGTACCGCGCTCAGGCCATAGGCTTGGGACACATTCCCTTTGGGGTCCAGACTGGCCACCCAGGGCAGCTGACGTTGCGCCAAGACCCGCGCCACCTGCGCCTCCTCGCCCGAGCGGCTGGCCACCGTCAGCACCGGCCAGTCGGCCGCCACACGGGTGACGGAAGACTCTTCCAGCTGGCAAAACGGGCACCAGTCCGACCAGATGTGGACCGCCACCGCCCGGCCCGGGTGTGCGGCACGCCACTGTGTCAGGCTGAGGTCGGCGCCGTTTGCCACCCCCGGCACCGCTGGGGCGCCGGGGCCCAGCACGGCCATGACCTTGAAATCGGGGGCAGGTCCCCCGGGCACGTGGCGGGTTTGCCAGGCGTTCACCGCCAGCATGGCCGCCAGCGCCACACCCACCGTGCCCAGGTGCGAGCGCCAACTGCGCTGCAGGCAGGCCCGCAGCTTGGCGAGCCTCCCCGGGTGGGGCGCAGACTCGCTCAAACCAGCACGTCCAGCAGGCGGTCCAGACCGCCTTCGTTGATGGCCACCCGTGCCTGCGCCCTCACCGCCGGTTTGGCGTGGTAAGCCACCGACAGGCCGCCTGCGTCGGAGCAGGCTGTCATCATGGGCAGGTCGTTGGCGCCGTCGCCCACGGCCAGGCATTGCGCCGGGGTGATGCCCATCAGTGTGGCCACCTCCAGCAGCGTGCGGCGTTTTTCGGCCCCATCACAAATGTCGCCCCACGGCTGGTCCACCAGGCGGCCAGTGAGCACACCGTCTTCCACCTCCAGCACATTGGAGCGGGCGAAATCCATGCCCAGCCGGGCTTTGATGCGGTCCGTGAAAAAGGTGAAACCGCCTGACACCAGCAGCACTGTCAGCCCGGCGGCCTTGCAGGCCGCCACGAGCGTTTCCGCACCGGGGTTGAGTCGCAAGCGCTCGGTGTACACCTGCTCCATGTGTGCCACGGTCACACCTTTGAGCAGGGCCACGCGGCGGCGCAGGCTGTCTTTGTAGTCGGTGATTTCGCCGCGCATGGCCGCTTCGGTGATGGCCGCCACCTCGGCTTTGCGGCCTGCGGCGTCGGCAATCTCGTCCACGCACTCGATGTTGATGAGGGTGGAGTCCATGTCGAACGCGACCAGTTTGAAGTCGGCCAGGCGCAGCGGAGGGGTGAACCCCTGGACATCCAGGCCTGGGGCAAAGGCAGAAACGGTGCTCATGTGTGGGAGGAAATGATCGGATTGAAAACGGCTGGCGGGAGTGTATCGGCCAGGTGCCATTGGGAGCGGGCAGGCACCAGGTTGTGGCATGCTGACCCCCATGACGACCCCTGCGGCACCCCATTCCCCTTTTGCCGTGGCACCCGAGGTGCTGCAAGCGCTGCGCGGCGTCCGCCGTGTGGTGGTGTTCACTGGCGCGGGTGTGTCGGCCGAGTCGGGCATTCCCACCTTCCGAGACGCGCTCACCGGCCTGTGGTCGCGGTTCGATCCCATGGCCCTGGCCACGGTGGACGGCTTTTGGGCGGACCCGGACCTGGTCTGGGGCTGGTACGAACACCGGCGCGTGGCGGTTCACCACGCCTTGCCCAACCCCGCCCACCGTGCCATTGCCCGTCTCGCCCGGTACCTGCCCGATGTCACCCTTGTCACACAGAACGTGGACGACCTGCACGAGCGCGCGGGCAGCCCCCACGTCCTGCACCTGCACGGCAGCCTGCACCACCCGCGCTGCCTGGAGTGCGACACCCCGTTTCCGGTGCCGCCAGACCAGGCGGTGACCCGGCCAGCCGACCCGGACAGGCTTTACGAGACCGTCGATCTTCTGCCGGATGGTCGGCGCTTGCCACCGCCGCTTTGCCCTGCCTGCGGTGGGCTCATCCGGCCGGGCGTGGTGTGGTTTGGCGAGGCCTTGCCACCGGGTGCGCTGGAAACCGCCCTGGACGCCGCCGGGCATTGCGACTTGCTGCTGTCGGTCGGCACGTCGGGTGTGGTGGAGCCTGCCGCGGGCATTCCCCGCGAGGCAGCCCGTGCGGGGGCCGGGGTGCTGCACGTCAACCCCCAGGTTCTGCACCTGACCGGGGTGCGCCAGTGGCAGGCCAATGGGCCGGCAGGGGTGGTGCTGCCCGCGCTCGTCGACGCGTGGGAGCGGGTGTGATCCTGGGGTATCCTGCGCCGAAAGGGGGTCGGTGTCACGGTTCTGACACGGACACCAGGCGCAAAAGGGGTGTGCAGATGTGGAAGCGGACAGCGGGTCGCGTGGCCCTGGTGGGGGCTCGGATGGCCATCGGCGGGTGGGGGCTTTGGGCCCTCTGCACCCTGGGGCTGGCCCACGCGCAAGGGGAGGGCACGCCCGGCAAGGCCGAGCCCTTGCGCCTGTGCTACGAGCGTGCCGACATCAGGCCCTGGCGCCGCACCGATGACACCGGGCTGAACTTCGACCTCATCCGCATGGCGGCCGCCCGTGCCAAGGTGCCTGTGGCATTCGTCAACCTGCCGTGGAAGCGTTGCTTGGCACAGTTGCAGGCCAACGAGGTGCAAGGCCTGTTTGCCGCCAGCTTTCAACCCGATCGCATGGCCGTGGGGGCCTACCCGGGTGGCGCCAAACCCGATGCCACGCGCCGCCTGCACGTGGACCGCTACGTGCTGGTCCGCCGCAAGGGCGACGACGTGGAATGGGATGGCAAATCCCTCAGCCGTCTGCAAGGCCCTGTGGGCGCCCAGCTGGGCTATTCCGTTGTCCGGCTGCTGCAGGGCCTCGGTGTCGCCGTGGACGACGGCAGCCAGACCGCGCCCGAGTTGCTCAAAAAGCTGCTGGCTGGCCGTGTCGGGGCGGCCGCGCTGGGTGGCAGCGATGCCGCGGTCTACCTGGCCGAAGGGTCCGCTTTTGCCGGGCAGCTGGAGGCGCTGCCCCAGGCACTGGAAGAAAAGCCCTATTACCTGCTGCTGTCCCACCAGCTGTTGCGCGAGCAGCCCGACACCGCCGAGCGGCTCTGGGCGGGCTTGGCACAGGCCCGCCAGACGCCCGACTACCACAAGCTGGAGCGTGCCGCTTTTGCCGCCCTGGCCCCCGCAGCCCCGGGCCGCTGAGCCCTTGGGGTCTGCGTCTGTTGTTTTTTCATGGGTCTGACCATGCCTGACAGCCCCCGTGTTTCGCTCTGGTCGCGTGGCGTGAAGGCCTGGCGCAGCGACTTTCGCTGGCGCATGTACGGGGCCATCGTGCTGGTGGTGCTGGCCAGTTCGTCGCTCTACACGCTGTACGCCATCCGCGTGCTGGAAAACGAGGCGCAAGGCCGCCTGCAGGACCGCGCGGACAAGCTGGCCGGGGTGCTGGCATCGGCGCTGGCCCGCCCCATGTTCGACATCAACGACCAGGCCGTCACCAGCGTGGTCAAAGCCCTGGGGGCCACGGCCGATCTGGCGCACCTGGCTGTGTTCACCCCCGAGGACTTGCTGCAGGCCGAGGTCGGTTCCCCGCCCGCGGCCACCGGGTTCGAGGGCGTGGCGGCCATGCTGCCCGTGACCTACCACGACGGCGCACGCACCTACACCGTGGGGCGGGTGGAACTGGCCTTGCTGGCCGCCAGCACCGAGCAGGACCTGCGCCAGCGCGTGCTGCAGGTGGTGCTGGCCAACCTTCTGCTCGCTGTGGCCATCGTCTGCCTGCTGTACCTGCTGGGGCGGCAGATGGCCCGCCCCCTGGCCGACATACAGGCCGCGCTCACCGCCCTGGCCTCGGGCGACACCCACATCCAGCTCTCGGGCCGTGAACGCCCCGACCAGGTGGGCCGTCTGTCGCGCGCGGTGTGGGTGTTTCGCGATGTGTTGCAGCGCCTGCAGGCCACCGAAAAGCAGTTGCTGTCCGTCAATGCCGGGCTCGAAGCGGCCGTGGCCGAACGCACCCGCCACTTGCAAGACGCGGTGGCGCAGGTCCGCGCCAGCCAGGCGCAGTTACAGGCCATCGTGGACATTTCCACCGACGCCGTCATCCTGACCGACGCCTGTGGCCAGGTCCAGAGCTGGAATGAGCGCGCGACCGCCATGCTCGGTTGGGCCCCCGCCCTGGTGCTGGGCCAATCCCTGCTGGCGCTGTTGCAGCCCCAGGACGAAGCCGGCCACACCCCCGAGGCGTTGGCCCCCTTTGGCACGCCCGGGCACTGGGACCCGCCCGCCGGCCCGCTGGAGACACTCGTGTTGTGCCAGGCCGGTCACCGTCTGCCGGTGGAGTGGGCCATGGGCCAGCTGGACACAGCCCTTGCCGGGCCCCCCGGTGCCGGGCTGGTGTGTGTGTTCCTGCGCGACCTCACCCAGCGCCGCCGGGCCGAGGAAGACACCAGGACCGCACTCGCCCGCAAAGCCGAGCTTTACGAGCTGCGCTCGCGCTTCATTGCCATGGCCAGCCACGAATTCCGCACGCCGCTGACCTCCATCCTCTCGTCGGTCGAGCTGTTGCGGCACTACCGCGAGCGCATGGGTGCGCAAGAGCAGGACGAATTGCTGGTGTCGGTCGAAACCGGCGTGCAGCGCATGACCCGCATGCTCGACCGCGTGCTCGTCATCGGCAAAGCCGACGCCGACAAGATGGCGTTTTCCCCCCGATCCCTCTTGTTGGCCGAGTTGTGCCACGACGTGTCGGTGGAGGCTCGCGCCCATGCCCCCCATTCCCGCTGCACGCTGGTCGAGGCCTTTCCCCCACCCGGCACCCAGGCCTTTCTGGACGAGGAACTGCTGCGCCACATCCTGGGCAACCTGTTGTCCAACGCGTTCAAGTATTCGCCGCTGGGCGGCGAGGTCTTGTTTGAGGTGCGGACCGAGGGAGACGCCTGGGTGTTCACCGTCCGCGACCACGGCATGGGCATACCCGCCCAGGACTTGCCGCATGTGTTCGCCTCGTTCCACCGCTGTGGCAACGCCACCGACATTCCTGGCACCGGGTTGGGGCTGGCCATTGTCGAACGTGCCGTGGCCCTTCACCAAGGCGGCGTGACGGTGGAAAGCCAGCCCGGGCAAGGCACGGTTTTCACTGTCCGCCTGCCCCAGATGGCTTCGCCGGACTATTTGCAATGAAATCAGTAGCTTTCAGCGCTTTTTGGTAAAGCGATTGTGGCACTTTTCATTGGTAATTTTTGTCGATCGGCAATGCCCCTTTGGGCGAAGCGTTGTCCGCGTGTGCGAACAATTCCACGATCCGTTGTCTGAGCCACAGGTTCGCCGGGTCCCGGTGGTACTTGCCGTGCCAGAACAACGTGATGGCAATTTCCGGCAGTGGCACAGGGTGGGGCACCACCACCAGGTCGAACGGCGCTTGGCAGCGCTCGGCAAAGCGCTCCGGCAGCGTGGCGATCAAATCGGTGCTTTGCAAGATGTGCCCCACGGCCACGAAGTGGGGCACGGTCAGGCGCAAGTTGCGCTTCACCCCGGCCCGGTCCAGCAGCACATCGACTTCGGAGTGTCCGGTGTTGGCTGCCAGCACGCCCACATGGTCCAACGCACTGAATTGCTCCAGCGTCATCGGGTTGCGAGCACGGGGGTGGCCGTTTCGGTACACACACACGTAGCGCTGGCGAAACAGGCGGCGTTGGAAAAACCCCGCTTGCAGGTTGGGCTGCAATCCCAGCGCCAGGTCCACGGCACCTGATTCCATGTCGCTGCGCAAATCGCCCGCGTTGGGCCGCTGGGTGGACATGCGAATGCCTGGGGCCAACACAGACAGCCGCTCCATGAGGGTCGGCTGGGATTCATGTAAAAACCCGCAGAAATGCACTTAAATCTATGATTCCATTGGAATTATGGCGACATTGGAGTTCAGTGGTCCGATCTTCCGTCGGAAGTCGAGCG
>Ga0075012_10001221_pt1 | contig 26797 bp, 28 predicted proteins | sample All_14_2_FD_71474 | JGI IMG/M metagenome (GOLD analysis project Ga0075012, IMG submission 71474) | Freshwater microbial communities in response to fracking from Pennsylvania, USA - Allegheny Zone_MetaG_DW_15 | ecosystem: Environmental > Aquatic > Deep subsurface > Groundwater > Drilled...
TTCTTCATCGCTCCTCAACGCGCTTGTCTAGTCAAAGGCCAAACTCCAGGTCCTCTCGCTCCGCGAGAGGTACACAATGCTGCCGCAAGCTGAGATAGTGCGCGGGGGCTTTGCGATCACGTTGTGCTCATCTCGCGGGAGCGAGATGGCTACTTTGGCTCCGCCACGAAGAACATCCCGGCGAAGGTGTTGGGGGTGAACTTGGCGTCCGGTTTCGGATCCACGAGCATGTTGGAGATGTCGCCGTCGAGATAGAGGGCGTCTTCACAGCCGAGGTGCTGGAAGAAGCGGGTGAACTGGTGGAAGGTCACGCGGCCTTTCACGGCATCGTCGCGGTCGCTCATGGCAAAGATGATCTGCCCGTCCTTTTTGCGCACGCCCACGGCATTGCGCAGGCGTTTGTTGGGGGAGTTCTCCCGGAAGGCGGGATGGATCACGCCCTGGCGCAGCATCAGCGGGCCGGATTGCGTGGCGAGGCGGGGCCTGAGGCCGCTTTTGGCAAACTCCGCCGCCTCCATCACGCCGGGGCCGGTCTGGTCGTCGAGATAGAAGACGCCGTTGGGCTTGAGGAAGAAGTTGCCCTCACCTGCGCTAAGATTCAGCGGCACCAGCTCCTTGCCGGCGCAGATGGTGAGGCCGCAGGGTTTGGGGCCGCGCTCGTAGATGCCGGCATTGGTGGCAAAGATGATCTGCTTGCCGCGCGCGGCGAGCTGGCGCCGCAGGCCATTAAAATCTCCCAAAGGCTGGCCGTTTTCACCCAGCCAGGCGAGCTGGAGGCGTGCCCAGTCGGCCTTGTCCACGCGGTAGAGGTGGTAGCGGCCGCCTTCGTAATCCACCGTCTCCGCGCCGTGCAGGTGCGAGGTGAGGGTTGCGCAGCCGAAAAGGGTGAGGAGGCAGCGGGGGAAGATCATGCGCCAGGATGCTGAAATCAGGTCAGAGCACAACCGGGGAGCGAGGGAGTTTGGAGAGTGTTCGTGAGCTTCAGCTCATTCTGGGAGGAGAGTACGCGCTTTCCAGAATGAGCTAAAGCTCATGAGTACTTTTCTTGAACCCGGGGCGGATTGCCGCATGATGACCTTCACATGTCCAGCAGTCTCGGCACTCTTTTCCACATCAGCACCTGGGGCGAATCCCATGGCATCGGCGTTGGCGTCGTCATCGACGGCTGCCCGCCGCGCATCCCCCTCACGGTGGAGGACATCCAGGCGGAGCTTGATCGCCGCCGCCCCGGACAGAGCAAGATCGTGACGCCGCGCAAAGAGGACGACAAGGCGGAAATCCTTTCCGGCGTGCTGGATGGCCTCACGCTCGGCACGCCCATCGGCATTCTGGTGCGCAACACGGATCAACGCCCTTCGGCCTACACGGAGATGCAGCAGGCCTACCGCCCCAGCCACGCGGATTACACGTATGATGCCAAGTACGGCATCCGCGCCGTCTCAGGCGGGGGCCGCTCCAGCGCGCGTGAGACGATCGGCCGTGTGGCGGCGGGCGCCATTGCGCGCAAGGTTTTGCAGCACTCGCTCAGCGGCTACGAATGCCTGGCCTACGTGAAGACGGTGCAGAACATCGAGGCGAAGGTGCCCACGGGCGTGGAGCTCAATTCGGAGGTGATCGAGTCCAACATCGTCCGTACCTGTGATCCTGTGGCGGCGGAGCAGATGATCGAACTCATTGAGAAAGTCCGCAGCGAAGGCAACAGCGTCGGCGGCATCATTGAGTGCGTCGTGCGCGGCGTGCCGACGGGTCTTGGCGAGCCGGTGTTCGACAAGCTGGAGGCCGATCTGGCCAAGGCGATGATGAGCCTGCCTGCGACCAAGGGATTTGAAATCGGCAGCGGCTTTGGCGGCACGACGATGACGGGCCTGGAGCACAACGACGAGTTTTACATGGACGGTGACAAGGTGCGCACCCGCACCAACCGCAGCGGTGGCATCCAGGGCGGCATCAGCAACGGGGAAGAGATCGTCTTCCGCGTCGCCTTCAAGCCCACCGCCACGGTGCTGCGCGAGCAGAAGACCGTGACCAACACCGGCGAGGACACCACGCTGGCCGCGCGCGGCCGCCACGATGCCTGTGTGCTGCCACGTGCCGTGCCGATGGTGGAGGCGATGGTGCACCTGGTGCTGGCGGATCATTTCCTGCGTCAGCGAGCGATGCGGGGCTAAGCCTATGAGATGGATAGCCTGGCTGCTTGTTTCGACCTCCTGCATGGCAGGCTCAGGGGGGCTGCTGCCGGAGGTCAAGGTGGGGACCAGCGTGCGTGAGGTGGAGGTGAAGTGCTCCCCGAAAGGTATCCCGCAGGCCAGGGGCTGCATCTATCTGGTGGGGACAGTCAAGGAGGTGGCTGCCGAGGTGGACCGGCAGCCCCAGCAGACCCGGCTTTCCGAAAGCTGCACGCTGCAGGTGGAGTCCGCCTTTGGGTATGATTACGAGGATTTGCGGCACGTCGCGGGCATCCGGACGGCGGTGTTAAAGGCGGCGTACGAGGAGTCGCCCTACATGCCTGCCGGGGATGACTGGGGCTGCCTCTGGCACTACACCAAAGGACAACGGGTGCTGGCGATCCTGCGTCTTTTTGAGGGGGCCCTGTGCTGTGACATGGAGGAGATGCTCGTCCTCGACGAAAGAACGGCGACGCTGCCGGAGGTGCTGCGGCGCACGGAGCTTGATGACAGCCGCTTCACGGCATCCGATCTGACAGTGCTGATGGGGGCAGGCTTTCTGTTCGATCTCAAACTTGTTCGCGCTGGCAAAGCTCTGGAGCGAATGCGGGAGCAGGAAAGCGTTGCCCTCAATCAGCTCGTGGCTGTTTGCGTCGTGCTTTTCTTCGCAGTCATCCTGTGCGCGGACCACCTTCGGCGCGCGCAGGTTGCCCCTCAGAACCCCACCACGTAAAAGTGCTGGTGGGAGACCTGCTCGGCTTCGGGGAGTGTGATCCAGCGCTCCTTGTAGCGCTCGCCCCAGCTGTCGCTGAAGGCGATCTCGTTGGTGGCCTTGTTGTAGCCGATGATGAGGACGATGTGGGCGGTGTCCTTGTCCTTGGGCAGGGAGTTGCTGGCGGCTTCCGCCGTGACCTTGGTTTTCCAGGCGGCCCAGTCGGTGACGTCCTTGCGCTCCTTGGTGCGCTGGTTGGCGGTCTCGTTGAACTTGTTGGTGCTGCAGAGGGTCCACATGAGGGGCACGCCTTTGTCGATGTATTTCGCGATCTCCTTCATCTTGAGCTCGCTTTTCCAGGAGTCGAAGGAGCGGCGCTTGTTGCGGATCTGGGGGGCGATGCCCTCCAGCAGCGCGTCCACATTGGTGCCTCCGCCGAAGCCGGAATTGCCGGCATTGGCGAGGATGTACATGTCCGCCGGGACGCCGAGGTAGCGCATGGCGCGTTCAGCGGTGGCGGGGGCGCAGTAGCCTTTGGGGCCCTGGTCCACCATGGGGATGTCACCAATGACGACATCGCCGTTCGGACGCTTTTCAAGATTGGCCAGAGCGCGCGCACGGATCACCTTGTCGATGGTGTCCTCCACCTTGCCGCCGGCGTCGGCGAAGGCGGTGGTGACGATCTGCACGCCGACATAAACGCCTTCGGCCTCGGCCAGCAGGATGGAATGACCGCGCCAGTCCCAGCGTTGCACCGTGAGGCGGCCGATCTTGTTCGAACCCTCGCCAAAACGTTCCTTTTTGGGCTCGCCAAGCTTCTTGGTGAGCACCTCCGAGATGGCGGCCAGGTCCTTGTCCATGGCGGTTTTTACGATTTTGGCCGCTTCGGCAGGCGGGGTGTCTTTGTCGAAGTGCATTTCGCCGCTGCCTTTGGCGCTGAAGAGGTCGCCTTTGTTGGCAAAGACGAGGGAGAAACCGGTCACCTTGTCATTCTCCGCATACATGGCCACGGAGTAGGGATGGGCGCCGAAAAGCTGATAGTCGTCCTTGGTGTAGGCGCGGTAGCTGCTGGCGTTCTTGGTCTTGGACTCCTGGGGGATTTTGAGGCGGGCGGCGACTTCCTCGGCGGAGGAGGTCCAGAGCGGAGTTTCGTCAAACAGCGGCTGGCCCACGGCTTCATTCACTGCGGCGGGTTCGAGTTTGTCGTTCGGACCGGGCTTGAAGGTGTACTTGGCCGGAGCGGCGGCAGCGGCAGGTACGGCGGCGGATTTGATGTACTGCTGGTCGGCGGCGGAGAGGGACGTGATGGCAACGGCGAACTTCTGCCCATTGGCCATTTCCAGAGTGGCGTTCGGCCCGTCGACGCCGACAAGCCTGGCCTGCACCGCCCGGCCTTGCGCGTTGGTAAAGGTGCGCATTTCCGCCTGGGCAAACGCGCTGGCGAGAGACAAACCGAGAACTAGAAAAACACTGGTGGCATGCTTCATGGCGGTGCTTTTAACGCATCCGCCCTTGAAGGTGTTAGGGTTTTTTAGGCGCGGCTCAGATCCACGTCCCGGAGGGGATGATGGCGTCTTTTGGAATGCAAATGATGCCGTCGCGGATGTAGAAGTTTTCGCCGTCCATGTTGTCCGGCTTGCCTTCGGGGGTGATGACCACGTTGTCGCCGATGTGGACGTTTTTGTCGATGATGGCGCGTTCGATGCGGCAGTTGCGGCCGATGCCGGGAGGGGGGCGGCTGGGGTCTGTGCCTACGGCGCCGGCATAGTAGTCCGCTCCCATGATGATGCAGTCGCGGATGGTGGTGCCGGGCTCGATCTTGGCGCGCAGGCCGATGACGGCGGTCTCGATGTGGGCGTCCGTGAGCACGCTGCCGTCGGCGATCAGGGCGCCGCGAATGGTGGCACCGTTGATCTTGGTGGCGGGCAGGAAGCGGGCGTGGGTGAAGATGGGCGCGGAGCTTTCGAAGAAGTCAAACTGCGGCACCAGGCGGCAGAGGTCGAGGTTGGCGTCGAAGAAGTTGCGGATGGTGCCGATGTCCTCCCAGTAGCCCTGGAAGTTGTAGTTGTGGACGCGCTTGTTCTGAATGGCGTTCGGGATGATGTGCTTGCCGAAGTCGTTGAGCGTGTTGTCGAGGCATTCGATGAGCACATCCCGATGGAAGAGGTAGATGCCCATGGAGGCCTGGAAGCGTGCCTCGGCGGGATCAATGCCCAGAGACTTCAGGGTGGTGGGCGGGATGCGCAGCTTGTCGAGAACTGCGGGATCCTTGGGCTTTTCGACAAACTCGTAAATGCGGCCGTTTTCATCCGAATGCATGATGCCGAACGCCGTGGCGGCCTCGGCATCCACCGGGATGGTGGCGATGGTGATGTCCGCATTGGTGGCGACGTGCTGGCGCATGAGGGTGCGGTAATCCATGCGGTAGAGCTGGTCGCCGCTGAGGATGAGGTAGTAGTCGTAGTCGCCTTCCAGGAAGTAGCGCAGGTTCTGCCGCACGGCGTCTGCGGTGCCCTGGTACCAGCGTTCGCCTTCCGGGGTTTGCTGGGCCGCGAGGACCTCCACAAAGCCGCGGGTGAACTGGTCAAAGCGGTACGTGCGGGCGAGGTGGCGGTTGAGCGAGGCGCTGTTGTACTGAGTGAGCACATACACCTGGCGCAGGCCGGAATTGATGCAGTTGCTGATGGGGATGTCCACGATGCGGTACTTGCCCGCGAGCGGTACGGCGGGCTTGGCGCGGTTCTCCGTCAGAGGGAAAAGCCGGGTGCCTGCTCCGCCTCCCATGACGATGGCCAGCGTATTGCGGCGTAAGAGAGTGTCTGCTTCAATATGGACTTTGGAGGAAGACGGTGCCTGTACGATGGGTGGTGTGCTCATGGTCCGAAGTTGGTTGGCATTAATTCTCTGCAACAAGGGAAACAAGCAAGCGTTATCCCTGTCCAAATCTTGCGGGCAGACGCGCCTCGCGAGCGATTCCATTCTTATCAACTTCATCCAACCACATGTCCACCCCGGTGTTTCGTTCCTCCCTCATTATCAGCGTCTCCCTGATGGCGGCCTCAGCTCAGGCGGCAGTCAACTTTGAAAAGGACCTCCTTCCCGCCATTACTAAGAAATGCATGGACTGCCACAAGGCCCCCCATGTGGAAAACGGCCAGAAAAAGGAGCCCAAGGCCGGCCTGCGGCTGGATGCTTCCTGGGCCATTCTCAAAGGCAGTGAAAACGGCCCGGTGCTCACCCCCGGCGCTCCGGACAAGAGCGGTATCTACGAGTCTGTGACGCTGCCGAAGGACGACGACGGCCACATGCCCTCCAAAGGCGAAGATTTGACCAAGGAAGAAATCGCCCTGCTCAAGACGTGGATCGAGGAAGGTGCGAACTTCGGCGGCTGGGTGGGCAGCGTGGAAGGCATGCCCGCCGGCGCGATGACGGAGTCTGCAAAGCCCTACAAGCCGCGCCCGCATGACCTGTTTTACGCCGCGCTGGAAAAAGAGGTGAAGCCCCTCTCTGACGAGGTGCTGGCAAAGGCGAAGGAAGCCGGGGCCCAGGTCTCTGCGGTCAAGGTGGACAGCCCGCTGGTGCGGGTGGACTTCCTCACCGGAGTCTCGAAGTGCGATGACGCGAAAGTCGCCGCGATTCTGCCGCTCAAGGAAAACATCGTGCAGCTTGATCTGGGGCGCACCATCATCACGGACGGTGCCATGAAGACCATTTCCCAGATGCCGCGCCTGGTGGTGCTGGACCTGCGCCAGACCAAGATCACGGACGCGGGCCTGGAATCTCTCACCGGCCTGAAGAAGCTGGAGTCGCTCAATCTCTACGGCACGGAGGTCACCGATGCCGGACTGAAGCACTTGGAAAAGATCAAGAGCCTCAAAAATGTCTATCTCTGGCAGTCCAAGGCCACCAAGCCCGGCGTAAAACAGCTCAACGCCGCCATCCCCGGCCTCAAAGCCAGCATCGAATAACCCAGCCCAACCGTAGTCCCTCATGAAAACCCGCCACTTCCTCCTTGCCACCATGTCCATGCTCAGCGCCCTGTTTGGAACCGCCTCCGCCAGTGAAGGCGAAAAGGTCAGCTATCCCGCCCCGGCGGTCTCCGGTGTCAACCAGGATGGCCAGACGGTGAACTTCGCCGATGTGTACAAGAAGGGGCCCACGGTCGTCTTCTTCTATCCGAAGGCCGACACCCCCGGCTGCACCAAGCAGGCATGCTCCCTGCGCGACGCCTTTGCCGATCTCTCCAAGGAAGGCGTGCAGGTGCTCGGCGTGAGCTTTGACAAGGCGGAGGCGCAGAAGGCGTTCAAAGACAAGTTCACGCTGCCCTACGACCTGATCGCCGATCCTGATGGCAAGATCGTCGAGGCCTTCAAGGTCGAGAAAATGGCCAAAGGCCTGCTCTCGCTCGCCAAGCGGAGCTGCTTCCTCATCAAGGACGGCAAGGTCGTCTGGCAGGATTACAAAGCTTCCACCGACCAGCAGGCCGCCGACATCAAGCGGGTGCTGGCAGAGGTGAAGTAGGTTCGGTGTTTGATCGTGTTGTTTGCCGCAGGCCGGGGATCGGAAACGATCCCCGGCTTTGCTTTTGAGACTTTGATGCCCGCGCCTTCCCGCAGGCGTATCTTCTGGCATGAACACGCGCACGGAAACAGACAGCATGGGGGAGATGACGGTGCCGGCGGAGGCTCTCTACGGGGCCAGCACGCAGCGTGCGGTGTTGAATTTTCCCGTCAGCGGGCGCGGCGTGCCGCTGCCGGTGATTCATGCCTACGGCCTCATCAAATGGGCGGCGGCGCGTGTGCATCAGGAGCTGGGTCTGCTGCCCGAGGACAAGGCCGCGCTCATCGCTCAGGCGGCTCTGGAGGTGGCGGAGGGGCGGCATGATGCGCATTTTGTTATCGACATCTATCAGACGGGCTCCGGCACGAGCACGAACATGAATGTGAATGAAGTGGTCTCCAACCGCGCCTGCCAGATCGCGGGGAGGCCGCTGGGGGCGAAGGAGCCCGTGCATCCGAACGACCATGTGAACATGGGGCAGTCGAGCAACGACACCTTTCCCACGGCGGTGCACATCGCCGTGGCGCAGGAGCTGAGCCGGAGGCTGGTCCCCGCGCTGGAGACGCTGCAGCAGGCGCTGGCGGCCAGGGGCGCTGAGTTTTGGGAGGTGCTCAAAATCGGGCGCACTCACCTCATGGACGCCACGCCGGTGCGTCTCGGCCAGGAGTTCAAGGGGTATGCGCGGCAGGCGGAGCTGGCCGTCTCCCGCTTGCATACGGCGCTCAGCGCCCTCATGGAGCTGCCGCTGGGCGGCACGGCGGTCGGCACCGGGCTCAACAGCCACCCGGAGATGCCCGCGCGCGCCATCGCGCTTCTGGCGGAAAAGACCGGGCTGCCCTTCCGTGAGGCGCAGGATCACTTCGAGGCGCAGTCCGCGAAGGACGGCCTGGTGGAGGTCAGCGGCCAGGTCAAGACGGTGGCGACCAGCCTGTTCAAGATCGCCAATGATCTGCGCTGGCTCAGCTCCGGCCCGCAGTGCGCCATCGGCGAGATCAGCCTGCCCGCCACGCAGCCCGGCAGCTCCATCATGCCCGGCAAGGTGAACCCCGTGATGTGCGAGAGCCTCATGCAGGTCTGCGCACGGGTCATGGGCAATGACACCACCGTGACCTGGTGCGCCGCCAATGGGAATCTGGAGCTCAACGTCATGATGCCCGCGCTGGCCGCCGCACTGCTGGAAAGCATCGATCTGCTCGCCAATGCGATCACGCTCCTCAGCACGCGCTGTGTGGACGGCATCGTGGCCAGCCGGGAGCGCTGCACGAGTTTTATTGAGCACAGCCTCGCCATGGTCACCGGCTTGAATTCCAAGATCGGCTATGACAAGGCGGCTCAGATCGCCAAGCTCAGCGCCAAAACCGGAACACCGGTGAGAACGCTCTGCCTGGAGCGGCTTGCAGAACTCGGCCTCACGGAAGCGGAGCTGAATGAAGCTCTGGACCCGGCGCGGATGACGCAGCCGGATGCTGGCATGGTGGGCGGTGGCGGAGGGTAGGTGCCCCGGTTACAGCGGGATCGGGACCCCGCCGAGAGCGCCGATGGCTTCATCCGGCCCGGCGCGCCGGGATTTTTTGGCGGCCGCCTTCACCAGGTGGGTTGGCGGTACGGGCACGCTGGGGATGACCAGCACGGGGCGGCTGGCGTGCTTGATGATGCCCTCCGTGACGCTGCCGACGATAAGATGGTACAACGCGCCGTGCCCATGGGAGCCCATGATGATGACTGCGGGATCGAGGCTGGCAATCTGGTCCAGCAGGGTTTCCAGCAGCAGGCCGCCATGGAGTTGTGCGGTGGCGCTGACGCCATGCTCAATGAGGGTGTCCCGCATCACGAAGAGCTGCTGCTGCCTGAGCTTGAACACATCCGGCGGTACGGCGGGGGGCTCGAAATCGATCACCAGCGGCTCTGGTGGCACGACATGGATGAGAACCACCTCCGCGCCAAAGGCCTTGGCATGCTCTTCGGCCTGCTGGAGGATCGACTGGCTGACGTCGGAAAAATCAATGAGGGCAAGAATGGGTTTCATGGAGTGAAAGGGGGTGGTTGGTGCGTCTTGAGACCCCATGGAAAGATACGATTTCCACCCTGCGGCGGGCGGGGTGATCCGTGCGGCGCGGCGGCAGACGGCACGTGTCAGGTCTGCCACCACATCAGGCTCGTCTGCTGCGGCTTGAGTCCGGCCAGGGTCTGGTACGGGCGGCTGGAGAGGACAGCCCGCTCAAATTCGGCCAGTTCCGTGGGCAGGGCGCACTGGAAGGTGCCGGGCTCCAGCGCCAGCAGGGCCGGCGCGGCAGGGTAGGTGAGGGTGAGCGAGAGCTGGCTCATGCCGTCCTCATCCTCGTCTCCGGGTTCGATGAAATGACGGGCAAACTCAAGCTGGAAGGTCTGTTCCGCTCCCTGGGTGTTCACGCCCCACTGGCAGTGCAGGGTGTCCCCTTCCTCATCCAAGATGCAGTCCTCCGCCCGCACATTGCGGTAGAATTCCTCCATCTGGGCCAGTGCGGCGGGGGCGTCCAGTTCCTCCACCGTCTTTCCTGTGGCGGAGACGGCGGCCTCAAAGGTGGTGGCAGATTCGGCGGGATGCATGGCTTCATGAGGTACATCGTCATGCGATCTTGTGCCGGAGGTATGGAAAAAACGGCGGCGAAGGCAGCGGAGGGGAAACCCGGGGCTGGTGGGGTAATATGAGGCATTTTTTTATCGCCTTTCCGAAAGGCATCCCTCAGCATGCGCGGGAATGAACTCCTCCTCCCACCCCATCCTCGTGCTGGCGCTGCTGGGGCTTGTGGTGTCGCTGATCACGTTCGTCACCGTGTTCCGGGTGCGGCGCGCGGGGCTGAAGCTGCTGCTGGTGCTGATCTCCCTGCTGGCGCTGGCGCCCACGGGCCTGGTGGTGGTGACGATGTTTCCTGAGTGGGTGGACGCGCGCATTCGCAGCTACAAGGAGTTTTATGAAGGCCTCCAGCCGGGCATGACGCGGGAGGAGGTCATGGCCTGGGAGGCCCGGGTCTACCCGGAAGGCGGGCCCCGGCAAAGACCCCAGATCATCGTCGAGGATGAGACGAGCCTGAGCTTTTTCATGCACCCGGAGCACTCCACGGAGCCCAACTGCGAAGGCATTCTGCTGGTCTTTGAGAACGGAAAGCTGAAGTCCAAAAGCTATTCACCCGACTGACACCCATGACTCTCTGGAAGCGCCTTCTGCGCCTGACCGCCATTCTTGTCCTCACGCCCGTGATCTTTCTGCTCGGCTGCCAGCACCGCCTCATCTACCACCCCAATCCCTACCGGGTGGAGTATGAGACCCTGCTGGAAAACGCCCACGGGGAACGTCTGCGCTTTGAGACCTCCCACGGCCGCCAGACGGCCTTTTACATCCCGCCCAGAGTGGCCGGCGCCGGCCAGCCGGAGACGGTCTGGGTGTGCTTTGCCGGGAACGGCTCGCTGGCGCTCGACTGGCTGCGTGAGACCGACCTGTGGAACGACCGCTTTGCCTACCTGCTGGTGGATTACCCGGGCTATGGCGACTGCGAGGGCAGCCCGAACCCCGCGCGCATCCGTGAGAGCGGCAAGGCGGCGGTGGAGGCACTGACGCAGCGGCTGCACACCACGCTGCCGGAACTGCGGCCGCACCTGGCCGTGCTGGGGCATTCCCTGGGCTCTGCGGCGGCGCTGATGACGGCGGATGATCTGGACATCCGGCGCGGGGTGCTGATGTCCCCCTTCACTACAATGACGGAGATGGGGCGCATCGTGCTTGGGTGGCCTCTCTGCTACCTGAACCAGCACCGGTTCGACAACCGCAAAACTCTGGCCCACGTGGCCTCCCGCCCCGGGGCGCGGCTGGTGATCTTCCATGGCATGGATGACGAGGTGATCCCCGTGCGCATGGGCGGTGAACTGGCAGCGGCCTATCCTCAGGTGGTGACCTTTCGTGCGGTGCCAGGCGGCCGGCACAATGATCTTCTGGACCTGGTCTCGCCCGAGATCGGCTGGGCGATGACGGAAGTGGTGAATGAGAAATGACGAATGACGAGGGAGCGGCGAGGCTTTCTCGTTTTTCCCGCCTGCCTGGCTTCGTCAGACGGGAGGATTCAGGGGGCTGCAGCCCGCCGTTCATTCGTCATTCTGCATTCAGCATTCTCAGTTGGTTGCTTTCGGGCGCTGCTGTGCTCTGATGCACGCTTCATCCCCACCTCCAAAGCCCATGTCTGCGCCCTCTTCTTCCTCGGAAAAATCGTCCTCCATCTGGACCATCCTCAATGTGATCATCGGTCTTGCCATCGGTGGCACGGTTCTGCTGTGGGTGCTGGCTTTCATCTTTGATGGTCTGGGCTCTCTCCGCCCGAAAGCCGCCGCCGAAGCGCCTCCTTCCAGCCTTGCCAGCGCCTCTCCTGGCGCCGCCGAGGCCCCGCCCGCCACCAACGCCGCCGCCCCTCTGGCTGTGGCCACCTCCACCGCGGCTCTCCCCGTGCCAGCAGCGCCTTCCGCCGCCCCGGCCGTCCCCGCTGCCGCGCAGGCCGCAGGTGCTCCCGCGCTTGAGATCACGATCAAGCCGGACAACGCCAACCCCCTGGCCTATGACACCAAGGCCATCACCGCCAAGGCGGGCCAGAAGATCAAGCTCACCTTCACCAACACCCACCCCACGCTGCCCCAGCCGCACAACATCGTGATCGGCAAGCTCGGCACCAAGGACAAGATGATGACCATCGCCATGAGCGGCATGACGCTGGTGGACAAAGGCTACATCCCCGACTCCCCGGACATCCTCGCCCACACCAAGCTGCTCCAGCCCGGCCAGAGTGAAACCATCGAATTCACCGTGCCAGCCGCCGGTGAATACCCCTACTTCTGCACCTTCCCCGGCCATGTGGCCATCATGAACGGCGTCCTCACCGCGCAGTAATTTTCACCGTCTACCCGCCATGGCCGTCTCCATCAGCGTCGATTACGAAGGCGGCCTGCGCTGCCGGGCCACGCATGGCCCCTCGCAAAACCAGGTCATCACCGATGCGCCGGTGGACAACCACGGCAAAGGCGAGTCCTTCAGCCCCACTGACCTCGTGGCCACGGCGCTGGCCACCTGCATGGCCACCGTCATTGGCATCAAGGCGCAGCAGAAGGGCTATGACATCGAGGGGATGAAAGTGAGCGTGGAAAAGCACATGAGCGCGGACAGCCCGCGCCGCATCGTGGGCCTGCCCATCACCATCGAGATTCCGCTGCCGGAAGACCACCCCGACCGCAAGCTCCTCGAAGCCACCGCCCTCGGCTGCCCCGTGCACCACAGCGTGCACCCGGACATCGACAAGCCGGTGACGTTTGTGTGGGGTGGGGAGTAAGCTCACACATCCTTGGAAACAGGTCGGTGTGCATTGCGCAGCGGGGACCTTTTCTCAAACAGAGGCAAGCTCCGGCCCTCCGGCGGTAGGTCGGCCGTGTTTGGCGTCGAGCGCGTGCTCACGGTCCATCGACCCTTCCGCCAAACCGCCCGACTGCGAGGACATTCGTGAGCCAGAGAGTTTGCCGTACGCTGACAGACGGGCGGGCTTCGCCACGACCGTCCTACGTCCATGCAGTCCTCTTTCTGGGGGAATAAGTGGCCGTCCTTATTGCACAGCAACAAGGCAACTTTCCCTACCGCACCCAGTGTGCGCCGCTGGAGAGGCCCACGTGCCAGTCGCGCAGGTGCATATCTGAGTAGTCGGTCTTGCCCTGGGCTCCCACCATTTTGGTGCCGGTGGCGCGTTTCCAAGCTTTGCTGAAGCTTTCCGCCGTGTGGCAGCCCCAGCTCTGACAGTAGGCCTTGGAGCTGAAGGCCCAACGGCTGATCTTGCGCAGGTCGTTCTCATGCAGCCACGCGGTGGAGGTGGCGTACACGTCCGAGCTGTAGTCAAACATGAAGCTGTATTTGTTCGAGTGGCCGAAGTACTCGAAGCCGGAGATCTTCAGATTGCCGCGTCCGGACTGGCCGTGGTTGATGTAGTTGATCAGTTCGTCCGTGCTGCGGAACCACACGAGGTGGATGTAGGGGTAGGCCTTCGTCACGGACTCCACATTCTGCATCAGCGGCTGGTGCTCGGCGGCGGCGCGGCGCACATACGCGTCCCGGTACACCAGCCAGGTGATGCGGGTGTTGGCGGGCACGGTTTTGTGGATCTCCTGCATGCGCACACGGGCGGTGCGGATGAAGTTGCCCCACCAGCGGTCGTGCTGCTCTCCGGGCCGGCGCAGATCCTCAAATCCTCTTACCGCAGGCCCACCGCTGACGACGAGGTATTCGGTATCGGCAGCGGCCTTGGTGGCAAGGCCGCTGGTGAGCAGGAGAAGCGTGGTGAAAAGCAGGCGGGTCATGATGGGGCTAAGAAAGCACGACTACTTGGTTTCGACGAGCTTGAAGTTTTTGAACTGCACGACCATCGGCGGGCCGGCGTGGATCTGCAGGGCCAGGAGGCCCTCCTTCGGCGCGTTGGTGGCGTCTTCGTCGGTCACGTCGATGGTTTGCTGGCCGTTGATGAAATGCTGCACATGGTTGCCCTTGGCCACGATGCGGTACTCGTTCCAGTCTTCGGACTTGATGCTGGCCTGGATGGCGGCGCTGTCGCCCACGCTGCCGGTGACTTCCACCACGGGCTTCTTGCCGCCGTCGGCTGCGGGCTTGATCACGGTCTTTTCACCGCGCTTGGCCAGGATGCCACGGCCGCGCTCTTCGTAGAGGATGCCGCTGTAGGTCTTGCCCGCTTCAAAGTCGGCCTGGTAGCCGCTGATGATTGGGCCGTTTTCGCCAGCATCCAGTTCCTTGCTGCGGTACTGCACTCCCGAGTTGCCTTTTTCGATGCGGTATTGAAAAGTCAGCTCGAAGTCGCCCACGGTGCCGCCTTTCCAGACGAGGAAGGTGTTGTGCTTGAGGATGCTTTTTTTCGGGTCTTCATCGCTGGCCGGAGTTCTGCCGGTGATGGTGCCGTCCTGCACGCTCCAGAGCTCCTTGTTGCCTTCCCAGCCGGTGAGGTCCTTGCCGTTGAAGATTTCTTTTTCCTCCGCGCTGGCGAAGGAAAGGGAGGCGAACAAGGCGGCGAGGGCGAGGTGCAGTTTCATGAATGGGTTGTGGTGATCGGGCGAGGTTTAACGCGCAGGCCCGGGGTTGTCTATCGCTTTGCAGAGGGTGGAAGGATGGGTCCTGTCGCAATGAGCGGGAGGCGGGGCATGGATCCGGGAGCCAGCCAAGGCATCAGTGGAGCAGGATAGTGATCATCTTGGAATGGAAATGGGATTTAGGTCTGCTATACACCGCGCACGATGCCACTCCCCCGCTTCCTCTCCTCCCCCACCCTGTGGCGCTTTTTGGTCCTGCTGTGGTTCGGGACGCTTTACTGGCTCTCCTCCCAGACGCATCTGCCCTCTCCCGTGAGCTTTGAAGGCGTGGACAAGCTGGAGCACGCGACCTTTTTCTCTGCCGGCGGCATGTGCTTTCTGCTGGGCCTGCGCCTCGCGGGGCGGGCGAAAGCCACCACTTTCGCCATTCTCATCACGATTCTCTTCTGCGGTCTCATAGGCGGATTCGATGAGTGGCATCAAACCTACACCCCCGGCCGCAGCGGCGGGGATGTGTGGGACCTGACCGCCGATCTGTGCGGCGGGTTGATTGGGGCTTTTCTGGCCCTGTGGGTGCAGAAGTGGCTGGTGAGATCGCCAATGAAAGCGTGACAGTTTTGGGAGTGCGGCTGCTGTAGGTGCCGCTTTCGTGGGCCTTGTGGCGGGCGAGTGCTGAGCGGGCTGCGAAAAGCCATCAGCTCCCGCACTCGGGCATCTCCTGACGAGCGTGCTTCATTCACCACGTCGAAAGCGGTAGCTGCGCTCGTGCCTCGCTGCGCAACCGCAGTCCAAATACCCAAGCCTTACTTCAGCGGAAACCACCACATCAGCACCGCCGTGAGGAAGACGTTGGCCAGCGCGAGCTCGAAGAACACTTTCCAGCCGAGGGCCATGAGCTGGTCAAAGCGGAAGCGGGGAAGGGTCCAGCGGATGACGATGAAGAAGACGATGAAGAAGAACACCTTGCCGAAGAACGTGGCGATGTGCAGCAGGCCGGTGTAAAGGGGCGTGGTGCCGGGGGTGTAGTGCAGCTGCAGAGGGATGATCTTCTCCAGCAGCGGCCAGAAGGGGATGCTCCAGCCGCCGAGGAAGAGCGTCACGGCCATGCCCGAGCCGATGATCATCGCGGCGTATTCACCCATGAAAAACAGGGCGAACTTCATGGAGCTGTATTCGGTGTGGTAGCCGGCGACGAGTTCCGTCTCGCATTCGGCAAGGTCGAAGGGCAGGCGGTTCGTCTCCGCAAACATGGCGACGGTGAAGATGACGAAGGAGATGACGATGGGGATCAGCAGCACCCAGCGCGCGACGCTGAGGCCCTCGCCCCAGAAGGGCAGCAGCAGCCAGCCGTTGGCATCCTGGAAGGCGGACATCTTGGTCAGATTCAGCTCGCCGAAAATCATGAGCACCGGGATGATTGACAGGCCCAGAGAGACTTCATACGAGATCATCTGCGCGCTCGCACGCACGCCGCCGAGGAAGGGGTACTTCGAATTGGAGGCCCATCCGGCGAGGACGATGCCATACACGCCCAAGGAGGCGATGGCGAAGGTAAAGAGCGGTCCGATGCTCAGGTCTGCGATCACCATCTTGACCGGCTCGGCGACTCCGAGGAAGGAGAGGTTCAATTCACTGCCGAAAGGAAGCACCACGCAGGTGAGCAGCGCGGGCACCACCGTCATGCAGGGAGCCAGCCAGTAGTAAAACGTGCGCACATGGGCGGGCACAAAGTCTTCCTTCAAAATGAACTTCAGGCCGTCCGCCGCCGCCTGTGCCAGACCACCGATGCCGAAGGGCTGCCAGTCTTTTTTGAAGCCAAAGAGCGTCAGCGGAACGCCCACGCGGTTCGGGCCAACGCGGTCCTGAATGACGGCGGAGATGCGTCGTTCAAAGTAAACCGCGATCGAGACCAGCGGCAGGATGACCAGGAAGGTGAGAAACACGATCTTCCCCACCGAAACGGCGAGCGCAATGAGATCGAAAGAGGCGAGCGTGGGAGTGAACATCGGCAGGGCGATTATCAGGACGCAGCGAAGGGCGGCAACCGCATTTTGTGAAAAATTTCACAAAGTCTCCCAGGTGAGGGGGAGCCTGCGTTCTGGTGGTTGCAGACCAGCACCCGGCGAGGACACCGGATGCAGCATGCGGGACGCGTGCGCTCCTACTTCACCGGGTCGGTGAAGGAGTCCACCTTCACCGTGGGTTTGACCATCGGCTCGTCGCCCATAGGGGCGAGGTGCTCGGCGATGCGGAAGATGGCCAGGATGAGCTCCACCGTCACGCGGGCGCTGATGAGGTAGAGCAGGAAGGCCAGCGGGGCCGTGGCCATCTGGAAAAGGCCGGTGAAGGTGCCGTTTTTAAAACCGCTAAACATGTAAGAGAATGCATAAAAGGCCGCAGCCAGCAGGCTGAGAACGTAGAGCATGCGCACAAGGCGCGGAGTTACGAAGCGCTTGAAGCTGAGATCAAGGACTAGGTCTAGCACAGCGCGGATCTGCAGCCAGAGGCTGGAAAGCGCGGAAGTGGAGGGGGGCTCGGCATTCATGCCTGCAAGAGTAGGCCCTGGCCCTGCGGGCGCAACCCGCCAGATGCGCCTGCGCCGGGAACCTTGGGGCGGCCTCGGAATACTGGTTGCGCGTTCTGATAACCGCAGCCAGAATCCGCGCCTCTTTTTCCGCCCTGTGGCCAGGTGCCTTAACAGAGACGTTCATCGACTAACCCAACACCGCTAAAGTCATGCCTGCGAAATCCAAGAAACCCGCAGTTAAGAAGCCCGCTGCCAAGCCCGCCAAAAAAGCTCCGGCCAAGGCGGTGAAGTCGAAGAGCAAGCCCGCCCCTGCCAAAGCAGCCAAACCGGCGGTGAAGTCCAAGAGCAAACCCATTTTGAAAAAAGCGGCGCCGAAAAAACCCGCCGCGAAGAAACCCTCCCCAAAACCTGTGAAGAAACCCGCCCCGAAAAAAGCTGCCGCCAAGACACCCGCCCCTGCCAAGAAAGCCGCCGCCAAAGCTGCTCCAGCCAAGAAGCCTGCCGCCAAGGCTGAGAAGCCCGCTGCCAAGGCCGAGAAGCCAGCCCCCAAGGCCGCCCCTGCTCCGGCACCTGTGAAGGCCGCCCCCGTGGAAGCCCCGGCTCCGGTCAAAGCATCCAAGCCCTCCAAGAGCACCCCTGCTCCTCTCGTTCCGAAGAGCCGCACCTCCGTCTCGACCACCGGCACGCCACGCTCACGCCTCAACCGTGAAGAAGAGGGCATCACCATCGAAATCGCCAAGGGCCCGGTCAAGATGACCCCCTTCCTCAAGAAGCAGAAGCAGCGCCTGATCGAACTGCGCGATGCCTACCTGAACTCCATCGAAGGCGTGGCCAGCGAGACCATCCGCAATGAAAACGGCGACTCCTCCGCCTTCGGCATGCATCAGGCTGATGCCGGCAGCGACGCCTATGACCGCGACTTCGCCCTCAGCCTCCTCGGCAAGGAGCAGGACGCCCTCTACGAAATCAACGAGGCGCTCAAGCGCATCGAAACCGGCACCTACGGCCTGTGCGAAGGCACCGGCGTGATGATTCCTGAAGAGCGCCTGGAGGCCATGCCCTTCGCCCGCTTCTCCGTCACCTACCAGGAAAAGCTGGAGCGCAGCCAGATGAGCGGCCGCTGGAGCCGCCCCGTGCACTCCCTCTTCGGCCTCGACAACGCGGACGACGCCTCCGACGACGACAAGGACGAAGATGATGCCGCACCGAGCTCTTCGAATAACAACTCAGGCGAATCGCTTGACTTCTCCAAAGAGTGATCTAGCCTCTGCCCCCCAAATTTATGCCGCGAGAAATCATCACCCTTGAATGCACCGAAGCGAAAGCCGCAGGTATGCCGCCCTCCCGCTACGTGACCACGCGCAACAAGAAAAGCGTCCGCACTCCGGGCCGTCTTGAGAAGGTGAAGTTCAACCACTTCATGAAGAAGCGCACTCTTCACCGCGAAACCCGCTAATTTTTACCCAAGACTGCCATGCAACCGAAGACCAAAGAACGCATGTCCAATTTCCGTCGCGCGAATCGCAAGATGCCGCGCCGCCGTGTGGACATCCCGGTGGAGAAGATCAACTACACCAATCCTGAGCTGCTCGCCCGTTTCACCACGGAGTCCGGCAAGCTCATCCCCCGCCGCATCACTGGTCTTCCCGCCTGGCTGCACCGTGTGGTCGTCCGTGAGATCAAGCGCTCCCGCGCTGTGAACCTCATGCCTTGATTTTGCGGGATCTGCCCCTGAAGGCTCCCTTTTGATCTGCTTCCCACTGTTGCATGCGCGGCAGTGGGAAGTTTCATTTCCAGCCCATGTCCGCCCTTACCGACACGCAAAACGAACGCGATGACCGCCGCCTGCCCATTGACCGCGTCGGCGTGCGCAGCCTGCGCTTTCCCCTGAGCATCCGCGACCGTGATGCCGCCGTGCAGCACACCGTCGCCACCGTCTCCCTGGCCGTCGATCTGCCGCACCAGTTCAAAGGCACCCACATGAGCCGCTTTGTAGAGGTGCTGCATTCGCACGGCAAGGAGCTCACCGTCTCCAACATTGTGGCCATGCCGCATGAGCTCATGAAGAAGCTCCATGCCGACAAGGCGCACGTGGAAATGAAGTTTCCCTACTTCCGCGCTAAAAAAGCCCCCGTGACCGGTGCGGAAGGCCTGCTGGACTACGGCGTGATCTTTGAAGTGAACGCGGACAAGGACACAACCGACTTCGTCCTCACCGTGGAGGTGCCCGTGACCACCCTCTGCCCCTGCTCCAAGGCCATCAGCGCCCGGGGCGCGCACAATCAGCGCGGCACCGTCACCCTGGCGGTCCGCTTCAGTGATCCCATCTGGATCGAGGATCTTTTGGAACTCGTGGAACAAAGCGCCAGCAGCGAATTGTACAGCGTCCTCAAGCGCCCTGACGAAAAATTCGTCACCGAAGCCGCCTACGACAATCCCGTCTTCGTCGAAGACCTCGTGCGCAACGTGGCCGTGAAAGCCAAGGCGCATCCGCGCATCACCTGGTTCCGCGTTGAAGCAGAGAATTACGAATCCATCCACAATCACAACGCCTGGGCGGTGATTGAAAGCCACACCTCGCCATCATGAGTTACGTCACCGCCGTTCTGCCCACCGACCAGCCCCCGCTGATGCACCAGGCGGTCGATGAGGCCGTCCGTCTGCTGAAGGAAGGCGAAGTCGTGGCTCTGCCCACCGAAACTGTCTATGGCCTCGCGGCCAATGCGCTGGATGCCGCTGCCGTCGCGAAAATTTTTGAAGCCAAGGAGCGCCCCACCTTTGACCCGCTCATCGTCCATCTGGTCAGCAAAGAGCAGATTGATCTCGTGGCCGATGTGCCGCCAGAGATCGCTGCGACGCTCAAAAAGATGGTCGAACGCTTCTGGCCCGGTCCGCTGACCATCCTGCTGCCGAAGAAGCCCGTCGTCCCCGATCTCGTGACCGCCGGACTGCCGACCGTGGCCGTGCGCGTGAGCTCCAATTCGATTTTCCGCCGCGTCATCACCGATCTCGGCAAACCCATCGCCGCACCGAGTGCGAACCGTTTCGGCTCCATCAGCCCGACCTCCGCCAGCGCGGTGCTTTCCGAGCTCGATGGCCGCATCCACCTCATCGTCGATGCCGGCGCGTGCATGTTCGGCCTGGAGTCCACCATCATCAAGATCGAGCCTGGCAGCCCGAAGATGTTCATCGACATCGTTCGTCCGGGCCCCATCACGGCGGAAGATTTGAAAGCGTATGGCAAGGTGCGCTACACCTCGCGCACCGTGGTTGATGAAGCCACCGCCGCCCCGGGCCAGCTCGCCTCCCACTACGCCCCCAAGACGCCGCTGCGCCTGCTGGAGCGTCCGGACGATTTCATTCCTGAAGAAGGCAAGCGCTATGCCCTCATGAGCTACCGTGGCGAGGAGAAGGACGGCTATCTCAATCTCTGCGAATGGGAGGAGGTGATGATGCTCAGCCCCGGCAACGGCAAGCTTCCTGAGGCCGCCGTGCGCTTCTTTTACGTACTCCGCGCGCTCGACAAGCTCGGCGTGGATGAAATCATTGCAGAACCGTTGCATGAACATGGCATGGGAATCGCCATGATGGACAAGCTGCGGCGCGCGAGCGGCCGCTACTCCTCATGAGCGAAGAAAAAAAAGACTCCGCCTCCCAGGCGCGATCCACCGGGGTCGTCTCCATCGCCATCCTCTGCAGCCGCGTGCTCGGCCTTGTGCGGGATCAGATGCTGAACGGTTTCTTTGGCTCCGCCTTCACGGGCATCTTCACCGCCGCCTTTCGCACGCCGAACATGCTGCGTGACCTGTTTGCCGAAGGCGCGCTTTCGACGGCCTTCGTCACCACCTTCTCGAAGAAGATGAAGACGGAGAGCGACGAGGCCGCCTGGGTGCTCGGGCGCAAGATGATCTCGCTCTCCATGTGGTTCATGAGCATTGTCGCCATCGCAGGCGTACTGCTGTCGCCGATTATTTTCCGCCTGCTCACTCCGGGCCTCAGCGAAGAGGCCAAAGTGCTCGGCATCTGGCTCGCGCAGATCATGTACCCCTTCATCGCGCTGGTGTCCGTCACCGCGCTGGTCATGGGCATGCTGAACTCGAAGAAGGTGTTCTTCATCCCCGCTGTTGCGTCGGCGTTTTTCAATCTAGGCTGCATCGTCGGCGGGGTGGTGCTCGCCTGGTTCATTGACCCCGGCTTCCGCCATGGGCATGTCAGTGAAAAAGGTCTGACGGGCTTCGCCATCGGCACGTTGATCGGCGGCGTGCTGCAGCTCGCCGTGCAGCTTCCTGCGCTTCATCGAGTGGGCTTTCGGTTCCGCTTTGACTTCGGCTGCAAAGATCCTGCCGTGAAGGAGGTGCTGCATCTCATGTGGCCCTCCATGCTGGCCGCCAGCGGCACGCAGGTGGCGGTGCTGCTCAATTCCATCTTTGCCTCCTACACTGCCGGGCATGAAAGATCGCTTGCTTGGCTTGGGAACGCTCAGCGCCTCCAGCAACTCCCGCTCGGCCTGTTTGGTGTCGCCGTCGCCACCGTCACGCTGCCGATGCTTTCCCGCCTCGCCACCGAAGGCATGACTCCTGCCTTCCGCAGTGCTTTGGCCAAAGGTCTGCGCCTGGTGCTCTTCCTCACGCTGCCATGCGCTGTCGGCCTCACGCTGCTCGCGCATGAAATCATCTCCGTCATTTTCGAGCACGGCAAATTCACCGCTGTGGACGTGCAAAACACCGCCGCACCGCTGCAGGCCTATGCCTTTGGCCTGATTTTCTACGCCGCCATCAAGGTGCTGCAGCCCGCGTTTTACACCATCAACCGCCGCTTCATTCCCATGATGGTCAGCATCGGCGTCATTGTCTTCACCGCCACGGTGAACTCCATCACCGTCTTCGTTTTCCACTGGGACCACACCGCGCTCGCCTGGGCCACGGCGGTTGGTCTCTCGCTCAATTTCCTCACGCTTTACTCCTGCATGCGCAAGTTTGCCTCCGGCCTGGAGACGCGCTCTCTGGTGCAGTCGCTGGTCAAACTCATTGCCGGCATTGCCGTCATGGCCGCCGTCTGCGTGGTGGCCAAGTACACGATCATGGCGGACTGGTCGCACTTGAACTTCATGCTGCGCTGCGCCGGGCTCGGTGTCAGCATCAGCGTGGCGGCCGCCGCTTATTTCGTCGTCACCAAGAAGCTTCAGGTGGAGGAGTCGGGCGAATTTCTCTCATTGCTAGGCCGCCGCTTTGGCAAGAAGTAACCGGCCATGCCGCTCCAACGCTTCTGGTTCCAGGTCGCCGCCTTTCTTGCCCTCGTGTGGGCAGGCGTGGGCGTGGTCATGTGGGTGACGGAGGACTCGGTGTTCTCTCCTGAAAAGACGCTGGCCCTCATGGAGGAGGCACCTTGGCTGGCAGATGAGGATCTGGCGGAATCGAAGCGCAAAGCGTACCTCAACAAGGTCATCGATTCCGTCATCAGGCTCGACTTCAACCAGCGCAACCAGATGCGCGAGGATGGCCTGGAAACCATGGAGCTCTTTTTCAAATCGCTGACCGACGAGGAAAAGGGCGAGTACGTGAACCGCACCGTGGAGGAAAACTTCAAGGCGGTGATGAAGGGGTTGGAGAAACTGCCCGCCGAAGACCGCCGCCGCATCATCGGCGGCATTCAGCGCGAGATGAAAAAGAAGGCCGCGAGGAATCCTGAGATGCAGATGATCCTGGACCAGGACGCCGCCAGCTTTGAAAAATCCTTCACCAAGGACATGGGCCTCTTCTTCAAAGAAGCGCCGCTTTCGATGAAGCTGGAAATGGCCCCGATGCTTGAAGCCATGCAGGGGAGGATGCAGGGAATGCGGATTCGGTAGAGTTGGCCAGTTGCGCTGCAACTGGCCTGATCTGCTTGTTGCGGCGCAACAAGCCTACTTTTTCCACCCCATCGGCTGGGTCCACGCCATCTCTTTTTGCCCTTCGAAAGACGGGTTCGCATACGGCTTCGATGAAGTGATCACCGCGCGGAAGTACAACTCCTTGCCGCTGGGTTTCCACACGACTTCCGTGCCTTCAATGGTGGCCAGAGTTTTGCCGATGTCGTCGGAGTAGAGCAGGCGCGGCGGATGCAGGTCATCGGCCACGGGCGGGGCCGGGCGCGTGGTGGCGTCATAGCCGGGCAGCGTGCCGCGAATTTGTGTGCTGTAGGTGACACCGGGCTGGGCATGAATGCGGATGCGCAGCTCGCCGTCCTTGAAGCTCACGTCGTCCAGCGTTACGCCGGAGGAGGCATAGAAATCGCCGGCCTTCATTGCTTTCACGATCTCAGCGGGGTCCAGGCTGGTGGCGCGCACCATCACCCAGCCGCGGCCGGGGCCGTTTTCCTCGCCGTGGTAGCGGTGGGAGTCGTCCGTGCCCACGCCGTAGAGCGGCGGGGCTTTGAACTCAGATATGCGCAACGTGTTGGCCACATCCCAGATCTTTTCATGGCCCATGCGCGAGGCATCGCCGGGGTAGTTGATGGTGGGGTGGCCGTTGTAGATCTCCCAGAAGTTTTCCTCCAGCACCGCCGCCAGGTCCTCGGCGGAGAGAGCCCAGCGGAAGTTCGGGTGGTTGATGTGTGAGAGCATGGGGATGCCGAGGTGCTGCGACTGCTCGTTCACCATTTTCAGGTTGGCCCGCATCACCTCCTGGATGCTGGTGAGGTCCTTCACTGGCTTGATCTCCTCCTTCAGATTCACCGCATTGAGATGGATCGGGATCTTGCCAAGGCCTGCGCTGATCTCCTCCGCCTGGATGATGAGGAACTTGCCCGGCTCTTCAAACTTGGGGCGGTACTCCTCCAGCTTCTTCAGCCGCACCTCGGTCTCGCCATCTTTGACACGCGTCGTCACCCATTCGTCGCCAAAGCGGGCGCGATACTTTTCCATCGTCGTCTTGCCCAGGATGCGGCGGCGTTTCTCGATGGCGACCTCGCTCATCCACACCTCTTTCGCCTGCAGCACGTTGTGGTCGGAGATGGCCAGGAAGTCGTAGCCGTGCTGCTTGTACCAGTCCGTGATCATCTCCGGAAAATCGTTGCCATCACTCCACAGGGAATGCGTGTGCGTGTTGCCTTTGTACCAGCGCGGCTCTGCGGCGGTGGCGGTGTGGAGGAAGCCGAGACAAAGAAGGCTGAAAATGGATGAGCGCATCACACACGAACGCACTCAAACTGCCGCATCTCACTTGGAAAAATAGGAGGACGACCCATGCCAACGTACGGCTTGACGGAATGTTTGTGGTATGTCTATGGACGTGGCATGAAGCTGTCTCCCATCTCTCGTCAAAACCTGATCAAGCGCCTTCGATCGCTTGGCTGGGACGGGCCCTATGCTGGAGGCAAACATCAGCACATGGTCAAAGGTCCGGTTCAGTTCACCATTCCAAACCCTCATGGAGGAAGTGATATGGCATCAACTTGCTCAAACTGATCCTTGATGAAGCAGGCATCTCCCGGCAGGAGTGGCTCAAGCGCTGATCATGGCATGAGGCCGCGCTTTTTGCGCAGTCGCGACGGCAGGCAAGCTTAAGCCACGCTTTAACGCCAGGCTCATCCAGTCATCAAGGGCGGTTCCCAATTCAGAAAGAGCGGCTCTTTTGCTCGAACCCACCGCCATAAGCCCGGCAACTCCGGGTATTTTAGCAGCATAACCTTCGTCATCACCAAGATCAATGACCTCGGCGCTTTTCAAAGCCATTCGGCGATATTTGAGAAGGTTATTCACGCTGTGAAATATGGCCGGAGCAGGATGAAATGCAAGCTGCGCAAGCGTCCTCTCACTGCTCCACGCGGAAGATGTGCATGGAGGTGCCGCCGGGGCGGAGTTCCACGTAGTTGTCCGCGCCGTTCCATTCGTAGGTTTGATTGTGCAGCAGGTCGGTGACCTTGAAGGGGCGGCTGCCGTTGAGACCGAGGGCGGCCAGGTTCAAATGCACCATGCCGATGGCCGGATTGTGGGCATCATGGCTGACCACGCAGAGGATGCGGTTGCTGAAGCCGGGCGTGACTTTGCTGTAGCAGAGCATCTGCGGGTGGTCGGCACCGTGGAAGCTGAGATTGTCGTAGAGATGCAGCGCCGGGTTGTCGCGGCGGATGAGGTTGAGCTGGCGGATGAAGGAGGTGATGTTGCCGAGCTGAAGGTAGTCGCGCTGCTTGAGCTCGTACTTCTCGCTGTTGTCGTACTCCTCCTTGCCGGGGTAGGGGTCGTTTTCGCAAAGCTCGTAGCCGGAGTACATGCCCCAGCTGGAGGAGAGCGTGGCGGCCAGCGCGGCGCGGATGCGGAACATCTGCGAGGTGGCGTTTTGCAGGTGGCCGGGCAGGATGTCGGGAGTGTTGGGCCAGAAGTTGCCGCGGTAGTACCAGCGCATGTCGCCCTGGGTCAGCTCGGTGGCGTATTCGGCGAGCTCTCTGGGATTTTCGCGCCAGGTGAAGTAGGTGTAGCTCTGCGTGAAGCCCACCTTGCCCAGCACCTGCATCATCTTTGGCTTGGTGAAGGCTTCGGCGAGGAAGAGCACGTCCGGGTCCTTGCGCTGAATGGTGGCGATGAGCTCCTCCCAGAAGGCCACGGGCTTGGTGTGGGGATTGTCCACGCGGAAGATCTTCACGCCGCGATCCACCCAGAACTGCACCACGTCGATGAGCTCCTTCCACAGATTGCGCCAGTCGTCGCAGTGGAAGTTCAGCGGGTAGATGTCCTGGTACTTCTTTGGCGGATTTTCCGCGTAGCGTATGCTGCCGTCCGGGCGCTGGTAGAACCACTCGGGATGGTCTTTGACATAAGGATGATCCGGCGAGCAGTTGAGCGCAAAGTCGAGCGCGATCTCCATTCCGCGCTTCTTCGCCTCCTTCACCAGCCAGACGAAGTCCTTCTCCGTGCCGAGCGCGGGCTCGATCTTGCGATGACCGCCTGCGGGGCCGCCGATGGCCCAGGGGCTGCCCACGTCATCAGGCCCTGCCGTGAGGGTGTTGTTTTTGCCTTTGCGGGCGGTGACGCCGATGGGGTGGATCGGCGGGAAATAGATCACATCAAAGCCCATGTGCGCTGCGTGGTCCAGGCGGCCCAGGCAGTCGCGGAAGGTGGAATGCTTGTCACTGCGGCCTTCGGCACCACGCGGGAAGAATTCATACCAGGCGGAGAAGCGGGCGCGCTCGCGTTCAGCGGTGGCGCGCAGCGTGTCGGAAGTGGTGGACTGGGAACGGTCCGGGTACTGGTCCATCAGGTTCTGCATCTCGTCGGAGAGCAGGACGTCCATGATGTCCGCCGGCTTCATCGTCGTGAGCAGGTCCGCGCAGTTTTCGAGCTGGGTCGCGGCCGTGGGCACACCAGCGGCGCGGGCACGCTTGCCGGCCTCGCGCAGCAGGCGCGCGCCTTCCTGCGCTTCGATGGGGGCGTCGGGGTCCTGGGTCTGCACGCGCACGGCAAAGGTCTTTTTCCAGGAGCGGAAGCTGTCGCCCCAGGCCTCCACCACGTACTCCCAGCGGCCAGCCTTGGAAAAGCTGCACTGGCCATGCCAGCGGTCGTTGTCCACCAGCTTCATCGGCGCTTCAAACCAGCGGCGCGAGCCCGCCAGCCGCCAGCGCAGCACCGCGCTGAGCACATCATGACCGTCCTTGAAAATGTCGCACGTGACATCCAGCGGCTCATCGAGCACGCGTTTGACGGGATACCGACCGCCATTCAGGCAGGGATAAAAGTTATCAATGACAACGGTGGGGGCGTAGGAC
>Ga0075012_10001222_pt1 | contig 26787 bp, 17 predicted proteins | sample All_14_2_FD_71474 | JGI IMG/M metagenome (GOLD analysis project Ga0075012, IMG submission 71474) | Freshwater microbial communities in response to fracking from Pennsylvania, USA - Allegheny Zone_MetaG_DW_15 | ecosystem: Environmental > Aquatic > Deep subsurface > Groundwater > Drilled...
CTGCTACAGCATCTGGCATCCATGCGACTGTCCACAGAATGTCTATTGCTTCGATGATTTCTGCGAGGGCCTCGAAGTGGCCCGCAAGGAAAACAAGCCCATCATGATTGACTTCACGGGCCACGCCTGTGCCAACTGCCGCCGTATGGAAGCGGAGGTTTGGCCACAAAAGGGCATCCACGAATATTTGAAGGATTCCATCGTGGTCATTTCATTATATGTGGATGAAAAAGTGGATTTGCCGGAGGCGGAACAAAAAACAATGCCGATGAAGGGCGGCGGTACGAAGCGCTTGCGCAACTACGGCCACAAATGGGCCTATTTCCAAACGGAAAATTTCAACGACAACTCGCAGCCGCAGTACGTGCTGCTTTCCAACGACGGCAAATTGCTGAACAACCCTGTGTCTGGAATGCAGAAGGTAGGCGATTATGCAAAGTGGATTAAGTGCGGGTTTGAGCAGAATAAAAAATTGCAAGGGAAATAAACGCCCTTGCCAAAACGGGTCGGAAGGGATGCACAGCGGAGGTGTCAGAGCCAACCGTGCTCTTTGTACCAAGCCAGCGTCTCTTCCAGCCCATCTTCCAGGTCGTACTGCGGCTGGAAGTTCAGGTCTTCCTTCAGCGGCTCGATGTCGCATTTCCAGTTCATACTTTCAAGGATGCGTACTTTTTCGAGATTCAGGGCGGGGTAGCTGCCCGTGAGCTTGCCAGCCTGTTCCATCATCCAGGCGATGCTGCGGATGAGCGTGACGGGAATGCGGATTGGAAGCGTTTTCTTCTTCAAAATGCGCTTGGTGATGCGCCCGATGTCCTGTTGAGAATAATACCTGCCATCGGAAATGAAGTAACCTTTTCGGGAAACATCTACGGAAAGCGTTGCGTCCAGCACTGCCCGCACCAAGTCCTTCACATATACAAAAGCCAAATGTTGCCGCCGAAAGCCGATATAGCCTTCCAAGTGGCGGTTGATCATTTTGAAAAAAGTTAGGATTTCCTTCTCCCGTGGGCCGTAAACGCCCGTTGGACGGACGACGACGTAAGGAAAATCTGGATTGCTTGCCAAGTAGCGTTCCGAGGCCAGCTTCGCTTCGCCATAAGCGTTTATGGGGCGGGGCGTATCTTCTTCCTTGATAAAATCGGTGAGATCTGGGGTGGCCACTGGACCATAGCTGGCGGCGCTGCTGATGTAGGTGAATTTTTCGGGGATTTCGTCAGCGGCAACAATGGCGTCCACGAAGTTTTTGGTGTACTGGAAATTCACATCCATGTAGTCCGAAAGCTTGGGGGCGGACACCACGCCAGCGTTGTGGATGATGTAGTCGAACTGCTTGCGTTTGATCAGGTTCGACATTTGGGAAATGTCGTTGTAGTTCAGCTCGACAAAGTTCAGGCGTTCATCCTGCAAATACTCCTTGCTGCTGGATCGGCGGATGCCAGCATACACTTCCAAATCCCTGCGAAGTGCCTCCTCTACGAGGTGGCTGCCCACAAATCCTGAAGCGCCGGTCACGAGAATCTTTTTCATCCAGCCAATGATTTTTCGTACATGCGATAGCGCTTGTAGGGCTTTGCGCCGATGTTGAGTAGGGCTTGGTTCATCATCAGGTTATCTTCCAGAATCCAGGATGCCTCCCCGTGCGTGTAGCCTTTCGCCTTGCTCTTGCTGATGATATGTGCATAAAAAACGCCTTCGATGCCCATGCGGCGGTATTCTGGCAGGATGCCGAGCAAAATGACCCGAAGGCTCTTGATTTTGCTTTTGCCCAGTAGCAATTTGAAAATGCCGAACGGGAACAAGCGGCCCTTTTTCATCTTGATGGCAATTGTGTTGACATCTGGCACGGCCAAGGCGAATCCCACTAAGCGTCCGTTGTGCTCAGCGAGCACTCCAAAATCGGGGTCAATAACCATCTTCATGCCTTCGGCCATGTGGTCGAATTCGGCATCGGTGGGCGGCACGAATCCCCAGTTTTTGTCCCAAGCGGCCTTGTAAACTTCCCGCACTGGCGTTAGTTCTTCCTTGAATTTTTTCATCTGGACGGTGCGGATGGTAACACCGCGCTGGGCCAGCCGCTCCTTCAGTTTCTCCGAAAGGTCAATGGATTTTTGGCTCACGGAGGCATGGTCGGCACGGTAGGCCAGTAGGTCCATTTGTTTGTGGAAACCATAGCGCTCCAAGAACTCGGCGTAGTACGCTTGGTTGTAGGTCATCATCACCACGGGTGGGCTGTCAAAGCCCTCGACGAGGAGGCCCGCAGTGTCGTTGGTGCTGAAATTGGCGGGGCCGATGGCGGTGTCCAGGCCCTGGGCTTTCAGCCAGTTGACGGCAGTGTCTAGCAGCAGGTTGGCCACTTCGTAGTCTTTGATGACGTCGAAAAAGCCAAAGAACCCTGCGTTTTTTTCATAAAACTCAATGTATTTGCCATTGCGGATGGCAGCGATGCGGCCCACGATTTCGCCATTGCGGAGCGCCAAAAACAACTGCACCTTGGCGTGCTGGAAAAACGGGTTGCTCTTCTCGCTCAGCAAGTCCTTTTGGCCCAAAAATATCTCAGGGACGTAGTTTGGGTCATCCTTGTAAAGGTCATGCGGAAAGTCAATAAACCGTTTTTTCCACTTCCAATCGTTGACTTCGATGATGTTTGTTGTCATTACAGGTGGTTGCGTTTTGCCTATTCTCCCAACTCCCGGAGCGTTTCCTCAATCAATTTTGAAGATACCCTAAAATCGGTAAGCAGAATTTTGTCAAAAATTGGTTTTACGGCAGGAATGATGCCTCTCAACTTAGCACTGATAATGATGCCGAGCGTTCCTGTGAAGTCAATCTTAATGGATGCAGCCATTTTCCTTGCTTTTTGGTCGTCGAGTACCAGGTAACAATGGCCAATTTCCACAGCTAGTGCAATGGCATTTGCTTCCCCAGTGTCAATGGTTTCTTCTAATAAAAAGACCAATGAATCTTGTGCAGGCGAGCGTTCGATTATCCAATTCGGCAAAGTTTCCCCGTACTCTTGGGCCACTGCTTTGGGCACTATTACTTCGCCAAATACTTTTTGAAGCAGGTCAAGCTGCCCGATTTTGCTCAATATTATCAGACATGAGGCATCGGAAATGACTACTTTTTCCATGCATTCTCAATGTCTCGATGTAAATCCTCAATGGAATCTGAAAAAATCGAAAACCCGTATTTCCCCATGATTTCGATAAAAGCCCTTTTTGAAAGCCCTGCAACCTCGGCAGCTTGCCCTAGCGACAGTTTGCCCCGTTCGTACAGTTCACCTGCTAGGATGATTTTTGCATCAAACTCAGAAACCTGCGAGGATTCTGGAAGCTGAACGGAAAAAGTTGTCATGCCCATGCCATTGTTTTTCACAAATATACAGGTAAAAAATGCCAGTTTACACCTCCTGGGCCCTTAGGATTTCCAGTTTTCTCGCCACTTCTGCCAGCTTGCCAATGGCCTCGTCAATCTGCGCAAACGTGTGCGTCGCCATGAGTGAGAAGCGAATCAGCGTGTCCTCCGGTGCCACGGCAGGCGTGATGACCGGGTTAACGAACACCCCGGCGTCCTGCAACTGGCGGGTGAGCAGGAAGGTCTTGTTCACGTCCCGAACGTAGATGGGGATGATAGGCGTGGTAGAATGCCCCGTCTCAAACCCAAGGTCGTCGAGCTGCTGCTTGGCGTAGCGGGTGTTCGCCCAAAGCTGTTCGATGCGTTCCGGCTCACGCTGGATGAGTTCAATCGCAGCGATCACGGCAGCGGCGTTTGCTGGCGCAATGCTGGCGCTGAAGATGAGCGAGCGGGCGTTGTGCTTCAGCCAGTTGGCGATTTCGTGGCTACAAGCGATGAAGCCGCCGATGGTGGCCAGCGATTTGGAGAAGGTACCCATGATGAGGTCCACCTCGTCGGTGAGGCCGAAGTGGTTGCATGTTCCTTTGCCAAACTCACCCATGACGCCGAGGCCGTGCGCATCGTCCACCATGATATTGGCATTGTATTGCTTCGCAATGCGCACGATTTCCGGCAAGTTGGCCACATCGCCTTCCATGCTGAACACGCCGTCGGTGACGATGAGGGCAACATCCTCGGGGCCACGTTCCTTGCCCGCACGCTGGAGCACCGTTTCCAGCGACTCCATGTTGTTGTGTTTGTACTTGCGGGTGGTGGCGAAGCTGAGGCGGGTGCCATCCACGATGGATGCGTGGTTGGAGTCGTCGGAGATGATGAAATCCTTGCGGCCCAGCACGCTGGAAAGCACGCCAAGGTTCACCTGCATGCCCGTGCTGAACACGATGGCTTCGTCCTTCCCAACAAACTTGGCCAGTTTATCCTCCAGTTCGATGTGGAGGTCGAGTGTGCCGTTGAGGAAGCGGGAGCCAGCGCAGCCGGAGCCGTACTTGTCCACGGCGGCCTTGGCGGCCTCCTTGAGCAGGGGGTGGTTGGTGAGGCCGAGGTAGCTGTTCGACCCGAACATGAGCACTTTCTTGCCGTTCATGGTCACCACCGTGTCCTGGTCGCTTTCAATGACACGGAAGTAGGGGTACACGCCTGCCGCTTTTGCCTCTTGTGGGGCGGTGTACCGTTTCATTTTCGTTTGAAGCAGGTTCATTTTCTGTATTGAGTGTTTTTGCGAATGTCAGTTTAATCGTTATTGCCACTTTGTGACACTTTTTCTAGTTCAAATTCGTCATCAACATAATTATGACGAATGAATGATTTGTAATTGTCTTTTTCAAAATTTATCCTTTTCAACCACACATTTAAGCTGTATTCGAAATTTTTTTCTCGAAAAGCCAAATAAACTTCTTTTTGCCCTGTTACCTGAATACTATCTAAGAGCATAAAAAATTGTTCGAAATCCGTTACTCTGTTTGAGTAAATAATGGGGATAAGGCTATCTCTTTTGCTTGGATCTACGCTTTGGCTGTTGTTTTCAAGCCAATTTCGGATATCGTACCTTGTTGCAAAAGCTTGGGAAAGCGCCAATCGAATGCGAGGTCCAAAACAGTCCAGGTTGTATCCACTTTGAATATGCCCCAAATAGGCATCTGGACATAAATGCTTTTTGATTTTTTCCAGAGGAACTAGCCCCACACTGCTGGTTAATACTGGCAAATCAATATCAAGGCGCAACTCTTGACCAAAAAATTCTCTTTGTTTGTCGCAGCACCCCCCTTTTATCGCTATGTAATTCTTGCCTTTTTCTTCTTTAAGAAAAAGTGTATCATTCCTGAATTCGTAATTGAACCCTAAGAAAAGGCATTCACCTCCAATACTAATTGTACTCTCCTGCTTGTTCAACCAACCACCAATTCCTTCGTATCCCAAAAGGTCTTTATTCCAAACAGGTGTTGAGTCGTTCAAGATGTCCAGTGTCTCATAATCAACGAAGATGTTTTTGCAACTATCCCTCTGTATGCTTAACATCCCGACTGAATCAACTGGACTATGCAACTCATGGTTCTCAGCAGGGTCGAAATACTCCCACACATGCCAATGACCTTTCAAATCAACCGGTGCTCTATCGCAAGCGGTCATCATGACTAAGATAGCCAAGATGTTGGTCAAAGTTTTCACATTGATTATCAACTAATTATCCCCGCATACCGCTGCAACCATTTGTCCACTTTTGATTTCAAAACCACTTTTTCAAAAATCAAAATCGTGGCCACTGCGCAAGCTGCCCCCAGGAGCACATCGAGGATGTAATGGTGTCGGGAGTAAACTGCCGACGCCCAAATTCCGAGTAAAATTACCAAAAACACGAAACTGGCAAGCCGCAGCCGCATTTTTACCGCAAAATACAGCGTGATAAGCGGATAAGCCGCATGTAGCGATGGTATGGCTGCAAACACGTTGGCGTTCTTGGCGTACATGCTGTGGAACAGGTTCACCCCCAAGATGCGGTCAAAATTCGCCAACCCTGCCTCGTTGCCCGGAATCTTGAAATTTTCCTGAAACCCGTGCAGTTCCACGTACCACGGCGCTGCTGCCGGGTAGGCGTAGTACAGCATGAATCCAAAAATGTTTACCAACAGGAAACAGAGCGAGAAGTTTAACAACATGCGTTTGTCTTTGAAAAAAAGCCAGAACGCAAAGGCCAACGGCACGGGAACCCAGCAGAGGTAGAACAGGCCGGAAAGCACGTCGGCCACGGGGTGCATGTGTACGGCGAAATACTCGTTCGGCGTAACCAACTTGCCGTCGGACTGGAATCCGAAGACCGATTTCTCGAAATCGTAGGGTTGTTGGACGTGCACGGGGTTCACTTCGTAGTTCGGGAGTGCCCGCATGGAGTCGTAGATGAACCAGTAAATGGCGAAAAAAAGCAGCGCCAGCATCACTTTTCGGCTGGTTGCTGAGCTGAAGTAAAGGCCAAAGCAGAGCAACACGAAGGCGATGTGGTCGGGCCGAAGGCCCAGCACCAGCGAAGTCCAAAGCAGGTAGGCCACCGTCAGGCCCAGTACGATGGTCGTTTCTTTTTTTGGAAAACGCTCAAATGCCATTTAACTGCGTTTGGTGAAGTTGCTTTCGAGTTTTTCTGGAAGGAAATTGGCGGCAGTAGCTTGTCCGTGGCACGGCTCAACCTTCGTAGGCCAAAGGTGCGCAAAGGTAGCAAGGGCGGCACTGATTTTTCATGGGGAATGGCTCAAAGTTGAAAAATCACCGTTTCTTTGAATACTGAACGGGCTTGGGTGCTTTTTCTGGTTCAAATATTGAACTAGATTGCAAACTGTTTCGCCCCTGCCGCAATGCGGAAACGGCAACCACGTTTAAGCACGTGCAACCCTAGCCAGATTAGGGTGTTATTGAACGACAGCAGGTTCAGTCAATCAATTTCCAATAAAAAAAATCTGCATAAAACACTGAAAATGAAGCTTTTGAAATCCCGCACCGCAAAGCTTGTTGCCATCGGTGCTCTGGTTTTTACCGGTCTGGCCACCACGGTTGTCGAAAGCGGCAACTATTTTGAAATCGCCAAGAACATCGAGATTTTCACGAACCTGTACAAGGAGGTGAATACCTACTACGTGGACGAGGTTGACCCCTCCACGCTGATGAAAACGGGCATTGATGCCATGATGGAAAGCCTCGACCCGTACACGAACTACATTTCCGAGACGCAAATCGAGGGCTACCGCTTCATTACCGAAGGTAAATACAACGGCATCGGCGCCGACATCCGCCTGATTGACGACATGCCGACGGTGGTTGCCCCTTACAAGGATGCCCCCGCCCAAAAAGCGGGCCTCAAGGCTGGCGACAAAATCGTGGCTATTGACGGCAAAGACACGAAGGGCAAAACGACCGACGAAGTAAGCGCCTTCCTCAAAGGCTACCCCGGCACGGAGGTGGAGCTGACCATCAGCCGCCTTGGCGAAGCCAAAAACCTGAAAATCACGCTGGTTCGGGACGAAGTGGAGGTGTCGAACGTGCCATATTCCGGCATGTTGAACTCGGAAGTGGGCTACATCGCCCTCACCACATTCACCCGTGAAGCCGGCGCACACGTGGCCAAAGCGCTGCAAGACCTGAAAACCGAGCAGCCCAACCTGAAGGGCGTCGTGCTCGACCTGCGGGACAACGGCGGCGGATTGCTAGCCGAGGCCGTGAATCTCTGCAACGTTTTCATCCCAAAAAATGAACTCGTGGTGACCACGAAAGGCAAAGTGAAGGATTGGGACCGCAGTTTCAAAACGTTGAATCCTTCGATTGACGAGCAAGTGCCGCTCATCGTTTTGATAAACAAAGGCTCGGCTTCGGCTTCCGAAATCGTGTCCGGCACCATCCAAGACCTCGACCGGGGCGTGCTGCTCGGCCAGCGCAGCTACGGCAAGGGCCTCGTTCAGAACACCCGTGACATCGGCTACAACGCCAAGGTGAAAATGACCACCGCCAAATATTATATCCCCAGCGGTCGCTGCATCCAAGCCGTTGAGTATAAAAATGGGGAACCGGTGGACATTGCCGAAGCAAAAAGGGCACAGTTCAAGACCCGTAACGGTCGTCCTGTCTTGGATGGCGGCGGCGTGAAGCCGGACGTCGTGTTGGACAAGGATGCCAGCAGCAATATCCTTCAGACCTTGGAGGAAAAATACGTGGTGTTCAACTACGTGAACCAGTGGATGCTGAAAAACCCAGAGGTGAAGTCGCTGGAGGATTTCCATTTCACCGACTGGAACGATTTCATCCAATATTTGACCAAGCAAAGCTTTGATTTCGATACGGAAACCGAAAAATTGCTGAAGGACATGAAAGAAAAATCCAAGGCGGACGGCTACCTCGCCTTGACCGACATCCAGGCGCTGGAGGCGAAAATCAACACCGCCAAGCGGGCCGATGTTGAAAAGCACAAGGATTTGATAACTGACATGATTGAAAAGGAAATCGTGAGCCGTGCTTTCTTCGAAAAAGGCCGCATCCAGATTGGCTTGCGCAACGATTTGGAAATCAAGGAGGCCATCAAACTCTTCAACGATCGGGCGAAATATGATGCGTTGTTGAAGGGATAATTTCAAGATTCAGAAAGTCCAAAAGAGGTTTAGGAGGCTTATATTTGCTCGCAGATAGCCCTTCCTAAACCTCTTTGCTTTTTAAAAGACAATAAGTCCTAACCTATGCACTACCATCAACTCGGCCAAATCCCCCCCAAGCGCCATACCCAGTTCCGCAAGCCCGACGGCAGCCTCTATGCCGAGGAGTTGTTCTCCACCGAGGGTTTCAGCGATGTCTATTCGCTCATTTACCACACGCACCCGCCCACGCAAATCGTGCAGGTGGGCGACCCGTACAGCGTGGCACCCAAGCTGGTTTCCGATAAACAATTGAAGCACAGGAGCTTGAAGGGTTTCAAAATAGCGCCGGAAGACGACTACCTGCGCAGCCGCAAGCCCGTGCTCGTCAACGACGACTGCCGCATCATCCTCGCCGCTCCCCGCAAGAGCATGTCGGATTATTTTTACAAAAACGCCGACGCCGACGAGGTCATCTTCATCCACGAAGGCACGGGTACGCTGCGCACCATGTACGGCAACCTCGATTTTGCCTACGGCGACTATCTCGTTGTGCCCCGTGGCACAACCTACCAGCTGACTTTCAACGACGAAAACAACCGCCTTTTCATCGTGGAAAGCACCAGCCCCATCACTACGCCCAAGCGCTACCGCAACAGTTTCGGGCAGCACTTGGAGCACTCGCCGTTCTGCGAGCGGGACATCCGCAAGCCAATGCACTTGGAGACGCATGACGAACAAGGCGATTTCCTGTTTTATATCAAAAAACAAGACCAGATTTACCCCTACCACTACCTCAACCACCCCTTCGACGTGGTGGGCTGGGACGGCTACCTCTACCCCTACGCCTTTAGCATCCATAATTTTGAACCCATCACGGGCCGCCTGCACATGCCGCCGCCCATCCACCAGACCTTCGAGACCCGTGCCTTCGTCATTTGCAGCTTCGTGCCCCGGCTCTACGACTACCACCCGCTGGCCATCCCTGCGCCTTACAACCACTCGAACATTGACAGCGACGAGGTGCTCTACTACGTGGACGGCGACTTCATGAGCCGCAAGAGCGTGGAGCGGGGTCAAATCACCCTGCACCCCGGCGGCATCCCGCATGGGCCGCACCTCGGCACGGTGGAGAAGAGCATTGGTGCCAAGGAAACGCTGGAACTGGCGGTGATGGTGGATACTTTCCGGCCACTGAAAATGACGGAACATGCAGCGGGCATTGAGGATGGGGAGTATTATCGGAGTTGGTTGCCTTCGTGAAAAACCTTATTTTCGTGAAAAAATACGTTGCCAATGAACACTTTGGAGCTAAAAAATGACCTTCTCCGCCTTCTGATGGAAACCGACGACACTCAGTTGTTGGATAAGGTGCGCCGTTATTTCAAACTGCTCAAACATGAGCCAGTTTCGGATGCCGTAATGGAAGCACAGGAACTGGCAATGGTGGAAATCGGCCTCCAACAAATCGAAAAAGGGCAAGTGATTTCGCATGAGGAGGCGAGAAAACGCATTGCAGCACGGCTATACAAAAAGCAGCAATGAACACCATCGTTTGGTCGGATTTGGCCTACCATTCCTTCAATAGTATGGCATATGTATTCCATTCCCAAACTGGATTCGACCACAGGGAATATAATTCGGTAAAAATCTTCTCCCTGTTTCTCCGTATCATTGCAAACCTAATTTCCCTCCACAAAATTTAGCGGCGAACCTGCTCATCCTAAGTCCGGTTTTCAACTTCAACGACACTGCAAAATGATGGCAAACGCTTTGCGCCTACTGCTGTTTTTAGCTGCAGGGGCGATAGGTCAAACACTGTTTTCCCAAAACCTGGTCATCAACGAAGTCCTCGCTTCCAACAGCGGCGGCCATGCCGACGAAGCGGGGCAGTACGACGACTGGGTGGAAATCTACAACGCTGGCCCCACCGCTGTTGACCTCGGCGGCATGTTCCTCACCGACGACCTGGGCCAGCCCACGAAATGGAAAATCCCCACGACGAACCCCGCTGCCACGACCATTCCTCCCAACGGCTACCTGCTTTTTTGGTTGGATGACGAGCCTGCGCAGGGTGCGCTCCACGCCACGTTCAAACTCAGTGCAGGTGGCGAAGTCATCGGCCTGTTCGCCGCAAATGGCAGCCTCGTGGACGGCTTCGCTTTCGGGCCACAAACTACCAATATCTCCTACGGGCGCACTAGCGACGGCAATGCCAGTTTCACGTTTTTCACTACGCCAACCCCACTTGCACCCAATGGCGGCGCAGCGGGCGGCCTGTTTGCGCAAGCGCCAAGCTTCTCCGAACATGGCGGCTTTTTCACAACAAGCATCACTGTTTCTATCGCTTCGCAAACGTCCGCTGCACAAATCCGCTACACCCTCGATGGCAGCGAACCGGACGCCAATTCCCTGCTCTACATGTCGCCGCTGAACCTCAGCCAGAACACCCCGCTGCGGGCGAGGGCCTTCGCCAACGGCCTACTGCCAAGCCCCGTCAGCACCCAGACCTACCTTTTCGATGCCCAGCCGAGTTTTCCGGTGGTGGCGCTGTCGTTCAAGGATGCCGACTTCTTCGACCCGGCGATGGGCATGTATCCCAACTACACCGAGGACTGGGAGCGCCCCGTGTATGTGGAGTTCTTCGAGCCGGACGGGTTGGGCGGTTTCAGCCAAGATGCGACAGCAGAGGTACACGGCACGGGCAGTGCCCAATTTGCCCAGAAATCATTGAAAATCAAGGCGCTAGCAAATGGCGGTAGCGGCTATTTTCAGTACCCCGTTTTCCCCGAACAACCGTTTGAGGAGTACAAAAACCTCCTGCTACGCAATGGCGGGCAGGACTGGAATATCACCATGTTTCGGGACGCTTTTGTTCAAAGTTTAGCTGCTGATTTGAGCGACCTCGGCAGCATCATCGAGCAGCCGAGGCTGCACCTGCAAGCGTTTAGGCCCGGCGTGGCCTACCTCAACGGCCAGTACTGGGGCATCCACAACCTACAGGAACACGCCAAAATGGACTACCTCACCCAGCATTTCGGCGTGAGCGAAAGCGAGGTGGACTTGCTGGAAAACGACGCCGACGCCGTGGCGGGTGATTTTGATGATTGGAACAATTTCGTGGAGTTCCTGAACACGCACAATTTCATCTTCACAGCGCACTACGAGCAACTGGCCGACCGCCTTGACCTCGACCATTTCTTGGATTACAATGCCTTCAACATCCTCGTGGACAACAGCGACTGGCCCGGCAACAACCTCCGCCGTTGGCACCAGCGCAGCGGCAACGACCAGCGCTGGCGCTTTCTCAGCTTCGACTACGATTTCAGTTTCGGGCTGGTGAAACTGAACGGCAGCAGCATTGACTTCAACACGGGCGACGCCTCCGCCAATTCCCTCGCACGGGCGATGGACGACAGCTCCACCGTCTGGCCAAATCCTTGGTGGACGACCCTGCCCCTGCGCAAGGCGATGGAAAACCCCGACTTCCGCCAGCAGTTCATCAACCGCAGCGCCGACATGCTCAACGTGCTATTCGCCCACGACCGGCTCAGCCACCGCATGGACGAGTTCGTGGCGCTGTACGGCCCGGAGATGCAGCGCCACCTCGACCGCTGGGCGCAGGGCTTCAACAATTGGTCGGACAATGTGCAAATCCTCCGCAAATTCGCCGAAGACCGCCCCGCCTACGTCCGCCAGCATTACGTGGATTTTTTCGATGAAATAACCGGGACGGCTACCGTGCAGCTCGAAGCGCAGCCCACCAACGGCGGCGGCATCCACTTCAGCACGCTGCACCTTCCTGCCGATAAATTGCCGTGGAGCGGCAGCTATTTCACGGGCGTGAAAATCCCCGTGGAGGCCGAGGCAGCGCCGGGTTTTGTGTTTGAAAAATGGTCGGACACGGGCCTCGGCACCGAGAAATCCACTGCCCTGACGCTGGGCAGCGACGAGGTGCTCACGGCTATTTTCCAGAAAGGCTCCACCGCCACGGACGCTGTCGTCATCAACGAAACCAACTATCACTCTGACAATGGTGGCGATTGGCTGGAGCTTTACAACCCCAACGGCCACCCGGTGAACGTCTCCGGCTGGGTGCTGGAGGACGAGAGCGGCGGCTATTTCAACTTGCCCGCAAATACCATCCTGCAGCCAGACGCATTCTTGGTTTTGGTGGAAAATGAGGCCGAATTCAGTGGTTTTTACCCAAGCACCACCAACATGGTCGGCAGCTTTGGGCAAGGCAGTCACGGTTTTGCCCTCAGCAACGGTGGCGAGCGCATCTCGCTCCGCAATGCCGACCTTGTGCTGATTGATTCCGTGCGCTACGACGACGAACTGCCCTGGCCGCCCGATGCCGACGGCACTGGCCTCTCCCTCCAACTCATTGATTGGCAACTGGACAACGCATTGGCCGCCTCGTGGCAGGCGCTTCTACCCACACCGGGCCAACCGAACCAGCCCGCCCATTTGCCCCAAACCATTGATTTCAAACCTATTGGCGACCAGTTCACGCTGGCGCTGCCCATCGTGCTGGAGGCCACGGCGACCTCCGGCCTGCCCGTCACCTTCACGGTGATGGACGGCCCGGCCACGGTCAGCGGCAACATCCTCACGCTAACGGGCCTCACGGGAACCGTGACGGTGCGGGCGAGCCAGCAGGGCAATGCCAACTGGCAGGCCGCCCCGCCCGTGAGCCAGACTTTCAAGGTGCTGGCGTTCCCAAATGGCAACGACGGCCAGACCACCTCGCCCCCCATCGTGGTTCCCAATCCCGTCGGGCCGAAGATTGGCCTAGGCTTCTCCAACAGCGAGGACGGCGAAGTCGGCATCACCGTGCTAGCCGTGAACGGGGTGGAAATGTCCCGCCACAGCTTCCAATTGACGGCTGGCGAGCATTTCGTGCAGCTTCCCGCCGAAGCTTTACCGAAGGGTTTTTACTTCGTAAACATCAAGACCAAGGGGCATCGTGACAGGGTGGTGAGGTTTGTGAAGGGGTAGCCAATACCTTACACTACAACTTCGTCCAAGTACCTCCGATTATCCGACCATCAGGGTGTTGGACATAAGCCACGATGGCTAAATTATCACGGGTAGGCATGGGGATTTTATCAAAAATTATCTCGCCGCTGGCGTTTGCTCTCCGAGTGATGAATTGCCGCACCACATTTTCATTTTCCAATTCCTTTCCACCGTTTTCGCCCCGCTTCACGGAAGTTTTTTCATGCAAGGAAACCAAGGCAAAATGCAGTTCGCAACCTGCGTAATCCCCTTCCAGTTCATATTCCATTTGAAGTTTATCACCGTTCCCGAAACTGGCCTTCAGGCTTTTGAAACTGGCAATGGGTTTTGTGGCCAGCGCTTTTTCCAGTGCAGCTTTCAAGTCGCTCTTATTGGAGCCGACAAACTCGTATTGCCCATTGACGACCATCTGCGGCGTATAGGCGGAGCGCAGGTGCATCTTTTCCACATAATTTGCCTGCCGCTGTGAACACTGTTCCTCGCTGAAAGGGTCGGCCCAGCCAAGGCGGTTCCAGTAGTCCACATGAAAAGATAATGCAATGATATTTTGGCCATTCTTTTTTGAATCGCTGATTGTTTGCGCCAGCAAACGGTCGGCAGATGGGCAACTGGAGCAGCCTTGGGAGGTAAACAGCTCGATTATGGCGATGGGCTGCTGGGCTTTGACGCCAAAAGAAAAATAAAGGCAGAATGCTATAATGATTAGATTTTTCATGTTGCAAAGAATTTAGCTTCCATTGTTAGTCGTCAACTATGTTCAGACCTTACGTGGGGCCCCTTGTCAAAAACTTCTTCCATTATGGTCATTTATATTGCCATTGCGAACAATCATGTTAGGATTGTGATAAATATGTGTGCCTGTGCGATAAAAACACAAGCTTGTGTGAACAATCATGTTGTCTGTGTGATAAAAACATGAGCTTGTGCGAACAATCATGTTAGGATTGTGATAAATATGTGTGCCTGTGCGATAAAAACACAAGATTGTGTGAACAATCATGTTGCCTGTGTGATAAACTAAAGCGACAAATTCACCTGACTTATCAAATAGAAAAGGGCAGTTGGCAACCTCCCGGCTGTCAACTGCCGAACTGCGATAAGTTTTTATATGGCATCTGTTGCGGCGTTGCGTGAAATTATATTTGGTGGTCATTTTGAAAGCGTTTTTTTAAACGTATCAAGGGTAGAACCCCGCTTGCATCATCTGCAATCTTTCATCTACTCGCTCCGGCTTGTTCAGTTCCAATAGTTTCACAGTTACCTTGCCTATATCAGTTTTTCCAAAAAGAAAACCAGTCGAATCTACCTCGAAATGACTAAACCAGTTTTGTGTTCGTGGATTGAATAACGGAATCAAATTCCCTTTCATTTCAAGCACTGAGGCGATATTAGGGCCTTTTTTCCAATTGCACCAAGCACAGGAATACGCCAGGTTAGATGCGACAGATGTGCCACCGTGTTGCAATCCTATGATATGTTCGATATGGAAATCGTAATGGGTAAGATATTCCAACACCCGGCAATACTCACACCGTCCACTAGCGATGATAGCGATGCGTTTTCTCAATTGTTTCCTAGCCGATTCGCTCATTGGTGCATGGCATTGAGGCGTTGAAGCGCCCTCGTCTTTGCTACCCTGACGATATGCTCAATCATCATGTGGTAGTTCATTTCCATTTGTTCCTCTGCGCTAAGGCCGCTGGCCCCGTTCTTTTCGAGCAAGAAATTGACCCGCTCCTGTGCCTTGGTTGATGCTTTGTAGTCCAGCACCTTGCGGGGTGACAGCTTGGAAAGGAATTCTGCAAAATCATCTAATACTGGGGAAATCGTTGCTACCATTGCTATTTTTTAGGCTAAATTAAAAAAAATGGGGCAAAGTCAGGAGGTCTCACCCCGAGCGGTTGGGACGAGACCTCCTGACTTTGCCAACTGAACCCAATAAGGGCAAGCTGCCAAATCTAGGGTTTCGCCCCCGTTTCATCCTCCCCGAACACTTCGTCGAGGCTTAGTTCCGTCACCTTGCCGATGCTGCGGAGGTAGTCCATGTTGACGCTGTTCTTGCTGCCGAGCACGAGGTAGGTGTATTTGCGGCCCTTCACGTATTTCTGGTGGAACGCCTTGAGGTCGGCGGGCGTGGCGATTTTCATGCGGTCGTACACATCCTTGCGAAGGTCACGCTCGAAGCCACGGTCCTTGGTCAGGCGGTAGTTCCAGTAGATGCCGTCCTTGGTGATGCGGCTCGTCTCGATTTTTTTCTCAATGCTTTCGATGGCTTGCGCAATCTGCGTTTCCGATACGGGCATGTCCTCCACGATTTCGTTCATGGCCTTGATGGCATCGGGCATTTTATCCGCCTGCGTGCCCACGTAGGCCCGCAGATAATGCGCCTGTTCGGCCTTGGTGGGCGAGCCAAAGCCCACGTTGGCGGAGTAGGCCAGCGCCCTCGACTCCCGTATTTCCTGGAAGACGATGCTGGACAGGCCAGAACCGAAGTAGGTGTTGTAAAGCTCCGACATCACAAACTCATCGAGGTTGAACTTGCCGCTGCCTTTGCTGACGAGCATGATTTCCGCCTGCACCATCGGGAAATCCACAAAGATGACCTCGTTCTCGTTGGTGGCGAGTTCAGGGAAGTTCTTGGCGGGCACGACGGGCTTCAGTTTGCCCGCCTTGTGGTACTTGTCGAGCAGGGTGGCGGTTTCACTTTGGCCTTTTGAGCCGTAGTAGAAGATGCGGTGGTCGTAGCCTGTCAGCCCTTTGATTTTGGCGACCAAAACTTCCGGCTTGAGGGCCTTCAGTTGGGCGGGCGTCAGGTTGTCGGTGAACGGCGACTCCTTGCCGTAGCGGGCGTAGTTGGCCATTGCGCTGCGCAAAATCGTGGTTTTGTTTTTCTTATCGTTCTCCCGGCGCAGCAGTTCGTCGGCCACGAGGTTGTCAAGTGCCTTTTGGTCGCCCTTGACGTTGCCCAGTACGTACTCGAACAGTTTGATGCCTTCCTCCAAGCTTTCATCGAGGCCGGAGAGCGTCACGTAGGCCCGCTCGTCGCTCACGTTCACCGAGAAATCGAGGCCGAGCTTGAAAAACTCCTGCTTGAGTTGGTCGGCGCTGTACTTGTCCGTGCCGAGGTAGGGCAGGTAGCTGATGGCCAAGGCCAGTTCCTTGTCGCTGTTCTTGCCCATCTCCACGATGTAGTCGAGCATGAACGTAGGGTTGTTCTTGTTCTTGATATAATCCAACTCCACGCCGCTGGCGAGTTTCTTTGTTTGGATTTCATTTTTGAAATCCACGAAAACGGGTGCCAGCCTCGGCGATTCCTTGGCCAGAAAATCGGTGGTATATTTCGAAGATTCCGAGCGGTTCACCGACACGGGGGTGATGGCAGGTTTGTCCACCTTGAAAACATTCGGGTCAGCGCCGTTGCGTTTGTACACAATCACGTAATTGTCCCTAAAATGCTGGTTTGCCCAGCGCATGATTTCCGCTTTGGTGAGTTTTTCCAAACGGTCAAAACGGGCCACATAGTCCGCCCAGTTTTTGCCCAAAATAAAGGCGTCGGTCATTTGCCCGGCACGGGCGTTGTTGCTTTCGTTGGCACGTATCTCGCTGAGTTTCAGGTCTTTGATACAGGCTTTGATGAGCCAGTCCTCGAATAGGCCTTTCTTGATTTTTTCGATTTCGGCCAAAAGCAGTTGTTCCACTTCCTCCAGCGTTTGGCCCTCACGGGGCTTGCCGTAGAGCTGGAAAGTGGAGTAGTCCATCATGCCCGTCATGGACGCACGGGCCTCCAGCACTTGTTGTTTTTGGAGCAAATCGAGGTCAATCAAGCCCGCCCGCCCATTGAACAACAGGCGAGAAATGAGGGTCAGGTAATCAGCATCGGCGGAGTTTGCGCCAGCGGCTTTCCATGCCAAATTGACGTAGGCAGCTTCTTGTCCCAAAACCTCCTTGCGTACTACCTGCGTCAGTTCGGGCTGCGGTGCTGCCTTGAACGGCGGAATCGCAGCGGGCTGATAGCTTCCGAAGTATTGCTCCGCCAACCTCACCGCTTCGTCCGGGTTGAAATCGCCCGCCAGCACGATTGCCATGTTGTTTGGCTTGTAGTAGGTGTTGAAAAACTCGTGGATTTTCACGTGCGATGGGTTCTGCAGGTGCTCGCCCTTGCCGATGGTCGTCTGTGTGCCGTAGGGGTGCGTCGGGTATAGCATTTCGTTGATGGCGGCGCTCACCTTGCGGAAATCCCGGTCCTGGTTGATGTTGAACTCCTCATAAACGGCCTCCAATTCCGTATGGAAAAGGCGCAGCACCACTTCCTTGAAGCGCTCGCTTTCGAGCTGCATCCAGCGCTCCAGTTCGTTGGAGGGAATGTCGTTTACGTACACCGTCTGCTCCACCCAAGTGTAGGCGTTGGTACCCCGTGCGCCGAGCGAACTCACGATTTTGTCGTACTCGTTGGCGGCCACCAGCTTGGCGGCGGCGTTGGAGGTTTCGTCAATCTGTGCGTAAATCGCCTTGCGCTTTTCCGGGTCGGTTTCGTTGCGGTGCGCCTCGTAGAGGTCGGAGATTTTTTGCAGCAGTTTCTGCTCCTCAGCCCAGTCCAGCGCCCCGATATTGTGTGTTCCTTTGAACATCATGTGCTCCAGGTAGTGTGCGAGGCCCGTGGTTTCGGCAGGGTCGTTCTTGGAACCGGCCCGCACGGGCATGTTGGTTTGGATGCGAGGCTCGGCATCGTTCACGCTCATGTAGAGCTTCATGCCGTTTTTGAGGGTATAAATTTTGACGCCGAGCGGGTCGCCGGGCACCGATTCGTAGTCGAACTTGAGTGGCCGTGGCGACACGTTTGAGTCGTTGAGCTTGCGGTCCTTTGGTGTTTTTGCGTCAAAGACCTCGGCAGTTTGTTTTTGAGCTACTTTCATTTTTTTATCCGGTTGTTTTGGCGCTGGCTCCTTGGGAGTTTGCGCAATGGATGCCAATGGCAATGCCAACAGTAGGAAGTAAAACAGTGGCAGGGAGATAAGTTTTTTCATAGATGAAAAAATTATGGTTTTGATGATTGGAACGAATTGCGAAGATAGGCAAGATAGGCTAGGATTTGGTTTGGATGCGCGAAAAACGAAATGTGGCGGACAGGTTTCGCTGCCAAAACGCACGGTAGGTTGAACCAAAAACTGCGAAATTGGGGAGGGTGGAAGGGCATCCATCAAATGTCCTGCCCTAGATTCATTCACCGCACCGCCTCGTAGCAGTACGCATTCTGATAGGTGGCGGTGAGTATCAGCGGCTTCTTTCCGTCCCTGCCGGGCCAGACGGCGACCTCCTTGTAGCTCTCCCCGTCGGGGCTTTCGAGGTTCCAGATGATTTTGCCAGTGGCCATGTCCACGGCCATGAGCGTACCGCTGCCGCCGCTGGAGAAGTACAGCACCCCGTTCAAGGTGGACATACGGCTGGTGGTGCCCAAGCCGTCGTAGTCCTGTTTCCAGATGACGGCGCCCGTGTACAGGTCGAGGCAATAAAGTGCCTTGGCCTCAGCCATGGCATAGATACGCCCGTCTATGACGAGGAAGCCGCCGTAGTCGAAGTTGCCGCCGCAGTCCCTTGCCCAGATGCTGTCACCCGTCCACAGGGCGTTGGCGCAGATGTGGTTGCCGATGCTGGTGACGACCATTCCGTCAGCAATTACAGGGAAATTCGAAACGACACTTGTCCAGTGTTTAAACAATAACTGCTTTTCAGCATATTCCCATTTGCTATCGGTACGGTTGTATAAGGCCAAAAAAGGCAACGCACTCCACTGTTCAGCGAATTTAGCATAGGTGCTCAAAAAATATTGTTTCCCATTAGCTTCAAATAGGTTGCCACCTGTTGACCGTATCCCAATCTGTGCAGGGTTGTTCAGTATTAATTCGAAATCAGGAGGATCTAACGGGTATTTTTCACCTGTATTAATATTCCCTAAATAATCATATTCGATTTCGTAGCCCATCGTGTCGGGGCCGTCCGTGCCTCTTGAAAGAAATTCTTTTCCTGTACCTGTGAGATACGTTTGGAATGACTGGTCATCTGTCCTTTTCCAAACGGTTTGCCCTGTTGCTAAGTCAATACAGTAGGAGCGTGGGCCTTTCTGGAAAATAAGGATATTTTCATAATAGTATGGTTTCTTTAAACTTAGGAAAACCGTGTCTCTGTCTATACCTAAATAATCGTCCCATTCCCAGACTGTTTCACCAGTAAAAATATCAAGTGCAGCTAGTTTGGCATTAGCCTCAAATTGAGTTGCCGTTATATATTTGTCTTCGTAAATTGGAACTTGGATATCACCCGACCATATCCATTGGTTTTCCGTTAAAGGCTTCTTCCATTTATATGCCTTTTTTATGACCGCTCCAGTTCCATCCTTCACCAAATCTTCCTTTTTGCATGATAAAAAAGGAAACAAAATGAAAATCACAAGTATAGACCTTTTCATTTTTGAAATGAAATTGAGGGAGATGGTTATACACACCACCTGCATGTATGCAAATTTAACACAAACTTCATAGAAGGAACACGGATTGAAAAGGATGGAATGGAAATATTTTAAAACACTCGATACTTCGCATCCAGCAGCAAGTTCGCATCCGCCTCCGAAAACCGCTGCGTGGCGTTGTCCCAGTGCAGTTTCTTGCCGGGGAAACGGTTCGCCACCACGCCCAACAGGATGGATTCCGTCAGCCGGGAAGCATAAGAAAACGGTGCACTGGTCTGCGTCTTGCCCATGCAGGCATCCACGAACTGGTGATAGTGGTCAACTTCCGCCAGTTCCGGGAACTTGAATTCTTCGAATTTGCCATCCACAATTAATTTCGGGTAGCCAATATGCGGCAGGAGCAGCCGCCCTTTTTCACCGATGAACATCGAACCTTGATCCGGCAGTTTTTCGCCAGCGGGCATGGCCAGTTCCTTGTCATGTTTCGGAGCATCCGTGCCGTCGTACCACACCCATTTCAGGGTCTTGGCGGTGTACTGCGTGCCGGGGAATTTGTAGGTCACCACGTTGTGCTCTGGGTGCGAGAAGCCGTTCGGCTTCCGGCATTCGCAGCAAATCGTCTTCGGCACGTCCAGCGCCAGCGCTGTGTACGGCGTATCGAAGATGTGGACGCCCATATCGCCGAGGGTGCCGCAGCCGTAGTCGAGCAGTTTGCGCCACTGGCCGGGGTGATAGATTTTTTCTTTGTATGGCCTTTCAGGCGAAGTGCCAAGCCAGAGGTTCCAGTCCAAAGTGGAAGGCACGGGGTCGCTGCCAGTGGGAGCGGCGCCGTCGTAGCCCCAGTTTTTATTCGACCAAGCCCGCACGGTATGTACCTTGCCGATAATGCCCGACTGGATGAGTTGCGCCGTGCCCCGGTACTCTTTCCACGAGTGGATTTGGATGCCCATCTGTGTCACGACTTTTTTGTCCTCCGCCAGTATGCGCATCGCCCTTGCCTCGGTCACGTGGTGCGTGAGCGGCTTTTGGCAGTAAACAGGCTTGCCCATTTGCATGGCCATCACCGAAGCCGGGGCGTGGGTGTGGTCGGGCGTGGAGACGATGACGGCGTCAATGTCCCGGCCCATTTGCTCGAAGAGCTTGCGGTAGTCTTTGAAGGTTTTTGCGTTGGGATAGAGTTTTTGCGCAGCCGCCAAGTTGTTCGAATCCACGTCGCAGAGGGCCGTCACCTCCACCATCGGGTGGGAGGCGATGGATTTGAGGTCATCGGCACCCATGCCGCCGACGCCGATATGGGCGGTGCGGAGTTTGGCGTTTTTTGCGAAAGCCCAAGCGGAGGAGGGGAGGAGGGTTACGCCAGCGAATACGGAGGCGTTTTTAAGGAAGTCTCTTCTTTGCATTTTTCGTTTTGTTTTAAAAGAATTTTACGCACAAAGCAATGCCGCCCCAAATACCCCAGCACTGTCGCCCAGCTTGGGTTTCAGGAAAATCGCCTCGCATTTTCCGCTGTTGAAAATGAATTTTTTGACGCTTTCCACGCCTTCGGTGTAGAGCAGGTCAATATTGCCCACGCCACCGCCGATGACCACCACTTCCGGGTCAATCACGTCCATGATATTGGCGGCGCCCTTGCCGAAGAAATGCACCAGCCGCTCCATCGTGGCCTCGGCGTGTTCGTCGTTTCCTTCGTAAAAACGCTCCACGATGTCGGGCAGGGTGAGGTTCATGCCCGTGCGCTCGTTGTAAAAACGGGCAAGCGACGGGCCGGAAAGAATCTGCTCCACGCAGCCGGAATTGCCGCAGTAGCAGGGGTAGGCGCTCTCGTCGAGGAAAGTATGGCCCCACTCACCGCCGATGCCGTGCTTGCCGGATAGCACCTTGCCGTTGACCACTACGCCACCACCCACGCCTGTACCCATGATGATGCCCCAGACCACTTCGGCATTCGGGGCAACGTCGTGCGCAGCACCCCATTTTGCCTCGGCGAGGGCAAAGCAGTTGGCGTCGTTGGCGAGGAAGCAGGGCACGCCGAGGATACTTTCCAAGTCCACTTTCAGCGGCATTCCATTCAGACAGACGGTGTTGGAGTTCTTGAGCGTCTGCGTCTTCGGGTCGAGGGTGCCGGGCGTTGCGAAGCCGATTTTTTCCGGCTTGACGCCAATGTCGGAGGCCATCGTTTCAACCAGCTTGTAAATCTGCCGCAGGATGTGGGTGTAGCCGTGCTGCTGCTCGGTGGGCAGGCGCATGCGGCGCAGGACATTGCGGCTCTGCAAGTCTTCGATGACGGCGCACTCGATTTTGGTGCCGCCGAGGTCTATTCCCCAGATGGGTGTCATGTTCTTGAGTTTCGAGTTGTGAGTGGCGAGTTTCGAGTTAGGGTCGAAACTGGCGCAAAATGGGTGGTAAATGTAGCGAGAATTGGGGTTTTTGATGTAGCATATTGCTAAGCGCTTTTTCTGTCATTTTTAGGATAAATCTGTCAACGGCATCACCCAAATCTTCTCCGTCAATTGGTATTTTTTATCGCCCGGGTAAATGACCCACAATTCGTCCAGTTCCAAATCGGCGATTGCTTGGTGCATGGATTTGGTGGTAGCTGGAGCATCCATGTACTTAAATTCAGCACCCATTTTTTTGCCTTTGTCGTGCCAATAGAGGTCAACTTCGACTCCGCTGTGGGCGGCGTAAAAGAAAACTTCGCTGTCCCGTTTTCCCAAAACGGAGACCAATTCTTCCAGTGCAAAGCCCTCCCACGAAGCCCCTATTTTTGGATTCGTCCGCAGTTCGTTAATCGTATTGATAGACTGGAGCGCATGGAAAATGCCAGAATCACGAAGGTAAATTTTCGGGCTTTTCACTAGCCGCTTGCCCACATTGGCATACCAAGGCATGAGTTGGCGCACCATGAAAGTGTCTTCCAAGATGGATAAATACAATTTCGCTGTCTTGTCATTTATCCCAAATGACCTGCCCAGCTCGCTGTAGTTGATGGTCTGCCCGTGATAATGGCTCACCATCGTCCAAAACCGGTACATGGTTGCAGCGGGCACATTGATGCCCAACATATTCAAGTCCTTTTCTAAAAAAGTGGAAATGAAGTTGGTGCGCCAAACCATGCTTTGATGATCGGTTTCCGTGAGGAACGAACGGGGAAATCCACCTCGCAGCCAAAGCTCCTCCATGCTTGTTGACCCCGTTTCTGCCAAGTTCAATCCAGTCAGGTAATGGTAGCCGATTCGACCAGCCAACGATTCTCCGCTTTGCTGCCGCAAATTGGAAGAAGCGCTGCCCAATATCAAAAACCGTTGTTTAGGGTTATTATCCACTAAGTAGCGCAGCAGCGGGAACAGTTCGACTTTTCGCTGTATCTCGTCAATCATGACCAAGCCTTCCAACCTTTCCAAGGCAAGTTGCGGGTTATCCAGCAAAGCAAAATCCCGTGGGTTTTCCAAATCAAAAATATGGTCAGGTTGGAAAGTCTTGGCCAAAGTGGTTTTGCCCACCTGCCTTGGGCCTAGTATGGCGGTCACAGGAAAGATTTTGAGCAAATCTGCAATAGCATTTTTGTCTTTCCTTCTTTCGATGATTTCAACTATCATAAGCAGATTTTGCTCAAAATTAGCTTTTATCCTTGAAAATTCGGAGTATATCTCCGAATTTTCAAGGATAAATTAACTTCTGCCAGTTTGCCAAACAGGTTTTAAGGCTGAAATTTGTTTTTTTTCTGATGATTGAGCTTGGCAAGTTTGAACATTACTTTCAGAGACAATCCTACCTTTGCCCTTCTATTAGCAAAAGCAAATCTCCACCCGTCATGATACTTTTCTTCGGCAATCAAAACTCCAAAATTTACGCCGTGCAGACCAGCCAAGCCTTGTCCGTCCAGGACGTGGAAAAGCTCGTCTGGCTCTTCGGCAACGAACCGCTTATCGAAGCAGAATCCGTCACTGGCCCTTTCGTCGGGCCACGTGCGGCCATGGTTACGCCTTGGAGCACCAATGCCGTGGAAATCACGCAGAACATGGCCATTCACGGCGTCGTTCGGATGGAGGAGTTTTTCAGGTTGAACGAAGGTGACAGCTATGACCCCATGCTATCGCAGAAATTTGCGGAACTGAACCAAGACATTTTTACCATCCATATCGAGCCAGCGCCCATCCTCGAAATCGCCGACATTGCCGCCTTCAACGAACAGGAAGGGTTGGCACTGAGCAGCGAAGAAGTCGAATACTTGAATGGCGTCGCCAAAAAAATAGGCCGCCTGCTGACCGACTCTGAGGTTTTCGGTTTCTCGCAAGTGAACAGCGAGCATTGCCGCCACAAGATTTTCAACGGAACGTTTGTGATTGATGGAAAGGAAAAAGAAACCTCGCTTTTCAAGCTCATCAAAAAAACCTCGCAGACCCACCCCAACGACATCGTTTCCGCCTATAAGGACAATGTGGCCTTCCTGAAAGGGCCACAACTCACGCAGTTCGCCCCCAAGCGCCCCGATGTCCCTGATTTTTATGAAAAAAAATCCTTCGACTCGGTATTGTCGCTGAAGGCCGAGACGCATAATTTTCCTACTACTGTTGAGCCGTTCAACGGCGCTGCAACGGGTTCTGGTGGCGAAATCCGGGACCGATTGGCGGGTGGACAGGGTTCCATCCCGCTGGCTGGGACAGCAGTTTATATGACAGCTTATTCACGGTTGCCCCTGACCCCTAAAGGGGAACCCACGGAGGCTAATGCCGTGGAAAATTCTCAAGTTACTTCCCCTGCGAGCGATCAATCATCAAGTTCGCAGACCATTGCCTCGTCAGGTTCCCCTTTAGGGGTCAGGGGCTGGGAGAAGGGGATGAATGAACGCAAATGGCTTTACCAAACCCCGCTGGATATCCTCATCAAGGCCAGCAACGGCGCTTCTGATTTCGGCAACAAATTCGGGCAACCGCTCATCGCTGGGTCGCTGCTCACTTTTGAACATGAGGAAGCAGGCCGCAAATTGGGCTTCGACAAGGTCATCATGTTGGCGGGGGGTATCGGCTACGGCAAGGCGGCACAAGCCCTCAAAGGCGAGCCGGAAGCGGGCGATAAAATCGTGGTGATGGGCGGCGACAACTACCGCATCGGCATGGGCGGCGCTGCTGTTTCTTCCGCAGATACAGGCGAATTCAACACCGCCATCACCCTCAACGCCGTGCAGCGCTCCAATCCCGAAATGCAAAAGCGGGTGGCGAATGCTGTGCGGGGCGTGGTCGAGAGCGAAGAGAATTTCATCGTCTCCATCCACGACCACGGGGCGGGCGGCCACCTCAATTGCCTCTCCGAACTGGTGGAGGCCACGGGCGGCAAGATTGACCTCGACAATCTACCGGTCGGCGACCCCACGCTGTCTGCCAAGGAAATCATCGGCAACGAATCCCAGGAGCGGATGGGCCTCGTTGTTTCAGAAAAAAACATCAAGACGCTCCGCAACATCGCCGAACGGGAGCGGGCGCCGATGTACGAAGTCGGCGACGTGACGGGCGATATGCGCTTCACGTTCCAGTCCTCCTCGAAGGGTGACAAACCGATGGATTTGGCGCTGTCCGATATGTTCGGCAGTTCCCCGAAGACTGTTTTGAACGATAAAAATTTGCTCCGCAAATACGCCGATGTGGATTATTCTCCTTCGGAAATTCAGAACTACATCCGGGACGTGCTGCGCCTCGAAGCAGTCGCTTGCAAGGACTGGCTGACGAACAAAGTGGACCGCTGCGTGGGCGGCCTCGTGGCCAAACAGCAGTGCGCCGGGCCGCTCCAACTCCCGCTGAACAACTGCGGCGTGATGGCCCTCGATTTTGATGGAAAAAGCGGCATCGCTACCTCCATCGGCCACAGCCCGGTGAGCGGTTTGATTGACCCAGTGGCTGGCAGCCGCAACTCCGTCGCTGAAGCGCTGACCAATATCGTTTGGGCACCGCTGGAGAAGGGGCTGCGCTCCGTTTCGCTCTCCGCCAACTGGATGTGGCCTTGTAAAAACGAGGGCGAAGATGCCAGACTGTACGAGGCCGTCGAGGCGATGTCAGACTTCGCCATTGCGCTCGGCATCAACATCCCGACAGGCAAGGACTCGCTTTCGATGAAGCAGAAATACCCGAATGGAGAAGTGCTGTCGCCGGGCACGGTCATTGTGTCCGCTGGAGCGCATTGCGACGACAGATATGGCATCGTGGAGCCTGTTTTACAAAAAAATGGTGGCGATATTTACTACCTAAATCTATCGGGTGACGGCTACCAGTTGGGCGGTTCGTCCTTTGCCCAAACAAGAAATAAAATCGGTGAAAAAACGCCAACTGTTAGCGATGCAGCCTATTTCGCAAAGGCTTTTGATGCGTTGCAAAGTTTGATAAAAAGCGGCCTCGTGCTGGCTGGCCACGACGTTTCTGCTGGCGGGCTCTTGACTTGCTTGTTGGAAATGTGCTTTGCTGATATTGACCTTGGGGCGGAGATTGATTTGACCCAAATTGGCGAAGCCGACGCAGTAAAATTGCTTTTTTCGGAAAACGCTGGCGTGGTCATTCAGGCCAAAAATGATTCCGTCGAGACGCTGCTGAACGAGGCGGGCATTTCATTTTTTAAAATTGGACAAGCCACTTCCACGCCTGTTCTTTCGGTAACAAACAGCACTGGAAGCCACAATTTCGACATCGCAGAACTGCGGGACGTTTGGTATGAAACTTCCTACCTCCTCGACCGCCACCAAACGGCGAACGGCTTGTCGGAGGTTCGTTTCAACAACTACAAAAAGCAGCCGCTGCA
>Ga0075012_10001224_pt1 | contig 26775 bp, 21 predicted proteins | sample All_14_2_FD_71474 | JGI IMG/M metagenome (GOLD analysis project Ga0075012, IMG submission 71474) | Freshwater microbial communities in response to fracking from Pennsylvania, USA - Allegheny Zone_MetaG_DW_15 | ecosystem: Environmental > Aquatic > Deep subsurface > Groundwater > Drilled...
TCTGCGACCTGTCAGATGAACTTCGACGATTCGACCGGATGGCTGGTCGGCGAAGCCCACAAGGGCATGGCCGCCATGTTCACGATGATGAACACGGAGCGCGTTTCGGTCGGCATTCAGGGGCTGGGCGTTGGCGAGGCGGCATATCAGGCAGCGGTCTGGTACGCGAAGGAGCGCATTCAGGGCCGCGCGCTTTCCGGTCCCAAATATCCCGATCAGGCGGCCGATCCGATCATCGTCCATCCCGACGTCCGGCGCATGCTGATGACGATGCGCGCCTATAATGAGGGATGCCGCGCGCTCTCCGCCTGGGTTGCGCGCGCCCTGGACGCAGAGAAATATTCGACCGATCCGGAAGTGCGTGAACGCGCCAGCGACTTCATCGCCCTGATGACGCCCGTCGTCAAAGCGCTGTTCACCGACCTTTCTTTCGACAGCGCCAATCTGGCGGTCCAGTGTTATGGCGGCCACGGCTACATCCGCGAGAGCGGTGTCGAGCAATATGCCCGCGACGCCCGCATCACGATGATCTACGAAGGCACGAATGGCGTTCAGGCGCTCGATCTGGTCGGCCGCAAGCTGGGTGCGCATATGGGGCGTTACCTGCGCAGCTTCTTCCATCCGGTTTCGGCATTCATCGAAGAGAATAATGTCGAAGGTCCGATGAAGCCGATGGCGGAGGCGCTGGCCAAGGCGTTCGGTGCCCTGCAGCTTTCCACCGCGACAATCGCCCAGCGCGGCCTGAAAGACCCCGAGGAGGCTGGTGCAGCGTCGGCGGATTATCTGCGTCTTTTGGGTCTGGTAGCCATGGGCTACTGCTTCGCCAGGGCGACGAAGATTGCAGGCTTCCAGCTGATCTTTGGAAGCGAGGACAAGAAGTTCTACGACGCCAAGATCAAGACGGCGACCTTCTTCTTCGAGCGCATTCTCCCGCAGGCCACCGCCTGCTTCCTGGCGATCAAGGCCGGCAAGAAGTCGATGATGGCGCTTGAGGACGACGCCTTTTGACGCTCCCGGCCGCTCTGGGCAGCCGCCTGGCGATCCCGGCGATCGTCGCGCCGATGTTTCTGGTGTCGGGACCGGACCTGGTCGTCGCCTGCTGCAAAGCAGGCTTGCTGGGCACGTTTCCGACGCTGAACCAGCGCACGAGCGACGGCTTCGCGCAATGGCTGGACGAGGTTGAAACGCGACTGGCCGATACGCCGACGGCGGCGCCGTTCGGGGTCAACCTGATCGTGCACAAGAGCAACCCGCGTGTCAGCGCCGATCTCGACCTGATCGTCGCGCATCGCGTTCCATTGGTCATCACATCGCTCGGTGCGGTGCCGGACATCATCGATGCCGTGCACAGCTATGGCGGCATCGTCCTGCATGATGTCATCGGCGTACGGCACGCGGAAAAGGCGCTGGCGGCGGGCGCTGATGGACTGATCGCCGTAGCGGCCGGCGCTGGCGGACATGCCGGCACGCTCAGCCCCTTCGCCCTGATCGCCGAAATCCGATCCTTCTTTGATGGTCCGCTGGCGCTTTCCGGAGCCATCACGCAGGGATCGCATGTCGCCGCAGCGCGGATAATGGGCGCCGACCTCGCCTATATCGGTTCACGTTTTATCGCGTCTGACGAGAGCATGGCCAGCCCCGAACAAAAGGCGATGATGGTGGACGCGAAGGCCGCCGACATTGTCTATACGGACAAGGTCAGCGGCGTCAGCGCCAACTTCCTTGGTCCCAGCCTTGCCGCGGCGACTCTGCCGGACGGACATGGCGGCCTTTCCCTGAATGACGAAGCGCGCGCGTGGAAGACGGTGTGGTCGGCAGGGCACGGCGTAGGCGCGACGCGATCCGTTGAGCCCGCCCAGGCGATCTGCGACCAGCTCATCCGCGAGTATGCGGCAGCGACGCCCGGCGGATGGGACGACAGAACGACGTACCATAAGTTGCGGGAAGACCGTCCCCTATGACCGGACTGGAAGAGATACAGGCGCTGGTCGCCAAGGGCATACGTCCGCCCATGATGGAACTGCTCGACATCGACCTGGTGCACGCCGAGCGCGGCCATGTCGTCTTTTCAGCGGCGCCATCGCGCGAGGTCTATAATTTCATGGGCATCGCGCATGGAGGCTATGCCGCGACATTGCTGGATTCGGCATGCGGCATCGCCGCATTCTCCGCATCGGAGATGCCGGTCAATTGCGTCACGCTGGAACTGAAAGTCGCCTATCACGCGGCATTGACCGAGCATACGGGAACAGTCAGAGCCATCGGCACGATCGTATCGATGGGCAAGCGCGTCGCCTATACCGAGGCCAAGATTCTGGACCAGAACGACAAGCTCTACGCCTCCGCCACATCCACATTGCTGCTTACGCCGCGAAACTGACATTTCCAGAGGGAACCCAAGATGGACATCTCCATTCCGCACAGCCTGGGCAGGGAAGAAGCGAAACGCCGCGTCGAGCAGGGCCTGCCGAAGCTCGAACAGCATCTGCCCGGTGGCGGAGCGTTGCGCGCGGAATGGCCATCGGACTTTGCCCTGAACCTGACGATCAGCGCCATGGGCCAGACCATCCCGGTCCAGCTCGCGATCATGGATACGACGGTTGATGGCAGCGTGACTGTGCCGACGTTCCTGAAGATGATGTCAGGACAGATCGCTGAGTTCGTAAAGACCAGCGCGACAAAGATGCTGGAGAAGCCGTCGGTTTAGCTGCTCCGGGGCTTGCTTCGGTGTCTGCGCATCGGCCCAGCACTGTCCTCTGCAGCGGATTCCTGCGATGGTGAAAAACGTATTGTACACTACGATGAATTGAGTATCATTCGCCTCAAGGAGCTTAAGCTCCAGGAGAGGTATGATGACTCGGTTGGATGTCTATTGCGATCGTTTGTGCATGGCGGCCTGCTTCGTGGGCGTTAGCTACATACTGGTCTGGCATATCTTGTTCTGACCCGATCCAGTTCGTACTCTGGTGCGCTTCCGGTCATTTAAGGCCGCCTCCGATCGCCCGGAAAAGCTCCACGGCATTGGTTTCCCGCACCAGTCGCGCGGCGACGAGGCTTTGCTCTGCTGCATAATAGCTGCGCTGTGAATCCAGTGTGCCCAGAAATCCGTCGATCCCCTTTGTAAAGCGTGCTTCCGAAAGGCGATAGGCGCCCTGCGCATTGTCGCGCAAAGACGTCTGCGCTTCCAGTTGCGCATCGATCGTGCCACGCCGCGCGAGGGCGTCCGCTACTTCGCGAAACGCCGTCTGCACGGTCTTTTCATAGGTCGCGAGCATCGCGTCCTGCGTTGCCTTTGCATAACGCAGGTTGCCCGCGTTCCGACCATAATCAAAGATTGGCAGGCTTGCGGACGGCGCGACCGACCATTGCTCACTGCCATTGTTGAACAGGCCCGACAGCCCAAGGCTCATCGTACCGAATGCGGCCGTCAGCGATATCTTCGGAAAAAAGGCCGCGCGCGCCGCACCGATATTCGCATTGGCGGCCACCAGCTGATGCTCGGCAGCAGCTATATCCGGTCGGTGCAGCAGAATGGTGGAAGGCAGATCAGCGGGTAGCCGATCGATGGTCACGCCCTGTTCGACGAGACCCGTTGGCAATAACCCGGCGTCCACGGTCACCCCGGCCAGCAGGTTCAGGGCATTCTGGTCCTGCGCCACCTGCGATGTCATCTGCGCCACATCGGCGCGCGCCTGATCGTGGCTCGTTCGCGCTTGTCGCACGTCCAACTCGGACGCGACACCAGCCTTGAATCGTGCGTCGGTAAGATCGAGCGTCTGGCGGAAAGCGACTTCGGTATCGCGGGCAAGGCGCAGGCGATCCTGATCCGCCGCCATGGTCAGCCACGCCGTCGCCACTTCAGCGACCAGCGCAGACTGCGCAGCATTGCGATTTTCGCGCGCGGCAAAGAATTGCTCCTGCGCAGCCTTTGTCAGATTGCGGACACGGCCGAACAGATCGATTTCCCAAGCGGAAATGCCGACCTGCGCCGTGTAGATATCGAAACGCCCGCCGCCAACTGCTGCACCACCGCCCGTGCCGATCGCGCCAACGGGGGATTTCTGATAGGTCGCGCCACCACTCCCCGCCACCGTGGGCAGAATGTCTGCGCGCTGTACCCGATATTGCGCTCGCGCCTGCTCGACATTGGCCAGAGCCACACGCAGGTCGCGATTGTTGGCGAGTGACAGACGGATGACGTCCCGCAGCCGCGGCTCCGTGAAGAAATCGGCCCAGGCCGTATCCGCGAACGCCTCGGCCTCGGTGGCGGATGCCGTGTCAGCGCCGTACGCCGGCCCATCAGGACTTTCGACAGGCACCGGCATTGCCGGCCGCACATAGCGCGGCGCCATGTCGCAAGCCGCCAGGGCGAGCGTGGCAGACAGGAGCAGCGGCGTATTGAAGCGGGTCATCATGTTCATGCCTCCTGCGGCCGGGCTTCATGGGCCAAGGCCGCCCCCTCTCCTGCGGCACCGTCCTGACGGAACAGACGCTTCACGACGAAGAAGAACAGGGGAACGAAGAAGATCGCGAGGATCGTGGCCGAGAACATGCCGCCGACCACAGCCCAGCCAATCGCATTCTGACCACCCGCCCCCGCGCCGGACGAGATGGCGAGCGGCAACACGCCAAAGATGAAGGCAAAGCTGGTCATCAGGATCGGACGCAGGCGCAGTTTGGCCGCTTCCAACGCCGCTTCCGCCGCGCCCAAGCCTTCACGCATCTTTTCCTCTGCGAATTCGACGATCAGGATCGCATTCTTCGCGGACACACCGATGGTCGTGATGAGGCCGACCTGCAAATAGATGTCGTTGTTGAGACCGACCAGCGATGCCGCAATGACCGTTCCCAAAACGCCCAGCGGCACGACGAGCATCACGGCGATCGGCACTGACCAGCTTTCGTAGAGCGCTGCAAGGCACAGGAACACGATCAACAGCGACAGCGCATAGAGCGCAGGTGCCTGACCGCCCGACAGTTTTTCCTCATAGGAAATACCCGACCATTCATAGCCGATGCCCTGTGGCAGCTTTGCCGCCAGTTCTTCCATGGCGCTCATGGCCGTCCCGGTCGCAAGACCCGGCGCAGGAGCGCCCATGATCTGCGCGGACGAGACGCCATTATAGCGCTCCAACCGCGCAGGTCCGTACACCCATTCCGTCGTAGCAAAGGACGAGAACGGCGCCATTGCGCCCGACGTACCGCGCACGAAGAAGTTCACCAGCGATTCCGGCGTCGTGCGGAAATCCGCATCGGCCTGCACATAGACGCGTTTCACACGGCCACGATCAATGAAGTCGTTGACATAGCTACCACCGAAAGCCGTGCTGACGGTCGTGTTGATATCGGCCTGACTGAGGCCGATCGCGCCAGCCGCCGCCTGATCGACATTCAGCTTCAGCTGCGGCGTGTCCTCGATCCCGTTGGGGCGCACCTGCGCAAGACGCTTGTCCTGCGCCGCCATGCCCAGCAACTGATTGCGCGCAGCAATCAACTTCTCATGCCCCAGATTGCCATTATCCTTGAGCTGAAAATCAAAGCCCGTCGCGTTGCCGAGTTCGGATATGGCGGGTGGCGCGAAGGCGATGACCTGTCCGGGGCGGAACTTACTGAAATGCTGGTTCGCGCGGATTGCGATCGCGCCGACCTTGCCTTCTGCTCCCTTGCGCTCGTCCCAGGGCCGCAGCTTGACGAAGGCGATGCCGACGTTCTGGCTCTGGCCCACGAAGCCGAAACCGCTGATCGTGAAGACCGCCTGGACGTTCGCCTTTTCCGTTTTCAGATAATAGTCGCGAACCTGATCGATAGCCCTTTCGGTTTCCTCCATTGTGGTGCCGGAAGGCATGGCGATCTGCGTGAACATCGTGCCCTGATCCTCATCGGGCAGGAAGCCGCCGGGCAGGCGGATAAACAGGAAGCCCATGCCGACCACGATGACGGCATAGAGCGCTAGCGATCGCTTCCAGTTACGCTCCACGCGCTTGAGGCCGCCTTCGTAGCGCTCCACGCCCCTGTCGAACGTGCGGTTGAACCAGCCGAAGAAGCCGCCGCGCTCGCCATGGTCGTGCTTCGACGGCTTCAGGATCGTTGCGCACAGCGCCGGCGTCAGGATCAGAGCGACCAACACCGACAGGACCATCGACGAAACGATAGTGATGGAAAACTGTCGGAAGATGACGCCGGTCGACCCGCCAAAGAAGGCCATGGGCAGGAACACCGCCGACAGGACGAGGCCGATGCCCACCAGCGCCCCGCTGATCTCGTCCATCGACTTCTTCGCAGCCTCCTTGGGACTGAGACCTTCGTCCTGAATCAGGCGCTCGACATTTTCCACAACAACGATGGCGTCATCGACCAGCAGGCCGATGGCCAGCACCATCCCGAACAGCGTCAACGTGTTGATGGTGAAGCCCGAAGCCAGCAGGATCGCAAAGGTGCCCAGGAGAACAACCGGAACAGCGATCGTGGGGATCAGTGTCGCCCGCCAGTTTTGCAGGAAGACGAACATCACCACGAAGACGAGAATGATCGCCTCGAACAGCGTGTGGATCACCTGTTCGACGGACAGTTTGATAAAAGTCGAATTGTCGACCGGATAAGCGACCTTCACATCGGCCGGGAACTGTTTAGACAGTTCCGTAACCGTGGCCTTGACCGCCTCGACGGTTGCGAGCGCGTTGGCGCCCGGCGCCAACTTGATGCCCAGGCCAGCCGCCTGCTTGCCGTTGAAACGCGCCTGAAAACTGTAGTTATCCGCGCCCATCTCAACCCGCGCGATGTCGGAAAGATAGACCACCGCGCCGTCGCTGCCGGATCGCAGGATAATCCGGCGGAATTCTTCCGGGGTCTTCAGACGCGACTGGGCTGTTACGGTGGCGTTGAGCGCCTGGCCGGGCTTTGCCGGAAGTCCGCCGACCTGGCCGGCGGACACCTGCGCGTTTTGCGCCTGCAAGGCTGAGGTGACGTCCGACACAGTAAAACCCAGATTGGCCATCTTGTAAGGATCAAGCCAGATGCGCATGGCGTAGGGCGCGCCTAGCAACTGTGCGTCGCCCACGCCGCTCACGCGGCTGACGGGATCCTGCACACTGGAAGCGACGAAATCGCCGAGATCGACCTGATCGTGTGCGCCGTTTTCCGAATAGAGTGAGATGACCATCAGAAAATCGTTGGTCGCCTTGGCCACACGCACGCCCGATCGTTGCACTTCCTGCGGCAGCAAGGGCGTCGCCTGTGCCAGCTTGTTCTGCACCTGGACCTGCGCGATGTCAGGATCGGTTCCCTGCTCGAATGTCAGCGTAATGGCCAGATTGCCCGCCGCGTCGCTGGTGGACGAGAAGTAGCGCAGGTTGTCGATGCCTTTCATCTGCTGCTCGATCACCTGCGTCGTGGTGTTTTCAAGCGTCTGGGCATCGGCACCGGGATAGAGCGTGCTGATGGTTACGGCAGGTGCCGCGATCGGCGGAAACTGTGCGATCGGCAAGCGCTGGAGCGCAATGATACCCGCCAACATGATGACGATGGCGATGACCCATGCGAAAATGGGCCTGTCGATGAAATAGCGCGACATGGCTTCAGTTCTTTCCCGCCGGGCGCTGCGCAACCGTAATCTGCGTCGGTGCCCCGGGTTTCACAGTGGTGCCGGGCTGAATGCCCACCAGTCCCTCGACGATCAGCCGGTCGCCGGCCTTCAGCCCATCCGTGACCACCCATTTGTCGCCCTGCGAGCGATCGGCACTAACGATCCGCTGCTCCACCTTGTTCTGCGCGTTCACGACCAATGCAGTCGCGCGACCGCGCGGGTCACGCGTGATGCCCTGTTGCGGTGCCAGGATCGCCTTGCTCTGAACGCCTTCGACCAGCCGGGCACGCACATACATGCCCGGCAGCAACAGGCCGCCAGGATTAGGAAAAGTGGCGCGCAGTGTGACGGTGCCGGTCTGGGGATCGACCGATACCTCTGAGAACTGAAGCCGGCCCTCGATAGGGTAGGCTTTTCCGTTGGGCAGCAGCAATTGGACACGAGCACTCGCCGGACCGCTTGGGCTAAGGCCACCACCCGCCATCGCCGTCTTCAGGTCCAGTATCTGCGCCGCCGACTGTGTAACGTCGACATAAACGCTGTCAGTGCGCACGATTGTCGCCAGCGGGTCTGCCTGGCCCGCCTGTACCAATGCACCCGGCGTGTAGGCGGACCGTCCGATACGTCCTGAGATGGGAGCACGGATGCGCGTGAAGCCCAGGTTTACCCGCGCCGAATCCACCGCTCCTTTTTGCGCCGCAACATCGCCTCGTGCCTGCCGTGCGCTCGACTCGGCATTGTCCAGGTCCTGCCGGCTGACGGCGTTGATATCCATCAGGCTGCGATAGCGCTCAGCCTGCAACCGCGTTGCATCAATGGTGGCCTGCGCCCGTGCGAGATTACCCTCGGCTGTGCCCAACGCCGCGCGATAGGGCGCATCCTCAATTTCGTATAGCACCTGGCCGGCTTTCACATTACTGCCCTCAGAAAACAGCCGGCGACGGATGATGCCGCTGATTTGCGGCCGGACGTCAGAGATTTCAGCGGCCGCAATACGCCCTGGCAATTCGCTGGAAAGAGTCACCGCCTCTTCCTTCAACGTCACGACCCCAACCTGCGGTGGCTGCGCGGGGGGCGCCTGTTCGCCCCCGCATCCAGCCAGCAAGATCAGTGCCGCAAGAGACAGCGAGCGTTCGTTGAATGTCATAAAGAGCACCGAGAGCCGTTAACAAGGTCGGAATGAATGTTCATTCCGGTTGCGCGCCCCTACAACTTGTGTCATGCCGAGGTCAAGGGGAAGAGGAGAGAGACTTGCTCAGTACAACGGCGGTGCAGCAAAAAAGTGCCAGCCAGCAACGCATTATTGCTGCAGCGCGACAACTTTTTGCGGAGCGTGGATTCCACCAGACTGCCATGGCCGACCTGGCCAAGGAAGCCAGTGTCAGCGTTGGAGCGATTTATCGTTCCTATTCAAGCAAGGCCGACATCATCCTGGATATCATCCTTGTCGATTCCCGCGAAGCGCTCGCGGAATTGCAGGCCGATGCCGACATGGTACGCAAGGATGCGGTACCTGTCGAAGCCGCTTTGGAACAGATCATCCTGCGCTGCTTGTCGTACAAGGATGGAGCATTGATGCATGAGATCCTGGCGGAAGCCCATCGCAATCCACAGGTTGCCGCCTCGATCTCCGACTTCCACGTCAGTTATCGCGAGATATTTTCGGAATTGGCGCAACTCGCGCGCCCGTCATTGTCGGGCGACGAACTGGAAGGTGTAGTCGAACTGTTGCTGGTCTGCCTTTTCGGCCTTGGCCATCAAGGCTTGACGCGCCCCAATATGGATGAAGCAACCACCGCAAAGGTGATGACGCGCCTGATACTTCAAGCTTTGGGCGTAACCGAAGACAAGAAATCGTGAATTATCCAGGACCGCAAGGCGGATAACCCCTCGTATTCATTTACAACCCGATATTGCACGCTCCAGCACGCCTATCAGATCACGGTGCCATACGGGATCGGACTGTTCGACCATCCAGGCCCTGCTTTTTTTGAGAAATGCAGGCGTCGCAGTTTCGGCCATGCGGGTGAGCCAGATTCCGGCTTCTTCAATATTATCCTGGTCGACAAGCATGCGGGCATGGTTGAACTGGCCACGGAAATCTCCGGCCTCCGCAGACCGCTGATAATGGCAAGCGGCTTGCTTTTGGTCGCGCTCCGTCACCCAACCGTCTTCATAAAAGCTGCCGATCATGTTCATGGATTTGGCATGCCCCAGCGCAGCCGCCCGTTCGAACAAGTGCAAGGCTTCTTCCCGGTCCTGGCTCACGCCGTCACCGAGCGCATAGAGCGTAGCGAGATTATACATGGCCCAGTCAAGGCCACCGTCTGCCGCCGTCGCATACCATTGCGCAGCCAGCCCTTTGTCTACGGCGGTTCCCCAACCATGTTCGCAACAGCGGCCAACCATATTCATGGCCATGACATTGCCTGACTTCGCCGCAATGCCAAACCAGCGAAGGCCCTCTGCGGAGTCCTTCTCAACGCCATTGCCATCTAGGTAGATCTGGCCAGCCAACAATTGCGCTTCCGCATGGCCGGCTTCGGCCGCTTCTATGAGCAGTACCGCGACATCCTCAGCCGGTCCGGCCAGCGCGGTTGCGCGCTCTTCGTCGCTCATCCCGATCAAGCGCGCCTGTACCGGCATCGCATCAGCCTTTCTCAGATTAGGCCCACCCCTCTCAACAGAGGGATGGGCCTTTCATTGCCATCAAGATTGAACGCGGAGTTCAGTATTTGATGTTGAGGGTAGCGATTGCCGTGCGACCAGCCGCCTGGTTGGCGTAGTGGGATGCATAGGCCTTGTCGTAGTAACGCTTGTTGAAAACGTTGTTGACGTTAACCTGCACATTGATCGCATCGCTGAAGGCGTAGGATGCGTTTGCGTCAAAACGCCAGTAGCTCGGCACCATACGCGCAAGCTGCTTGGTAATGACAACCGCGCCGTCCGTGATCGTGCGCGTGTCGGAATAGCCACCATATACCTTGGCCATGTAGATCGCACCGCCACCCAGGGTCAGGTCGGGCGTAACCTTATAGTTGGTGAAGGCCGTGAAGCTATGCTTCGGCGTATTGGGGAACTGCTTTCCGGTGTTTGCCGACGGTGCATAGAGAGTGACGCCGCTGACGGTTGTCGCGGTGTACCCGCCATCCACGATTTCCGAGTCCATATAGGTGTAGCCGCCGAAGACGTTCCATTCCGGCGTAATATTGCCGTTGAACCCAAACTCCACACCCTTGATGAGGCGCTCGCCGATGAAGGAAACCGTGCCAGCATCACTGGTTGCGCGCGCGTTCTTGGTTTCTGTACGGAAAGCCGCCAGCGTCAGCGCCAGGCTGTCACCGAAGAGGCTCGCCTTGGCGCCGATCTCATAGGACTTGGTTTTTTCGACCTTGAGTGCGTCGGTCAATTCTTGCGAGGTCGTGTTGAGCGCGTTGCCCTCCGCACCATTGGCAATGAAGGATCCGGGCGGCGTCGCAGCCGTCGAAGTCGACGCATAAATGCTGCTATTTCCTGTGGGCTTGAAGATGATGCCGGCCTGATAGGTCCACAGGTCATCTTCGCGCTCCAGATAAGTACGATCATTGGTGGAAGTGACCGTCAGGCCCGGGCTGACAGTCGTCTTATACCTGTCGAACCGGCCGCCCAAATTGATGAGCAGGCTTTCGCTCAGCGTAATCGTGTCAAAGAATGAAGCTGCCTTTGTCGTCGTCTTGGAAAGCGTCCAGGTCTTGCGCAGGCTACGCTCGATCGGCGAGACAACCGACGACGCGTCGCTCGCATAGCTGACCCACGGGTCATTCGAATTCGGGTTGTCGATGGTGGTGCAGTTATAGCGCGCAATCGATGCAGCGCCACAGCGACCTCCTGTCGCGGCCGTTCCCGTGGCGATGGCCGTGGCAGTCGCCGCATTGGACAGATAGTTGCCGTTGGCTGCCTTTTCCTCGCTGATCTCGATGGTTGCGGCAAAGCTGTTCTTGATTCCGCCGATCGCGAATTCGCCGAACAAGTCCGTCTGGTTCAGCAGGCCGTCGGTTTCGCTGTAGCGGCTGTTGACGCGGCGCCAGACCAATCCGTTGGCGACATTGCTCTGGGAATCGTCCGGCTGGGTCCAGACATAGCCCTGCTGACTGCGACCGTAGCGGGATGTGTTGCGCAGCGTCACGCCGCCGAAATCATGTTCGGCGCGTATCGTGAAATTGTCGACCTTGGTCTTGCGGAAATCACGGGACTTGAGACCGTAATAGGCGCCGCGCGGCACACTGATCGAGGCGCCGTCGTCAAGCGCAGTGAATTTCTGCGCCGGCCCCGTTTCGGTTACGCCCGCTGGCGCGTTGCCAATGGTGTAAAGATAGGGAATGCCCGAATCTGGCAGTTCATCCGTATCGAGATGATAATAGCTTACGGTGAGGCTGGTCGGCCCGTTCAGACCCAATTTGATCGAAGGCGCCACACCCCACCGCTTGGACCAGATGGCATCACGACCCGCCACATCCTGATCGTGCCACATGGCATTAAGGCGCACGCCGATGAAGTCGTTCAGCGGCTGATTGATGTCGATCGTGGCGCGTTTGTAGTCGGCATTGCCAAGGCTGCCGCTGGCAGCAATGAAGCGATCGGACTTGGGCGTTTTTGAGACGAGATTGAGCGAACCGCCCGCACCGCCGCGGCCACCGGTCGTGCTGTCGGAACCCTTTACAACCTCGATCTGCTCAACGGCAAAAATCTCACGGCTTTGCGCACCCACGTCACGCACACCGTCCAGATATGTGCTGGCCTGACTATCGAAACCACGGATGAAGGGCCGGTCACCCAGCGGATTACCACCCTCGCCCGCACCAAGTGTGATACCCGGAACTGTGCGCAGCGCTTCGGTCAACGATGCAGAGGCGGTGTCCTTGATAACGGACGCCGGAATGACGGTAATGGAACGCGGCGTGTTGACCAGGGGCGCCGTATATTTGGGGGAGTCGGGCTTATCGACCTTGTAACCCTGTTCATCGATCGCCGTATCCGTGACGACCATGCTGCCGAGCGTGCGTCCCTGATCCTCGTCAGAACGGGCCTGGTCGCCGGTCTGCGCGATTACCGGCGCTGCGGAAGCGAATAGCCCTACGCAACTCAATGCAAGAAAGCTGGTCGTAGTGGGCGCGCGCTCGCGCAGATCGTGGAATTTCATGGTGTCCCTTTCTGGTGTGATGACGAAGCCGGCAAAGATCCGGGCTAAAGAAAACTGCTGGGTCTAATTGAGGCGGCCGCTTGCTGACGGCGCTGCGCGGTACCACCCATGGCGCACACGCTGCAGATACCCATCCTTGCAGAGACGGCTGACATATTGGCGGGATATGCCAATCGACAGGAATTCTTCGGTACTGGCAGCCTCTCGAGACCGGACCAAAGACAGCGCCCGTGCACGGGCCATACCATGACGCCCGAACTGCATCGGCAGGTTTTCGGGGGTCGACGAAGATACGGAAGCCACCTCAGCAAGTGTCGCGAGTGGCAACCATATTCCGGCATCCTTCAATGCCACCGCACAGCGAAAGAGCGCGTTGCACAATGATGTATCGGCTTGGATCAGTGCGCGTCCGTGCAACCGCTGCGTCGTGGCGATCTGCGTCAGCAACAATATCTCACCCTCGCTGACGAAGGGGGATTCCGCCGAAAAAATCGCCACACCCTGACATTTCGCAATAGTCGCGAGATCCGTGAAGGCTCGCGCATCATGGATATTCCACAGATCGACAGCATCACGGCCACGCAGGCAAGCGATCACCTGCCGCTCATGAATATTGCGGCGAGCCAACATACGCCCGAATTTCACGCGCAAGCCCCAGTCGCGCAACGAAATGCCTTGCCGGACATATAGAACTCTTTTCACCCCCTAATGCGAACGCTAATGCAAATGACTCGCAGTCAGGGCGTGTTTACTGATACGTGGCGGCAGGTCCATCAAATCGGACAATATTGGGAAATGGTATAGAAACGCCAATGTTACATGGGGGAATGTTTAGCGCATGGAGGATGCAGAAAAGCGGTCGGATACAATGCGGATATTGTTGCTCGAGGACGATAGGGACACACGGGACTATCTTGCGCGCGCGCTGAAGGAATTGGGCCATCATGTGGTGTCGGAAAGCGAAGGCAAGGCTGCGCTCGCACACACGCTGAGCCAAGCGTTCGACATACTGGTGCTCGATCGTATGGTGCCGGGCCTTGATGGCCTTACGGTACTGAAGCTTGCGAGAGAGGCTGGGTGCCAATCTCCCGCCATCATTCTGTCGGCCATGTCGGGCATCGAGGATCGCGTAGCGGGACTGGAGGGTGGAGCCGACGACTATCTCATCAAGCCTTTTGCCTTCGCCGAACTGGCGGCGCGCCTTGGCGCGTTGGCGCGACGTCCGCCGCCAGGTGAGCGGGCCGACGCATCAACGCTCTTGCGCGTGAACGGCGTAGAAATGGATTTGATACGCCGTACCGTCCATCGTGATGGCCGACCGATTGATCTGCAGCCCCGCGAATTCAGCCTGCTCGAATATCTGCTGCGCAATCCCGACCGACTGGTGACACGCACCATGCTGCTCGACAGGGTCTGGAATTTCGGTTTCGACCCAAAGACCAATATCGTTGAAACGCATATGAGCCGGTTGCGGACCAAGCTCAACGACGGCGGCAGCGACAATCTGATCCGTACCCTTCGTGGATCAGGCTATATGATCGTTACCGGCGGCGATCTTGCATGATCGTACCGCGCACTATCAGGGGCCTTTCGATACTCTCAGCCGGTATATCGGGACTGGTAATACTCGTTCTGGGCGCTGCGGCCGTGTTCATTTCTCACCACGAGATCGAAGCGCAGATCGACCATCGGATCGAACGGGAGATGGACGCCCTGCTGGCATATCACGCATCGGCTGGAACAGCCGCTCTTGCACAGCAAGTGCGCGAACGGGATGGCGGCACGACGAACGGCACGGGTTATCTCGCCAGCACAGAGGGGAACGGGCGGGCGATGCTCTATGCGTTGGCCGATAGCAAAGGGCGGCGCATTGCCGGCACGTTGATCCCTGTCCTGCCGCCAGACGGATGGACTGAATTTCTGCCTATCCGCCGGCCGGATGGATCGGCCGGTGTCGCGCAAGCACTCAGCCGACGCCTGGCGGATGGCAGCCAGTTGGTCATTGCAGGCGATCGTGACGCACTCAGCCGAGCGGATGACCGCATACTCATCGTCATGCTCGTGGGGCTAGGCGTGATCCTGTTGACAGGCACGGTGAGTACAATCGCATTTGGCCGGCTGGTTCACCGCCGCCTGGTTCTGATCAGTGGCACTGCTCAGGGTATCATCGAAGGAGACTATACTCGACGCATCCCACTTGACGGATCCGGCAGTGAATTCGATCGCATATCGGTGATCCTCAACGCCATGCTGGAACGGATCGACATGTTGATGCGATCACTACGACAGGTTTCCAGCGATATCGCCCATGATATGCGTACGCCTCTCGGACGCATCCGGCAGGATCTGGAGGGGCTGATGCTGCGGTCTTCGGACGGCGAGACGATCGGCAAGCTGGAGCAGTCGATTGCCGGCATGGATGCGCTACTTGAGCTGTTCACAGGACTGCTCGGCATATCGGAAGTTCAAGGACAAGCAGCCCGAAAGCGCTTCGTGACCTTATCGCTTGCTGAAGTCGTCCGCGACATTGTGGACGCCTATCGCCCCGCTTTCGACGACGAGCGGCGCTCGCTGAAGAGTGCGATCGAGAACGTGACCGTGCACGGCGACGAACAACTGCTCAAGCGCGCCATCGCCAATTTGCTCGAGAACGTCCTGGCGCACACCGAAGAAGGCGTGGGCGTCGACATAACCCTGAAGCAAAACCAGTCTTTCGCCGTCCTGACCGTGCATGATCATGGCGTGGGCATTCCCGCGGAAAGACAGGATGGCGTTTTCGAACGGCTCGTGCGACTGGACCCGTCGCGTTCAAAACCGGGCCATGGCTTGGGCCTCAGTATGGTTCGCGCGATTGTGCAAGCGCATCAGGGCAAGGTAGACGTGATGCCAACGCACGAAGGGCTGGCATTGAGAATATCGATTCCAGCGATCCCGGAAAATAATCTGGAGCAGTAAAGCCCTTCTGCATTCTACCCACGTTGCATAAGGGAGAGCCTAACTCCGCAAAGCGCATCGCGGGCACATCAATCAGTTGAAAAGCTTCCTGAAGCTCAATGTCACTGAACGCCCAACGGGGTCCAGATAGCCCGGTTGATATCGCAACGGTGTGGCACCGGTCGCATCAGTGACGTCTCGCCTTGCGTTGAATATGTTGGTGACGGCGAGTTGCACGCGCGCTCCGCGTAGAAACGGATGCGCTTTGACAACGTCGGGTATCTGCCCGAGATCCGCGAACAGGCGCAGGTCTGCGGTCGCAAGGCTCCCGAAATCGAGCCGCGAAGCGCCACCCAACGCACCATCTACATGAGTGCCCGCCTCCCAATTGAAGCTGAAACGCGCGCCCAGGCCATTATTGACATAGCCGGCCCTCGCCTCAATTTCATGCCGGGGCTGCCCTCCGGACGATCCTGTAGCGTCTCCATCAAGCAGATTGAGTGCAGGCACGCCCGGAGCGATCAGGATGGATTCGGTCAGATACCATGTGTGGTAAAGGCTGAACTGAATACGGCCCCCGCCCTGCCCGCCACCGGGGCCACGCCCTCCGCCAAAGCCACCGCCGGGGCCACGCGGTCCGCCTGCTCCTGGCCCTCCTGCACCTGAACCGGGATTACCGCTGGCAGCCTCTCGCGGCGCGCCCTCATTGCGGTTGCCGCTTTCACCCTCTCCGGCGGGGCGCTCGGGCGTGCGATTGCCGAACAGCGCGCGCAAGTCCGTTGGACGATCTTCCGGTTTCGCGCCCGCCGCGCGCCATGCCTCAAATTTCTTCTGGATCGCCGACTTGAGCGGGATGGACAGGTCGAAACCCCAACGTAGTTGCTCGCTCTGCGCGCGCAGGAAATTTATTGGGCGGGCGTCGATCTGCAGCAAGGTGCCGTCGCCATCGCGCACAAACCGTTGTGAAAACGCAGCCTCGATTGCTGGTGTCGGCGACGGAAAGGCCGCGATCGGATTACGCGTGCGACTGTTGAGATAATTGGCCGTCAAAGTCAGGTTGGTTTTTGTAAACGGTTTTACCGTGACGCCCAGACGGAATTGATCGCGTACACTCTCACGCAACGCGGGATTACCGCCGGTGATTTGTGACACGAAAACGGTTTGTCCCGTCGCGTAGTCAAATACGGATATGTTGGGCGTGGTGATGGTCGGATCGTTGATCTGCTGCCCCGTCGGTGCGGCGCGATCCTGACTGGCGGAAATCAGGAAGCGTATCTGTGTAACGGGCGTCCAGCGCAGGCCGTAGCCGAGCGTCGACAGCGTGCCGAAGTCCGACAGTTCCTTTGCGGCGACGTTCAGGTTGACGCCGATGTCGCCGATTGCGCCAAGAACGTCGCGGCTCCTGCTGGTGAGCGGAACGTCAATACTTGCCTGCCCGCTGATGATCTCACGCGAATAGTCTGCGCTGGAAGCCGTACCGTTACGCACCGAGCGGCTGTCGAAACCGTTGGCCGATGCCCCGGCCGTGAGCGAGGTCGTGACCATGCCTGCCGGCAGTTCGAACAGCGATCCGCTGACAAGCAAATCGCCGACGATGGCGCGGGAACGCGCTCTCGCCCGGTCGGTCAGGCGATCCGTGAGGACAGCCATGGGCAGTGTGCCATAGGGGTTGAGCGTGGCGTCGCCTGCATCCAGCAGGGACTGTGCGGTGGCTGACGAAAAGCCTCGGTCGGTTGTGGTACGGGTCACGGACAGATCGCCGGCGCCCGTGAACGACCATTGCCAGCCCTTTGCCAGGCCACCGTTAAGCGTAAGGCCGATATGACCGGTGGTGCCGCGCACCTGTTGCGCCAGAGCGCCCGCCTGATCGAGATAGCGGTAGAGCGTCGTATCGTCAGCGAAAGGCGAGAACGGATTTCCGCCGGGGACGGTGAGAGACAATGACGGCAGCCCCTGCAGCGTGTCATTTTCACTCAGTTCCAACCGGCCGTTCAGCGAGGCGGAAACATCACCGAGCGCTCGGGCCAGCGTGGCATTGGCCGAAAAGCTCTCGGTAGCGGGGCTCAGGGTACGATAGCGTGTGAGGTTGCTGACACTGGCGGCGTTGGCCCCTGCCACGAAGTCATTCAACGTAGGTGTGCCGACGGTGGCAGCAGCGGGCACCGCAGCAACGGTCACGGTCTGGCCGAAGAGTGCTGACAGCGCCGGATCGATTTCTTCCCCCGGCGTCAGCGCTGTGATGTTGCCGCCAAGCGAGAATGGCTGTGATGGAGCGGTTGCGACGATGTTCCGCTGACTCTCCAGCAGGTTCGCAGCCCGCGCGTATTTCAGGTCGAGGGTGAAACGATTGTCCCCGCGAATGCGCAGCAGGCTGGCGCTCGCATTGCCGTTTTCACGCCCACCGTCCGTGGACAGACCGCCGCGCGCCTCGCCGATTTCCGCGCGAAAGCGCGGCCGCAGGACGATATTCACGACCTTCTGATTGGGCGAATAACCATAGCTCAGGGATACCTGCTCCGGCAGGATATCGACGCGCGACACGGCTTCCGTGGGCAAATCCTGAATCTCTGCAAAGGCAGAGATACGCTTGCCATTAAGAAGTACGACCGGCGTGCCGCCATTGGCGTTTACCTGCGGCGCCAGTTCGCTCAGCATTTCGGCAATGGATGTGACGCCCAGCGCCCTGATGTCCGCCGGCCGCAGCTGCTGCTCGGGCTTTATATCCCCCATCACCGAGCCGCGTTCACGCTGGCCGGTGACCAGAATGTCTTCGCCCATCTCGTCGCCGGTCAGATCCTGCGTCGGTCCGCCGGACACCCTTTCCGGAGCAGCTTCCTGAGCCGACAACGCGCCGGGAGCAACGCCCAGCATCAGCGCTAGGCAATAGGCCGACAAACGATTCATTGATTAAAGCCCCCGGTAGCGATCTCGACGATGCAGCTCTACCGGCCGTCTGTCTCAAAACCTTGGCGTTCCCATAGCGACATTGTCGCAAGATGTAAGCACAACGCCTTTGCGATACGCATCGCCTTCAAACCGATGACCCAGCCTCTTCGTCAAATATCTGCCTTTCCAGGCACACGCGCTGATCCCCGACCAGCGCGCCCATCAGCATCAGCCCCGGTCCGAAGGCCAGTTCCCGACGAAAATGCTCCACATCATAGCGATCAACCGCAAAATTGCAGATCGTGGCATATGCGGACATTGCCAGCTGCCGGGACAAAGCGGCGATGTCCACGCCTTCGCGTACGGCGCCTGCTCGTTGCAGGGCGATGAAATCATGCAGATGCTCACGCGTGCCCGCGGCCAGGAAAGCCTGCCGCAGCGGCGCGCTGGTGCTGAGATTGGATCGAACCGCACTGTCGACATACGAAGATTCGGTTAGCGCAGAACTCCAGCACATGGCCAGCATGGTATAGATTGCGTTGGTGCCCAGTGCCTCGGCATCCCTGCGCGCAACCGCCGCAATAGCAGCGACCCATTCCCGCGCGGATGCGTCCATCATCTCCGCCCGCCGACCGATGATGTTGTAGATCGTCGGTACAGAGATGCCGCAATGGCTTGCGACTTCCTGCAAATGCACTTCCTCGAGGGAACTGCGCGCCATCAGCAGCCGCGCCGCCGCGAGGATATTGGAGCGGCGTTGCCGCTGGGCGACCCAGCCCGGGCCGGCGCGCAACTGTGAAGTCGACAGCACATGGCTGAGCGGCGTGCACGGATCGGGCACGTTCCGCATAAGCCAGTTGGGAATATGCCTCACCGCCTCCAAAGACATGTCCTCATCCGATGCCCGTTCTATTTCTTTTCCCGCACATCCTATGTCGAGCACGGCCGCAGTTCAACCAACGTCCCATGCCAAGGAACTTTAAGAGTCCGCGCCGCGCATAAAACAACTCCGCTCGCATTGCGGCGACAAATCCTGTTCCCTGCATCCATCGTTAAAAAATGGAGAGCGATGATGCAGGCGCCCGAACGGCAGCAGTCCGTACCCCTATTGGTCAAGATCATCATATTCGGCGCGCTTGTGGTCTTCCTGATCACGCAAGGGATTGCGCTGCTTGGCGCAGGCGGAATCGCGGAAAAATACACATTCCTTGAAGGCTTCACCAAGTTCGACGACCTGATGCTCGCGGATCCGCTGACGACAGCTGGCTTCATCGACCTGATGGTGCTCATGCTCGCCTTTGCCCTGGTCCTGATAGATGGGTTGCCGCGCGGCCGCTCATTTCCGCTGCTCCTTATCGGATTCCTTGCCGTGCTTGTGGTCTATCCGGGCCTCGCCGCTCTGGGCTTTCTGCTCCTCTACTGGAGGCGCTGGGGCCAGTTCCGTCCCAACTGACGCAAGACAAGGGAGTGACATGACATGGCTACGCTCAATCTGGGCAGCAGAGCGATCCCGGTCGATGCCGAAACGCTCTATGCGCGGGCGCGGACGTTCCAACCACGCATCGCCGCCCTGGCCCCACACATGGAAAAGGCGCGCCAACTCGACGCCGATCTGATCGCATCGCTCGACGAAGCCGGACTGTTCTCCGTCATGGTGCCGCGACGCTGGGGTGGTGCGGGCCTTGGCATAGTAGAAGCGGCGGGCATCCTGCGCATTCTTGCTCAGGCTGACATCTGCACCGCCTGGAACGCATCCTTCTACATGCTCACAGGCGTCTTGCTCTCGCGCTTTCCGATGCATGTTCAGGCGCAGTTCTTCGCACGCAAACCCTCCTTCCTGTGCGCGGCGCTCATGGCGCCATCCGGTGCGGCAGAGCGTGTCCCCGGAGGATACCGTCTGTCAGGCCGCTGGCCCTATGCCAGCGGCTCTCATCATGCCGAAGGCGTGCTCCTCCCGTCGATGCTGGAGGGCGAACCCTGGTCCTTCATCCTGCCGCGAGGAGACGTCGGTGCAGACGATGACTGGGACGTATCGGCAATGGGTGCATCAGGCAGCGTGACGCTGATCGCCAACGGTGCCTTCGTGCCGGAGGATTGGGCGATGCCGTCTGCCCGCCTCGCGTCACCTGACGGACATCATGGGCTGGAACATCCGGAGGCCGTGCTGCACTACCCCTTTGTGCGACTGGGCGTCATCTCCACTGCCCTGGCTATCGGCGCGCTGGAAACGGCCGTGGCGATCGGCAAGGAGCGGCTCGCAACCTCGCGCCCGATGGGTGTGCCACGGATCGATCGCCCTGCCGCGCGGATGCGCTGGGCAGAGGCCGCACAGACGCTGCGCATGACGGCGTTGCTGCACGAGGCGGCGCTACAGCGCACCACGGCCATCTGCGAACGCAAAAGCGCATGGACAACCGAAGAGATGGGCCAATACTGGCTCGATAATCTATCCATTTTCCACAGCGCCAAAGATGCCCTGCGCGTCCTGGTCGACACTGTCGGCGGCAGCAGCATCTATAAATCTGCCGAGCCGCTGCAGCGGATGACGCGCGATATTGGAATGATCTGCACCCACCTCGTCATTGCGGATTATGACGTCCTCTGGGAGCGTGGATCACGGCTGGTCTTGGGCATGGACTTGGCTCCGGGCGAGTTTTAACCGCCCGAAGTTGTGCCAACTCCAATTTTGGGTCGGTCACTCAGCCTGGTCGAGAGACTCCTCTCATTCTGCGGCGATTGCCGTTGGCGCATTCCGTGCAGCAGAATTGCGGTTTTCTGGGATCGGCAGGCCCAGATGACCGCGCAGCGTTTCATGCGCATAGTCCTTCCGAAACAGGCCACGGGCCTGCAGGATTGGCACGACCTGTTCACGGAAACGCCGGAACGGCTCCGGTCGCGTCACGTGCAACAGAAAGCCGTCGACGGCGCCTTCGACATACCAGCGCTCGATCTCCCTCGCGATGGTTTCGGGCGATCCCACAAAAGGCGAACGCCAATGACCGAAGCGATATGCCGCCTCCCGCAGCGTCAGCCTGTCTTCCGACGCAGTCCTTATGATGCGCTCTGCATGTCCCTTATAGCTGTTGAGCGTCACATCCGTCAGATCGGGAAAAGGCCCATCGAGGTCATACTGCGCGAAGTCATGATAGTTGAAGGCACGCCCTAGCTGTATCAGCAACTTGCCGATATCCAGCGAACCCTCCGCCTCACGTGCGATGCTTTGCGCCTCTTCGTCCGTGTCCGCGATGATCGGCACCAGCCCGGACAGAATGGCGATGTGATCGGGATTGCGACCGATGGCTGCCGCTCTGGCTTTAACATCGGCATAGAAGCCGCGAGCGCCGTCGAAACTTTCTCCATTGGTGAAAATGCCCTCAGCGATCCGCGCGCCCAGATTGCGTCCCTCACTGCTGTCTCCTGCCTGGAAAATGACAGGTTGCCCCTGGCGCGAACGGCTGAGCGCCAGTGGTCCGGCCACAGAGAAAAACTCCCCCTTATGGTCGAGCCTGTGCTGCTTGCTCTTATCAAGGAATAAGCGGGCCGAGCGATCACGCGGAAAGGCATTATCCTCGTAACTGTCCCACAAGCCCTGCACGACATCGACGAATTCGCGCGCTCGTGCATAGCGAACCCCATGCTCGAAATGCTCCTCGCGCCCATAATTGCGCGCGGCGCCTTCAAGCCCCGTCGTGACGACGTTCCACCCCGCGCGCCCACGGCTGATGTGGTCCAGCGATCCGAACTGCCGCGCCACATTATACGGTTCCCAATAGGATGTCGTCAGCGTGCCGACGAGGCCGATTTTTGTGGTCGTTGCAGCAACAGCCGACAGCAATGTCAGCGGCTCCAGACGATTGAGGAAATGCGGCGCCGTATCGGGTGTGATGTAGGGAGAATCGACGATGAAGACGAGATCGAACTTCGATGCCTCCGCGGCTCTCGCGTTCTCTATGTACCAATCAATGTCGATGCTGGCGTCCCCCGGCAAATCAGGGTCCAGCCAACTTGACTGGTTGGCGCCTACACCTTCCAGAATCGCGCCCAGATGCAATTCGCGTGTCGATTGGTTGGCCATATCTGTATTCCTTCCGTCCCGACGGGATTTACGTGAGGAAGGAGGCGCTGAATAACGAGGCCTTCTAATAGGCAGTTTTCATCCGCTGAACGGTTGTAAATTCCCTGCCTGTGCCGGTGGCCGACATGCTCCGGTCACAACACTTCCTTTGCGAGGACGACCGACAACCAATCGGCGAAAATTTTCAGACGGCGGGTCAGGTGCTCGCGATGCAGATACAACAGGGTCATCGGCATGGATGCCGCCCGATAGTCCGGCATCACTTCCACCAGTTCGCCTGCGTCCAGATGATGGCGGACATCATACGCCGGCGCCTGGATCAAACCGAGCCCCGCAAGACAACAGGCGATGTAGGCCTCGGCGCTGTTGACGGTAACCCGGCCCCGCATCTCACGGGACTTCAGCGCGCCGCCTTCGACCCACTCCCAGTCCTCAATCCGGCCACTGGTGGGCGACGCATAGTTTACGGCCTGATGATCGGCGAGGTCGTCAGGCGTCTGGGGTATTCCATGTCGCGCGAGGTAAGCGGGGCTGGCGACGTTCACGAGTGGCAACTTGCCGATCTGCCGCGCTACAAGCGCGGAATCGCTGAGCGGACCGACGCGAAGCACGCAATCGACACGATCCTCAACCAGATTTACGGCCCGGTCGGTCACGCCAAGGTCGACATCTATCAATGGGTAGCGATCGAGAAAATCCGGCAGCGCCGGTGCGATTACAAGGCGCCCGATACGACCGGGAACATCTATGCGCAGCCTTCCCGATGGCTCAGCCGTATTCTGCCGGAACAGATTTTCCGTTTCTTCCATGTGCGAAATGACGCGCTGACAGCGATCGTAGAAGGCGAGACCGTCCTGGGTGGGAGACACCTTGCGCGTCGTGCGATGCAGCAGGCGCGCGCCGACACGGCCTTCCAGTTGCTGAACAGCGGCGGATACGGAGGATCGCGGGATGCCCAGCGTATCGGCCGCACGGGTGAAGCTGGCGCAGTCGACAACGCGCGTGAAGATACGAAACAGGTCGACCCTATCCAAAATGACACCCTTTCCTTTGTTCGCCAAAACCCGACAAGTGATGTCATGAAATGCATCTTTGTTTGCACAATCTAGACGATAATCTTCCGTCTCGAAAGCAACTGCCCATTTGATCCCCCGCGCCACGAAGGAGACATTCATGACCGAGCACAGCATCCAGGGAAAAACCGTCATCATAGCGGGCGGCGGCAAGAATCTGGGCGGGCTGATCGCGCGCGATTTTGCGGCCCATGGCGCCAAGGCCGTCGCCATTCACTACAACAGCCCGGGCACCAAGGCCGAGGCCGACGATACCGTTGCTGCGGTCAAGGCTGCGGGCGCAGAAGCCATCGCGTTTCAGGCGGACCTGACTACGGCCGCAGCGATGGAGAAACTGTTCGCCGATGTGATCGCAGCGATCGGCCGGCCCGACATCGCGATCAACACCGTTGGCAAGGTTTTGAAGAAGCCCATCGTCGAAATTTCGGAAGCCGAATATGATGACATGAGCGCGGTCAACGCCAAGTCGGCCTTCTTTTTCATCAAGGAAGCAGGCAAGCACCTCAACGACAACGGCAAGCTGTGCACCCTCGTGACGTCGCTGCTCGGGGCGTACACCCCCTTCTATTCAAGCTATGCCGGCACCAAGGCGCCGGTGGAGCATTTCACGCGCGCGGCATCCAAGGAGTTCGGTGAACGCGGCATTTCGGTGACGGCAATCGGACCCGGGCCGATGGACACTTCCTTCTTCTATCCCGCCGAGGGCGAAGATGCGGTAGCCTATCACAGGACAGCCGCAGCCCTGTCCAAATTCTCGAAGACCGGGCTGACCGATATAGAGGACATCGTGCCCTATATTCGCTTCCTCGTGTCCGATGGCTGGTGGATGACGGGGCAGACCATTCTGGTCAACGGCGGCTACACGACCAAATAGTCCACAGGTACGGGAACCCGCCACCGCAGCGGGTTCCCGCATTTCACATTCACACAGCGTCCCGGCTGTACTTATGATGCTCTGGCGTCTTCAGCGATCATATCCGCCGCCCGCCAGGCCAATGCCATTACGGGACCATTAGTGTTCCCCGACACCTGTGTCGGCATGGCCGAAAGATCGACCACCCGCAGCCCCTCCACGCCGCGCACGCGCGCACGCGCGTCGAGTACGGCTTCACCTTCGCGTCCCATCCTGCACGTCCCCACCGCATGCTGACAGGTCAGATCGCGGCGCGACGCATCGAGTACGTCCTCGTCGCTCTCGACGCTTGGACCCGGATAGCTTTCATGGGCGATGAACGGGGCAACGGCGGCATGTCCGAACAGCCGGCGCATGTACCGGAATATGCCGATCATCACGTCACGATCATGGTTGGTCGACAGGAAATTGGTGCTGATGCTCAGCGGCGCATCGGGATCGGCTGCCGTGAGCCGGACCGTGCCCGCGCTGCTCGTACGCAATGGATAGCCCATGGCGAGGAGGCCGGGTTCCGCCTCCGGCTGGACACCCGTCTGATCATTGCGATCGATCGTCATCGCCCAGAACAGGATCTGGGCATCAGGCTGCTCCAGTCCCGGCCGCGTCTTGATGAAGGCGTTCAGATCATATGTCGCCGCCATCGGGCCGTCATGCCGCAGCAGATAGCGCAGCATGGCCAGACCGACACGCCAGGAACCCAACGTGCGATTGAGGCTGTAGTCCTGCGAAAGCCGGATTTGCTGGGAAATGGTCTTGTGCTCGAGCAGGTTGCGCCCTACCCACGGACTGTCCACCAGCGGCGCGATGCCGTGCGCCTGCAACTCTTCCGCCGGGCCAATCCCCGATAGCATCAGAAGCTTGGGCGACTGCAGCGTGCCGCCACTGATGATCACTTCGCCCCGCGCCCGATATTCGACGCGCAGATCGCCATTGCGGCCAGCGACCCCAACGGCGCGCTTCCCGTCGAAGATGATACGATCAATCGTCGTCCGCGTAACGACCGTCAGATTGGGGCGATTACGCGCAGGCTTCAGGAAGGCGTCAGCGGCACTGACCCGTCGCCCCTTGCGGATGGTCACGGGGCAATAGCCGATCCCCTCCTGATCGGGCCGGTTCACATCCGGGCGGCGCGGCGTTCCGATCGCGTCAGCCGCGGTCAGAATGGCCTCGGTCAAAGGCGTGCGATCCTTGCGGATCGACACATGGAGAGGGCCGCCCACGCCGCGGACGCCATCATCACCCAGTTCATGATCCTCCATCGCGCGGAAAACCGGCGCCATGTCGGACCAGGCCCACCCGGCGCAGCCCAGATCACGCCAGCCGTCATAATCCTCGGGCTGCCCGCGGCAGTACACCATGCCGTTGACGGAGCTCGAACCGCCAAGCACTTTCCCGCGCATGAACATGCGCGGCTCGCCCGCGTTGCCGGGTTCCGCCTCCGTCGGATAATACCAGCACAGATCGGGATCGAAGAGCGTTTTGCCGATCCCAATGGGAATCGGGATCATAGGATGGCGATCCTCCCCGCCCGCTTCGATCAGCAAAACGGTGCGCGCGGGATCGGCGGACAGCCGGTTCGCGAGGACGCACCCCGCCGAACCGGCACCGACAATAATATAATCGAAGGCGTCAGCCATCATTCAACGCCGAGCAGGCGCAGCGGATCGCTGCCGTCCCAACGCGCCGCAGCGATACGCATGCCGTCGAACAGTTCGCGCGTACCGTCAGCGTCCGACTCCGAAATCTCGCAGGTCGTGCCACCGGGCATGCGTTCGCTGTCGAAATAGGCGAAGCGCGTTCCCCCGATCGACCCTTCGTGCAGCACGGAAAGTCCCGACCCCACTGCTTCGCCGTAGATACGGTCGTAGCCCGGCCTGTCCGTGAAGCCGGAGATATGCTGCAATCCTTCGCGCCCGCTGGCGATGAAATCGCGGTAGATGCTGGGCGCGTCATTCTGTTGATGGATGATCTCAATCTGAAGGTCACCCGTATAGCCGAATGCGATGGAAAGGACCGGCGCTTCGCTGGCCTCCCCCCGGTAACGGAAATCCTGAACAGGCATGTCCCGGAAATACCAGAAGGGGCCGATCCCCTGAACCTGCGTCCAGTTGTGCAGAGTCGCATCAAAGTCAC
>Ga0075012_10001225_pt1 | contig 26768 bp, 27 predicted proteins | sample All_14_2_FD_71474 | JGI IMG/M metagenome (GOLD analysis project Ga0075012, IMG submission 71474) | Freshwater microbial communities in response to fracking from Pennsylvania, USA - Allegheny Zone_MetaG_DW_15 | ecosystem: Environmental > Aquatic > Deep subsurface > Groundwater > Drilled...
CGCCAGGACACGGCGTCGGGTCCCGAGGCCGCGACTCCCATCGGGGTCACCTGCCGGCTGTGCCACCGCACCGAATGCGCCGCCCGGTCCGCCCCGCCGATCGGACGTCAGATCCTGCCCGACGATATCCGCAAGACATCGGCCCCCTTCGGCTTCGCCAATGCCTGAGAAGGGTGCTTAGACGTCCACCTCGGCGTCCAGGGCATTCTCCTGGATGAACTCGCGGCGCGGCTCCACCACATCGCCCATCAGCTTGGCGAACAGGTCGTCGGCGTCGTCGGCGTGGTTGACCTGCACCTTCAGCAGGGTGCGGGCGTTGACGTCCAGCGTCGTCTCCCACAGCTGCTCCGGGTTCATTTCGCCCAGACCCTTGTAGCGCTGGATCTTCAGGTTCTTCTTGCCCGCGTCCAGCACCGCGTTCAGCAGGTCAATCGGTCCGCGCACCGTGGTCGAGACGTCCTTGCGGCGGAAGATGGCAGGTGCGTCGAACAATCCTTCGAACGCCGCCTTGCGTTCGGCCAGGCGGCGGGCGTCCAGCGACCGGATCAGCGCCTCTTCCAGCACGATGGTCTCCGACACGGCTCGGCGGGTCCGGCGGAACACCACCGCCCCGGCCGCGCCCGGCTCGCCCGACCAGGGACCGTCGCCCTCCTCGGCATAGAGATTTAGCCGTGCGGCCGCGAGCACTGGATCGCCGCCCGCTTCGTCGAACAGCCCGCCCAGGGCCGACTGCTCGACGGCAAAGGCCGGAGCCCGCTGGCTGAGCCGGTCGACCAGACCCTTGAATCCCCGCGCCTCGCGGACCAGGGCCTGGAGATCCAGCCCCAAACGCCGTTCGCCATTGGGCAGGTCCAGCGTCGCCTCGGCAGAGCCCTCTTCGATCAGATAGGCGTCCATCTCGGCCTGGTCCTTCAGATACCGGGACTGTTTGCCCTTGGTGACCTGATAGAGCGGCGGTTGGGCGATATAGACGTGTCCGCGTGTGATCAAGTCGGGCATCTGACGATAGAAGAAGGTCAGCAGCAGCGTCCGAATGTGGGCCCCGTCGACGTCGGCGTCCGCCATCAGGATGATCTTGTGATAGCGCAGCTTGTCAGCGTTGAAATCGTCACGACCGATGCCGGTACCCAGCGCCAGGATCAGCGTCCCGATCAGTTCGGACGACAGCATCCGGTCGAACCGGGCCCGCTCCACGTTCAGGATCTTGCCGCGCAGGGGCAGCACTGCCTGATTCTCGCGGTTGCGCGCCTGTTTAGCCGAGCCGCCGGCGGAATCACCCTCGACGATGAACAGTTCGGACTTGGCCGGATCGCGCTCCTGGCAGTCGGCCAGCTTTCCAGGCAGGCTGGAGATGTCGAGCGCCGACTTGCGACGGGTCAGATCGCGGGCCTTCCTGGCTGCCTCGCGTGCCGAAGCCGCCTCAATGATCTTGGCGACCACCTGCTTGGCCTCGATCGGATGCTCCTCGAACCACTGGGACAGACCTTCGGAGCACAGCCCCTCAACCGCAGGGCGCACTTCGGACGAGACCAGCTTGTCCTTGGTCTGGGAGCTGAATTTTGGATCCGGCACCTTGACCGACAGGACGCAGGTCAGGCCCTCGCGGGCATCCTCGCCGGTGACGGAGACCTTCTCCTTCTTTCCGGCCCCTGAGCTTTCGATATAGGCTCCCATGACGCGGGTCAGGGACGCACGGAAGGCCGACAGGTGCGTGCCCCCATCCCGCTGGGGGATGTTGTTGGTGAAGCACAGCATCGTCTCGTGGTAGCTGTCGTTCCACCACAGGGCCAGATCGATCTCGATGTTCTCCTTCTTGCCCCGGATAACGATGACGTCCTTCAGGATCGGCGACTTGGACTTGTCCAGGTGGCGCACGAAGGCCTCCACGCCCCCCTCATAGTGCAGGATTTCCTCGAACGGCTCGGCCCCGCGATGGTCGGCCAGCTTGATCACCACGCCGGAGTTCAGGAAGGCCAGTTCACGCAGGCGGTGCTCCAGCGTCTTCAGGTCGAAGTCGATATGGCTGAAGGTGGTGACCGAGGGATAGAAGGTCACCTGGGTACCCGACAGGACCTTGCCATTGTCGCGAACCGGGGCGTCGCCGGTGACCTTCAGGCTCTCGACTGTATCGCCGCGCTCGAAGCGCATCTCGTGCCGCTTGCCGTTGCGGAAGATGACCAGCTTCAGCCAGTCGGACAGGGCGTTCACGACCGAGACGCCGACGCCGTGCAGGCCGCCGGAGACCTTGTAGGAATTCTGGTCGAACTTTCCGCCCGCGTGGAGCTGGGTCATGATGACCTCGGCCGCCGACACCCCTTCGCCCTCGTGGATGTCGACCGGGATGCCGCGTCCGTTGTCGGTCACCGTGACCGAGCCGTCGGCGTTCAGGATGACCTCGACCAGATCGGCGTGGCCGGCCAGCGCTTCGTCTATCGCATTGTCGACCACCTCATAGACCATGTGGTGCAGGCCCGACCCATCGTCGGTGTCGCCGATATACATCCCGGGACGTTTGCGGACCGCGTCCAGCCCTTTGAGAACCTTGATGGATTCCGCGCCGTATGCGGCTTCTTCCGCCGTGTCTTCGTTGCGGGCGGTTTCGATGTGATCGGTCATTCAATCGTCCGGAGGACGCGGGCGGCGGGGGTCTGATGCAGCAGACCCGGCCCGCAGGGGGAAACGCGCCGAAACCTCCGCTTTCGCGACGGATTCGGCACCCTCTTTATATAGGAATCACGACAGCGAAAGCGAGCGCCGATCCGGTTCGCGCGTGGCTTCAGACTGCCGCGTCGAACAGGGCATCCCGTGCCAGATCGGCCCTGAGCATCGGAAAGAAATGGGTCGCGCCCGGAACAACCTCGACCGCCAGATCGGGACGCCGCGGATCGGTCCGAACGCTGCAGGTCGAGCCTGTCTCGGCCTTAAGAATGCGGACCGGCCGGTTCAGCCGCGACAGGGCTCGCCAGGGATCATGCCCCTGGGCCGCATAGTTCGACGCCTCCCAGGCGGGCGCGCAGGCCAAGGTCAGGCCGTCGCCGTCCTGGATCAGTCCATCGCCGAGATAATCCGCCAGCATCATGTCGGGCCAACCCTTGAAAGCGCCGCGACCGCGATAGGCCGCCATCGCGACCTCCCGGCTGGCGAACTGCGCCCGACGTCGCAGGGCATTTCGGAACAGGGGAATGCGACGGGGAAGGCGATCCAGAAAGGGGAGGTGGAAGGCCAGATGCGCCGCGCGGTTCCAGATGACAGGATCCAGCAGCACCAGTCGGGATACACGCCCGGGCCGCTCGGCCGCCGCCAGCAGACTGCTGGTTCCCCCCATGGAATGGCCGGCCATGACGACGGGAGGGCCGTCGATGGCATCGAGCAGGGCGACCAGATCGTCGCGGTGATCCGCCCAGCCTTTTCGCCCCTCCACCTCGGTGGGCAGACGGGTCAGGCCGTGACCTCGCAGGTCCGGGGCCCAGATTCGGATCGAACCCGAAAGCGGAGCCAGCAGGCTGCGATAGGTCATGGCGTTGAAGCCATTGGCGTGAACGAACACCAGATCGACCGGACGTTTCGGGTCGCCGAAATCGAGAACGGCCATCTCGCCCGCGCCAAAACGACCGGACACGGGCACGGTCAGTCTGCGGGGCGGGGCGATGCGGGCGGCGTCCATGGACGCAATCTAGGCGCTGCCGCCCTCGGGCACCACTGGGGTATCGGTGCGACAGTTGCGGCATCGGCCGTGCGCTTCCAGGGTCGTGCGCTCAATCTCATAGCCTGCATCCGCCGCGGCCTGGACCAAGCCCAGAGCCGCCTCGCCCGCCACCTCCTGGGTGGCACCGCAACAGTCGCAGATGAGGAAGGCCGCCGCGTGTTCTGGGCCCTGGCCCGTGCAGGCGACATAGGCGGTAATGGAGGCGATCCGGTGCGCCAGGCCACGCTTTTCCAGAAAGTCGAGCGCGCGGTAGACGGTCGGGGGCTTGGCCGTCTGCCCGTCCCTGCCATAGCGGGCGATCAGGTCATAGGCCTTGACCGGTTCTGCCGCCTCCAGCAGCAGCTCAAGAACACGGCGACGCGGAGCCGTCAGCCGTTCGCCTTCTGCACCACATCGCGCCTCGGCCGCGCCCAATGCCCGGGCCACAGCCCCCGCACTGGGGCGGGTGTCGGTGTGATCATGATCGCAGGCGCTGCCCATGGGCCACAGCTAGTCTCTGACGCCTCGCGCTGCAACCGGAGCGGTCGCGCGAATTCCCGTGCAGCAAGGCCAAGATTGCCGCCTGCCCGGCCATGGGCTAGAAGGCGCGCCTTCTTTCATTTCACAGCCTTTGGCCTTCATGACCGACACCCAGACTGCACAGATCAACGGCTCCCTGGCCGGTAACGTCCTCTTCTACGGCAAGCCCGAGCCGCTTTCGCTGGAGGCCCACGGCAAGTTGGGCGTCAATCCCGTCGACAAGCCCTATGCCTTCGTCGCGTCCAGCCACCTCGTGCCGCTGACGGTGACGGAGTTTTCGCCCGCCGCCCTGTCCTATCCGGTGATCTTTGCCGGCGAGAACCGCCAGCCGGTGGCCGTCATGGGTCTGCGCCCGACCGAGAACCTGTTTGTCGAAGCCAACGGCGATTTCCGCCCCGAAGCCTATATCCCCGCCTATGTCCGCCGCTATCCGTTCGTCTTCGCCAATGACGAGGTTCAGAAGCGGATGATCCTCTGCATCGATCGCGCCGCACCCTTCCTGGTCGAAGGCGGCCAGGCCCCCCTGTTCGAGAACGGCGAGGCCAGCGCCTACACCAAGCAAGCCATGGACTTCTGCAACAATTTTGAACAGGAGCGCCTCCGCACGGACGCCTTCGTCGAATTGCTCAAGGAACTGGATCTGCTGGCCGTGCGCGAGGCCGTGTTCACGCCACGCAATCCCGATGGCCAGCCGGGCCAGCCGCAGAAGATCGCCGAATATTTCGCCGTCTCCGAAGACAAGCTGAAGGCGCTTCCGGCCGACAAACTGGTCGAGCTGCGCGACAATGGCGCCTTGGGTCAGATCTACGCCCATCTGGTGTCGTTGTTGGGCTGGGATCGTTTGATCGCCATGGCCTTCCAGCGCGCGTCGACGACTCCGACCGCCGCCAACGCTTGATTCTTTCGTAGCGCTTTCCCTCCCCCTCCGGGGGAGGGTGGTCGCGCAGCAACCGGGTGGGGAGGACCACGCAAACCGGGTCGGTGCCCGTGTCGCCGAGCCGCCCCCGCCCCGTCGTCGCTGCGCGCCGACGACCCTCCCCCGGTGGGGGAGGGATATTTCCGTGGTACGTCCCTATCGCCGGGCAAACACCGCCCGGGTCAGGCACGAGAAGATCAGCCGCCCGCCTTCGTCCAGAAGGTCGTGCTGAGCGATCATGATGCCCTTTTCGTCTCCGACCGGGTCCTTGCCCATTACGGTCAGTCGCCCGCGCACCAACTCGCCTGCGGGCGGGTTCCGCATGAAGCGCAGGCCATCGACGGCCAGGACCTTGGTCTGGGCCCAGCCGGCCGACTTCTCGGCCGCCAGACGGCTCCACAGAGCATAGACCATGGCGTCCGGCGCGCCGTAGGCGGCGTCCCAGCCGGGCGCGAACCGCTCGATGAACAGATCCATCGCCCCGCCATCCACCGCCACGGCCCCCAGGTTGATCACCTGGCCCACGTCCAGATCCTCGAAATGGACGTGAAGGGGGTCGCTCATGGGCAAGGGGCCTCGGCTCAGGGTTCTTCGGAAACACGCACCAACAGCTTGCCGTCATGATCGCCGGTGAACAAGCGATTCAGCGAGTCCACCGCGCCTTCCAGCCCCTGATCGACGTGGACCTTCCAGTGCACCTTGCCGTCGACGACCCAGCCACCAAGTTCTGTGACCATTTCGCGGGCACGGGGGGCATAGTCCAGTACCAGAAAGCCCTGCACGTTCAGCCGATGGGTGATGATGCGCGCGAAATTCGGCGAGGGCGGCATCTTGGTCGCGTTATAGGCTGAGATGAGGCCGCAAACCGCCATCCGGCCATGGGCCTTCAGCCGGTTGTAGACGGCGATCATGATGTCGCCACCGACATTCTCGAAATTCATCTCGACGCCATCGGGGGCCAGCCGGTCCAGCGCCGCGCCCACGTCCTCGTTCTTGTAGTCGATGGCCGCGTCGAACCCGAGTTCTTCGGTAAGCCAGGCGCATTTGGCCGCCCCGCCGGCGATGCCGATGACCCGCGCCCCGCGCTGCTTGGCCACCTGCCCGGCGATCGAGCCCACAGCCCCGGCGGCCGCCGAGATCACAAGGGTTTCGCCCGCCTGGGGCTTCAGCACATCGGTCACGCCGAAATAGGCCGTCATGCCGGTCATGCCCAGCACGCTGAGATTGGCGGTCAGCGGCAGGCCCGAGGCCCGGTGGACCGGGCGCAGGCCCGTGTCCTGGGCCACCGTATAGTCGGCCCAGCCGCCAGACATGGGGGTGACGATGTCCCCGACCTTGAAGCGATCGGAGCGCGACTGTTCGACCACGCCCAGGGTCAGGCCGCGCATGACCTCACCGAGGCCCACCGGCGGCAGATAGCCTTCGGCATCGTTCATCCAGGTGCGATTGGTCGGATCCAGCGACAGATAGATCGTCCGGACCAGAACTTCGGACTCCTTCAACGCGGGAACGGAGCTCTCGACCAGTTCCAGATCACCGGGCTGGATCAGGCCCTTGGGCCGCTGGCGCAATACCCACTGACGATTGACGGTGGCCATAAGGCGTCTCCGGTCGCTGGCCCTTGCAGGGCGTTTTCTTTGAGGACGCGCATCATGGCGATGTCGCGCCTCATGTCGAGGCCGAAAAGAAAAACGGCGGACCGGTGAGGGTCCGCCGAAGTGGCATCATCGAGAATGAGGCGCGGAGGCGACAGACCGGATTTCTCCGGTCCTGAGTCGGGGGGCGTCGTCGCCTCCGCAGGGTAATAATCCGTTCGGGTCGGCTGCGTTCCATCCCGAGGCGCATTTTTCTCTCTCGAAGGGAACCGGAACGGCAAGGCTGGCCGCCGCGTTGATCGGGCCTGCCACCTAGAGACGACGGAGCCGACCGATGACCCATGACGATCCCCATTCCAAGGTGGCCGATGCCGTCCACGAGGGCCGGCCCGCAGAAGCACAATATGTCCGCCAGGGCCGATCTGGCCGTCGCATTCTGCTGCTTCTGGTGGTTTCCGCCGGAGCTGCGGCTGTCCTGCTGCTCGGAATATGGCTGATCGCCAATGGCGGGTTCGCGGCCCAGAACATAGACGAGGGCGGGATCGCGGCCGATGCGCGCCCGTTCGACGATGCCGACGGTGTGGCCGCGCCACCGGCAGCCGACGCCCCGACCGATGAGAGGGGTAACCCGACCTCACCCCCGACCGGGACTGCGCCCAACGTCAACGCCCCGACCATGACGGCCGACCCGGCCCCCTGAAGCCGACCCTAGAGCAGGTCGGTAATGGCCTGGCGGGCGGCGCTGCCCAGTTTGGCGTGCGCCAGGGCATAGGCGACATTGGCCCGCAGAAGTCCCACCGGGTCGCCGCAGTCATAGGTCGCGCCCTCGTATTCCAGGGCGTGGAAATCCTGGACCTTCATCAACCGGGCCATGGCGTCGGTCAGCTGGATCTCGCCGCCCGCCCCGGTCTGCTGGTCCGCCAGCAGCGGGAAGATGTCGGGCGTCAGCACATAGCGGCCCGAGATGAACAGGTTGGACGGCTCGGTCCCCAACGGTGGCTTCTCAACCATGCCGGTCATGCGGTTCAGGCGACCGTCCTGACCCTCCAGGGCCACGATGCCGTATTTGTGGGTCTCGCCCTCGGGGGCCGGTTCGACGACGATGATGTTGCCGCCGGTCTGTTCGTGGGCGGCGATCGCCTGACCCAGGGCCGGGGTGTCCGCCATCATCAGCATATCGGGCAGCATCACGGCAAAGGGCTCGTCGCCGATCAGGTCGCGGGCACAGAAGACGGCGTGGCCGAGGCCCAGAGGGGCCATCTGGCGCACGAAGCTCATTTCGCCCGGCCGAGGCAGGTCCGCCACGACCGAAGCCAGGATGTCATCCTTGCCCTTGGCCTTCAGGATCGCCTCCAGCTCATAGCCGTGGTCGAAATAGTCCTCGATCGACGTCTGGCCCCGGCCGACCACGAAGATGATGTGCTCGATGCCGGCGTCGCGCGCCTCGGCTACGATGTGCGACAGGATCGGTCGGTCGAACACGTTCAGCATATTCTTGGGCGTCACCTTGGCGGCAGGCAGCACGCGGGTGCCCAGTCCGGCAACGGGCAGAACGGCCTTGCGAACGCGGGCGTGGGTTCGGGTCATGGATCGGTCCTGATGCAATGCGGCGACCCTGATAGACCGATCTCGCCCCGCGGCGAAACCACCGCGATGTGAAATCAGCGTTCGTCAGGCTCGCCCGGCCTCATTCAACCGTCACGGATTTGGCCAGGTTCCGCGGCTGATCCACGTCCGCCCCCTTCACCACCGCCACGTGATAGGCCAGCAGCTGGATCGGTGCCGACATGACCAGGGCCGAGATCAGGGGATCGCACCCCGGCGCCGTCACCACCACCTTGGCTCCGGCGGGCGCGTGTTTGGCCCCTTCCGGGTCGGTGATGAAGACCACCTGCCCGCCGCGCGCCATGACCTCGCTCATGTTCGAGGCCGACTTCTCGAACCAGGAATCATAGGGGGCCAGGATGATGATCGGCGTCGCCTCGTCCACCAGGGCGATGGGGCCGTGCTTCAGCTCGCCGGCGGCATAGCCCTCGGCGTGGATATAGCTGATCTCCTTCAGCTTCAGCGCGCCTTCAAGGGCCAGGGCCGACATGGGGCCGCGCCCCAGGTAGAGGACGTCGCGGGCCTTTGCGATCTCGGCGGCGATGTCCTTGATCGCCCCTTCCAGGCCGATGGCCTCGGCGATCAGGCGCGGCGCGCCCAGCAGCACGCGGACCAGCCGCTGCTCCTCCGCATCGTCGATCCGGCCCCGGGCCTTGGCGGCGGCGATGGCGATGGCGATCATCACACTGACCTGGGCGGTAAAGGCCTTGGTCGAGGCGACGCCGATCTCGGGTCCGCAATGGATGGGCCAGACCACATCGGCCTCGCGGGCGATGGTGGATTCCGTGGCGTTGACGATGGCGGCGGTCTTCATCCCCGCCTGGGCACAGTGGCGGAAGGCGGCCAGGGTGTCGGCGGTCTCGCCCGACTGGGACATGGCGATGGCCAGGGCGTTGGCCCGCAGCGAGGGATTGCGATAGCGGAACTCGGACGCGATCTCGACGTCCACCGGCAGGTCGGCCAGGGATTCGATCAGATACCGCCCGATCATCCCGGCGATGTAGGAGGTGCCGCAGGCCACGATCTGTATCCGCTCCAGCCCCGCGAAATCGACCCCCTCGACCCGTGTCCGGTCGGTCAGGGTGTCGACATAGGCGGCGATGGTGTGCTGGCAGCCCTCGGGCTGATCATGGATTTCCTTCTCCATGAAGTGGCGATAGTTGCCCTTCTCCATCAGCACGGCAGAGGCGGGCACCGTCTTGACCGCCCGTGCGACCTCCCGGCCGCTGGAATCGAAGACGCGGGCCCCGGCATGGGTGGCCAGGACATAGTCGCCGTCTTCCAGATAGGTGATCTTGTTGGTGAAGGGGCCCAGCGCCAGCCCGTCCGAGCCGATGAACATCTCCCCGTCGCCGTGGCCGACCGCCAGGGGCGGGCCGTTCCGCGCCGCCAGTATGACCTCGTCCTCGCCCGAGATCAGCACGCACAGGGCAAAGGCCCCGGTGAGCCGGTCCAGTGTGGCCTTGAACGCCTCCAACGGCGCCAGTCCCGTGGCCAGTTCGCTGTCCAGCAGATGGGCGACCACCTCGGTGTCTGTGTCGGACGAAAAGGTCCGGCCGGCCGCGATCAGTTCGGCCTTCAGCTCGGCGAAATTCTCGATGATGCCGTTGTGGACCACCGCCACCCGCCCCGCGATATGGGGATGGGCATTGCGCTCGGTCGGCGCGCCGTGGGTGGCCCAGCGGGTGTGGCCGATGCCGGTGGTGGCGACCAGCGGCTGGCCTGCCAGGACCTTTTCCAGTTCCTTCAGCTTGCCCGGGGCCCGGCGGCGTTCCAGCACCCCGTCGACCTGGGCCGCGATCCCGGCCGAGTCATAGCCCCGGTACTCCAGCCGCTTCAGGCTTTCGATCAGCCGATCCGCGACGGGCCGGGTTCCGACGATACCGATGATGCCGCACATGGTTTCAGATCTCCGCCTCGACGCCGTGGCCGCAATGATGACGGCTCCGATGCCGTGGTCTAGGAGTTGGATAGCGTTCCGGCACCTAATAAGCGGTTTCGGAAGGTTTCGGGCCTAGAGAGACGCCGACGGGCGCGAGCGAGGAGACCATCATGGGCGACAGGAAATATTTCGGCACCGACGGCATCCGCGGCCGGGCCAACACCCTGCCCATGACGGCCGAGATCGCCCTGCGTGTGGGTCTGGCGGCCGGGCGGCTGTTCATGTCCGAGGACGACCGACCGCACAAGGTGGTGATCGGCAAGGATACCCGCCTGTCGGGCTATATGATCGAGCCGGCCCTGGTGGCGGGATTCACCTCGGTCGGCATGGACGTGCGGACCTTCGGGCCTATTCCGACGCCGGGCGTGGCCATGATGACCCGCTCGATGCGCGCTGATCTGGGCGTCATGATCTCGGCCTCTCACAACGGCTATGCGGACAACGGGATCAAGCTGTTCGGCCCCGACGGCTACAAATTGTCAGACGAGATCGAGCTGAAGATCGAGGCCATGATGGATCAGGCTCTGGATCAGGGACTGGCCCCCTCGGCTCGGCTGGGTCGGGTGAAGCGGATCGACGAGGCGCCCTGGCGCTATGTGGAGGTGGCCAAGGCCGCCTTTCCCAAGAGCCTCAGCCTGAAGGGGCTTCGCATCGCCGTCGATTGCGCCAATGGGGCCGCCTATAAGGTCGCGCCCACCACCTTGTTCGAACTGGGTGCCGAAATCTGCGCCGTCGGGGTGTCGCCCAACGGGACCAACATCAATGACGAATGCGGCTCTACCTATCCGGAGACGCTGGCGGCGGCGGTCAAACAGTACCGTGCCGACATCGGCATCGCCCTGGACGGGGACGCCGACCGGCTGATTGTCTGCGACGAGAAGGGCCAGATCGTGGACGGGGATCAGATCATGGCCATGATCGGCCTGGACTGGGCCCGCCGCGGACGCCTGACCGGAGGCGGCATCGTGGCCACCGTCATGTCCAACCTGGGCCTGGAGCGCGCGCTGAAGGCCGAAGGCCTGACGCTGGAGCGGACCTCGGTCGGCGATCGCTATGTCATGGAGCGGATGCGCGGCGGCGGCTTCAACCTGGGCGGCGAACAGTCGGGCCACCTGATCCTGCACGACTATGCCACCACCGGAGACGGTCTTATGGCGGCGCTTCAGGTCTTGGCCGTCATGGTAGAGAGCGGCCGCCCCATGAGCGAACTGGCCCGCCAGTTCGAGCCGGTGCCGCAACTGTTGCAGAACGTCCGCTACACGGCCGGAAAGCCGCTGGAGGCCGCCACCGTCAAGGCGGCGATCGCCGACGGAGAGGCCCGCCTGAACGGTACCGGCCGCCTGCTGGTCCGTCCCTCGGGCACCGAGAAGCTGATCCGCGTCATGGCCGAGGGCGACGACGAGGCCCTGGTCCGGTCCGTCGTCGCCGATGTGGCGGCGGCGGTCCAGGCGGCGGGCTGATGTTCGGTCTGGGCGGACCGCCAAAGGTCGCTCTGAAGCTGGAGCGGGACGAGGCCCTGGTCCTGTTCGAACTCTTGGCGCGCTGGATCGACGACGCCCCGCGCCCGACGCCTTCTGCAGAATGTTTCGAAAGCCCGTCGGAAATCCATGTCCTGCAGGAGGTCATGGAGCGGCTGAAGGCGGACCTGTCCGAGCCGTACCGCGCCGACTACCTCGATATCCTGGCCGCCGCGCGCGATCGCCTGTCCCAGGACGTGATCGGCGAGACACTTCAGGACTGAGCTCAGTCCTGCCCGGCGAGTTCCGCCCGCGCCTTGAGGTCCGCCAGCATCGCCACCGCCCCGCGCGTATAGGGGGCCAGCCAGCGGTCGTGGACGGCCTTGATCGGCTCGGCGTTCAGGTGATTCCAGCGCTCGCGGCCCTCGCGGCGGACGATGATCAGGTCGGCCGTTTCAAGCGCTTTCAGATGCTGCATCACTGTGCAGCGATCCAGCGACGGTTCCGCCTCGCACAGCTGACCGGTCGTTCGTGGACCATCCTTCATCGCATCCAGCAGACGTCGCCGCACCGGGTTGGACAGGGCCCTGAAAACCGCATCGAGATCGTCGCCTTTTGACATATGTTATAAACATATAACATATGGGATCGATCATCAACCACGGAGCAAGACAATGACGTTGAAATTCGAGGTATCGATGCGGGTATCCAAGCCCGTGCACCAGGTGTTCGAAATGGTGGCCGATCCCACCCATCTGTCGGGGTTTTTCACCACCGGCGGCGCGGTCGGGCGTTTGGCGACCGGAACCACGGTACAATGGGATTTCGCCGACTTTCCCGGTGCCTTTCCCGTCGAGGTCGTCGAGGTGATCCAGGACGAAAGAATCGTCCTCCGATGGGAGGCGAATGAGGGTGTGCCGGACGAGAACCAGCCTGTCGTGGGGGCCAGCTATATGACGACGGTGACGATGAGCTTCTCGTCGCTCGACGACGACACCCGAACCCTGGTCCGCATCGCCGAGGAAGGCTGGCACGAGACACCGACGGGCCTCAAGGCGTCATACGGCAACTGCATGGGCTGGACCCAAATGCTGGCGGCGCTGAAAGCCTATGCCGAACATGGGATCAACCTGCGCGAGGGGGCCTTTCGCTAAGCCAGAACCTCGACGATCGTCTCGATCCGCTGGCGGATGTCCGGCACGGCGATGGATTCCCAGAAGGCGGCGCGCGAGGGTGGACCCAGGACGAACAGGGCGGGATCGGCGCGGCCCTCCGAATCCAGCACCCGCCCCTGATCGTCCAGGTCCAGGCCCAGCCCCAGCGGATCCAGCCGCGCCCGCCCCGAGGCAATCAGGGGGCCGGTCAGAGGGTCCCCCGCCGGATCATGGCCAGGCCCGGTGCAGTCGATAGCCCAGGACGCAACCTTCGGCGGCTGAGGCGGACCGTGGCGTGGCGTCCAGTGCAGGACCACCCCCCGGTCGTCTCTCGCCATCGTCCCGATCCGGCCAGCCGCCAGGGTCAGGCGCTGATCGGAAAGCAGCCGGTACATGACGGCGGCGACTTCCGGCGCGATGCGGTGGCGGTGAACATCCCACCACGGACGCAGGTGACGCACGATCCGGCCACGGGTCGCGACGTCCGCCTCCCGCCACAGGGCCGAGGTCACCGGTCGCAACCCCTCCATCATGGTGCGCCAGCCGACCGCCCGCGCCTGCCTGCGAGCGGCGGCCACGCGGCGTGACAGGCGCCCTGACGTCATTTCCTCATCCGGCGGCGCGATCGCGTCGGCGGTCAGATGATGGGCGCGCGGCATCAGGCCCCGCCGCGACACCGCCGTGGCCCGCCCCCGCCATCCGCGCCCCTCCAGCGCCAGCACCATGTCGACCATGGTCAGGCCGGTGCCCAGGATCAGGATGTCGTCGTCCCGGCCTATGCCCTCCAGCGCCCCCGGAGCCCAGGGATCGGGCACGATCCGCGACAGACCGCTCGCAGCGTCTTTGCGGGTCGTCTTGGGGGCCGGATTGCCGGTGGCCAGGACGACCGCGCGCGCGGCCAGCCGCCGACCGTCGCGCAAGGTCACACCCTCCGTCTCAATCGCTACCACCTCGGCCACGACCCGTTCGATCCGCCCTGGAAGGGCGGTCGCCACCCCGTCCAGCCGATCCTGGACGTACAGGCCGAACAGACGGCGCGGCGCAAAACCGTCCGGCTCGGCCCATTCGGGATGATGCAACTCCAGCCAGCGCACGAAGTCGCCGGGGTCGTCGGCGACGGCGCTCATCCGGGCCGAACGGACGTTCAGCCGGTGGCCGTCGAACGGCGTCGAATAGGCCACGCCCAGGCCGAAATCCGGCGTCCGGTTGATCAGGAACGACGCCTGTCCCCGCTCGGCCAGCCGCACCGCCAGCATGGTTCCGGAATAGCCGCCGCCGACGATGGCGACGGGCCGGGCGTCCACGCTGTGCGGCCCGGCCGTCAGGCGCGCAGGTCCGGAGGCGTCGCCTCTTCCGTCAGCATACGGATGGCCTCCTCGATCGAGACCAGCGTCTGGGCCTGGCTGCCCAGGCGGCGGATCGCGACCTGGCCCTCGGCCGCCTCGATGCGACCGACCACGGCGATGACCGGGACCTTGCCGACCGAGTGCTCGCGCACCTTGTAGCCCACCTTCTCGTTCCTCAGGTCCGTCTCGACCCGCAGGCCCGCCGCCTTGAACCGGGCCGCGACGTCGCGGGCATAGTCGTCGGCGTCCGAGGTGATGGTCGCCACCACCGCCTGCACCGGTGCCAGCCACAGGGGGAAGGCCCCGGCATAGTTCTCGATCATGATGCCGATGAACCGCTCGAACGACCCCAGGATCGCCCGGTGCAGCATGACCGGCCGGTGCTTCTGGCCGTCCTCGCCGACATATTCGGCGTTCAAGCGCTCGGGAAGGACATAGTCCAGCTGCAGCGTGCCGCAGGTCCAGGTCCGACCGATGGCGTCCTTGACGATGAAGTCCAGCTTGGGCGCATAGAAGGCTCCGTCGCCCTCGGCGATGACCGGCTCGACCCCGGCCAGGCGCGCGGCCTCGCCCAGCATCGATTCCGCCTTATCCCAGAAGTCATCCGTCCCCGCCCGGACCTCGGGCCGGGTGGCCAGGGCGATCTCGTGGGTCTGCATACCCAGGTCGGCATGGACCAGCCGCGTCAGTTCGATGAAGGCCCGCGTCTCCTCCACGATCTGGTCCTCGCGGCAGAAGATGTGGGCGTCGTCCTGGGTGAAGCCGCGTACCCGCATCAGGCCGTGCAGGGCGCCGGACGGCTCATAGCGGTGACAGGCCCCGAACTCGGCCATCCGCAGCGGCAATTCGCGATAGGACCTCTGGCCGATGCCGAAGATCTGGACGTGACCGGGACAGTTCATGGGCTTCAGGCTGAGGGTCTCGCCCTCCACCGTCTCGCAGACGAACATATTGGGCCGGTATTTGTCCCAGTGGCCCGAGGCCTCCCAGAATTTGCGGTCCAGCACCTGGGGCGTCTTGACCTCGACATAGCCGGCCTTGTCCAGGCGGCGGCGCATATAGGCTTCGATCACCTGCCACAGCACCCAGCCCTTGGGGTGCCAGAAGACCATGCCCCGGCCCTCCTCCTGCATATGGAACAGTTCCATGGCCCGGCCGATCCGGCGGTGGTCGCGCTTTTCCGCTTCCTCGACGCGCAGCAGATAGGCGTCCAGGTCCGCCTGATTGGCCCAGGCCGTCGCATAGATGCGCTGAAGCTGCGGATTGCGGTGATCCCCGCGCCAATAGGCCCCCGCCAGCTTGGTCAGCTTGAAGGCCTTGCCGACGAATTTCGTCGAGGGGAAATGCGGCCCCCGGCACAGGTCCAGCCAGCCGCCCGAGCGATAGACGGTGATTTCCTCCGTGCCCGGCAGGTCGCGGATCAACTCCGCCTTGAAGGTCTCGCCGATGGATTCGAAATGGGCGATGGCGGCGTCGCGATCCCACACCTCGCGCACCAGCTTCTCGTCGCGATCGACGATCTCGACCATCCGCTTCTCGATCGCGGCGAAGTCGTCGGTCGAGAAGGGCTCTTCCCGGTGAAAGTCGTAATAGAATCCGTCCTCGATGGCCGGGCCGATCGTCACCTGGGTGCCGGGGAACAGCTCCTGCACCGCCTGGGCCAGGACGTGGGCCGCGTCATGCCGGATGGTCTCCAGCGCATCGGCGTCGTCGCGCATGATCAGCTTGAAGTCGCCGCCGGTCTCCAGCGGACGATCCAGGTCGCGCTGAACGCCATTGATCGACACCAGAGCCGCGCGCTTGGCCAGGGACGGCGAGATGGAGGCGGCGACGTCACGCCCGGTGGCGGTGGGCTCCACCTGTCGAATGGCACCGTCGGGAAATTTTAGATCGATCATGGCGTCAGTCTTTAGAAACGGGGGGCACCGGGTCATAGCCCGAACTGCCGAATGGGTGGCATTTACAGAGACGACGCAGCGTCAGCCATCCCCCCCGCACCGGTCCGTGTTGGATCAGGGCATCGCGGCCATAGTCGGAACAGGTGGGCAGAAAGCGGCAGGACTGGCCGATCAGCGGGCTGAGCGTCAGCTTGTACCCCCGATGGGCGACGCGGACCCCGCGTTCATAAAGACTCTGCGGCGGACCCTCGCTCATCGGGCGACAGCACCCCGAGCCGCAGTCACCGCCTCCAGCAGGGCATCCAGCGCCACCAGGGTGGAGGCATGGCGGGCCGGATAGTCGGCCACCTGCCGCAGGGCCCTCAGGCCCTCGAACCGTCCGACCGGTCCCTCGCCCCCGGATTTCAGCATGGCGACGGTGGCCGATTGTGCCTCGGTGATCTCGGCCAGACTGGCCCCGATCGCGACCTGCCCCACCACCCCGGCGGCGGCCTGGCCCAGGGCACAAGCCTTTACGTCCTGGGCAAAGTCCCGGACCCGGCCGGCCTCGTCCAGGGTGACATCGACCGTGGCGCGCGAGCCGCACAGCCGGGCGACACGCTCGCCCGTCCCCTCCGGCGCGGCCAGCCGCCCGGAATGCGGCAGCTCCGCCGCCAGTCGCAGGATCTTGGCGCTGTAGAGGTCGTCGATCATGCCGGACAGATAGGCCTGCTAGAACACCGGCACCAGACGCCCGTCGGCCAGGACGCCGAGGCTTACGGCCGAATAGTCGGCCAAGACCGGCCAGGACGTTTCCAGAACATGGGTGTGCGCGGCGGTCACCACGATCACATCGCAACCGGCGGCTTGGCCCGCTGCAATGCCTGCTGGCGCATCCTCAAAAACCAGGCAGTCGGCGGCGTCGAAGCCCAGACGAGCGGCGGCCAGCCGATAGCCGGCTGGATCGGGCTTTCCGCGTGGCACGCTGTCTCCGGTGATGACGAGTTCGGGTGGTTGCAGTCCGGCAGCGGTCATGCGTGCCCTTGCCAACTGCGCCGATGCCGACGTCACCACCGCCCAGCGATCCGGCGGAAGCCGGCGCACGAAATCGATCGCCCCAGGCACTGGCATAACGCCCTCGACATCCTCGATCTCACCGCGTTCGATCGCCGCCGCCTCGGCCTCCACGTCGATTCCTGGCAGACCCTGGCGTCGAATGGTGTCGATGGCCCTGACACCGTGGATGGTCGGGATGAAACGGTCCAGGTCCAGGCCGTGCCGCTCAGCCCAACGGCTCCAGACGCGCTCAGCCGCAGCGTTCGAGGTAATGAGTGTCCCGTCCATATCGAACAGGAAAGCCTGATAGGACTGTTTCGCGGCTGCCATGGCTATTGCAGCGAATCCCAGGTCCGCCCGCCAACCGAGGCCCGGTCACCACGGTTCTGTTCGCGGATCCAGTCCAGGTTCTTGCGGGCGACTTCGGGCGGCTGGTCGCGGCGCAGGATCTGCTCAGCTTCTGCCGTTTTGCCTTGCAGGCCCAGCACCATGGCCAGGTTCTGGCGTACCTGAAGCGTGGCACCCGGCTGGGCGGCGGCGCGGCGCAGCAACACCTCGGCGGAAGCGGGATCGCCTGCCGTCAGATAGGTCATGGCGACATTGGTCAGCACCGCCGGATTGTCCGGCGACAGGATCAGGGCTGCATTCCACGCCGCCCGCGCATCGTCCTTGCGGTCGACCTGCTGATAGGCCACCCCCAGCAGCGACAGTGGCCGCCAGTCGCGCGGGGCCAGATCGCGGGCCCGTTCCAGAGCGGCGATGCCATAAAAGGCCTGGCCGCGCGCGATGTGGGCGCGCCCGACCTCCAGCATGGCCTCGATATTGTCGGGCTGGGTCAGGAGCACTTCCTGGGCGGCTGACGCAGCCTGTTCATGCCGCCCCATCTCGCGCAGGGCCTGGGCCAGGTTCACGCCCGCGACCGGATCGGCCGGATTCGCCTGGGCCTCGCCAGCCCAGAAGACCGAGCGCGACAGGGGATCAGTGCGCGCGATCGCGGCCCGCGCCTCGGCGTTGGTGGGAGCCTGCGGCGTCTGGGCCAGGACCTGGCCCGCCCCGGCCAGCAGGACTGCGGCGGCCAGACCGGTTGCGAAGCGAAGGGGGGTGCGCGACATGGGAGGAGTCCAGACGGTTCCGTTGCGATCGCCAAGAGTCGCCCCAGGCCGTCAACCTTTGGTTAACAGGCTGCTCATGTCCGCCCTCCATCCCGACATTCTGACCACCGAGACGACTGACGCCCGCCCGCTGCGGATCGTGACGGTCCACCAGCCCCTGGATGGCAGCGAGGCGGCCTGGGCCAGCGCCAACGACTTCACGGGCAAGACGGGTCAGTTGCTGCTGCTGCCCGGTACTGACGGCGCGGTGGCCGGAGCCCTGTTCGGGGCGGGCGAGCGGCTGGACCCCATGACCCTGCGCGGCCTGTCGCCTCGCCTGCCCGGCGGCCTCTTGCGGCTGGAGGGTGTGCCGGGCGATCAGGCGGCCACCGCCGCCCTGGCCTTTGCCCTGGGGGCCTATGTCTTTGACCGCTACAAGATCCGTCCTGCGCGAAATCCGGCCCGGCTGGTCATGCCGGACGGTCTGGATCCGGCCGAGACCTTGCGGATTGTCGCCGCCTGCGCCCTGGCTCGCGAAATGGTCGACACCCCCGCCGCCGACATGGGCCCGCTGCAGATCGAGACCATCGCCCGCGAGATCGCAGAGGCCTCCGGGGCCACACTGTCGGTGACCACGGGCGAGGTCCTGCTGGACGCCAACTATCCGGCTGTCCACGCCGTGGGCCGGGCCGCGACGGCCCAGCGCGCGCCTCGCGTCATCGAGATCGGCTGGAACCTGGACCACACGGATATGCCGCTGGTCGCCCTGGTGGGCAAGGGGGTGGTGTTCGACACCGGCGGACTGGACATCAAGGGCCCCGCCGGAATGCGGAACATGAAGAAGGACATGGGCGGGGCGGCCCATGCCCTGGCCTTGGGTAGACTGGTCATGCAAGGCGACCTGCCTATCCGGCTGGTCGTCCTGGTCGCGGCGGTGGAGAACGCCATCTCCGCCGACGCCTTCCGCCCCGGCGATATCCTGAACAGCCGCAAGGGACTGACCATCGAGATCGGCAATACCGATGCGGAGGGGCGGCTGATCCTGGCCGATATCCTGACGCGCGCGGGAGAACATTCGCCGGACGTGACGCTGGACTTCGCCACCCTGACGGGGGCGGCCCGTATTGCCCTCGGCCCCGAGCTGCCGCCCCTCTATACCGATGACGAGGACCTGGCCTCGGGGCTTTTGGCGGCCGCGGCGACGGTGCGCGATCCCCTGTGGCGGATGCCGCTATGGCCCGGCTATCGCGCTGCAATCGACAGCGAGATCGCCGACGTCCGCAACGATTCCGCGGCCTGGGCCCAGGGGGGATCGATCACCGCCGCCTTGTTCCTGCAACGCTTTGCGCCCACGACCGGGGCCTGGGCGCACATGGACATCTTCGCCTGGAACAGCCGGGGTCGTCCCGGCTGGCCCGAAGGGGGCGAGGCCCAAAGCCTTCGGGCCTGCTATCGTTACCTCAGCGATCGTTTCCCGCCGGCCCGTTAACGCGGCCTTCGCCTTCGTGTGACACAACCGCCGCTCAATCGTTCGAGCCCTGGTTTGACCGTCAACGCCGCCCTGTCCGACGCCTTTGACCCGCGCACCACCCTGGCCCGGCCCGACCTGGCCGAGCGGGCGCTGGAAGGGCTGCTGCGCGCCTCCGCCTATGGCGACGTCACCCCGATGCAGTGCACCGCCTCGGTCGCACCCCTGCGTCCCCAGCCCGGTGGCCGTCAGGAAGACCAGCTGATCTTCGGCGAAATCTTCGACGTGCTCGAAGAAGCCGACGGCCTGGCCTGGGGCCGGTCACGCCGCGACGGCTATGTCGGCCATGTCGATATCGAGGCCTTGTCGGCCCCGGTCGTGATGCCGACCCACCGCGTCGGGGCCATCCGCACCTATGCCTATTCCGAGCCTGACTTCCGCAGCGGCCCGGCCATGCTGCTCAGCCTCAATGCCCTGGTGGCGGCTGGCGAGCGCCAGGGCCGCTTCGTGCGCGCGGATCGGGCGGGCTGGATCGCCCTGGATCACCTCGCCGCCTTCGACATCTTCGATAACGATCCTGCCGCCGTGGCGGAACGGTTCGTCGGCGCGCCCTATCAATGGGGTGGCCGCGAAAGCCTGGGCCTGGACTGTTCGGGACTGGTGCAGCAGGCCCTCTATGCCTGCGGGCGCGGCTGCCCGCGCGATGCGGACCAGCAGGCGGACCTGGGGAGCGCGATCGAGGCGGCCGATCTGCGGCGGGGCGACCTGGCCTTCTGGACGGGCCACGTCGGGGTCATGGTCGATGCGGCGCACCTGCTGCACGCCAATGCCCACCACATGGCCGTGGCGATCGAGCCCCTGGCCGAGGCCGACGCCCGTCAGCAAGCCGCCGGTTCCGCCCCACCGACGTTCAGGCGCCTCTAGCTCTCTCCCGATCGGCAATCATGAAAAAGGGCCCGGAGCGTTGTCGCTCCGAGCCCTCTTTCCTCATTGCGGAACCTGGCTTCAGGCCGCCAGCTTCTGGGCCCGCAGACGGGCCTTGGGCAGGTCGTAGCGGTCGTTCTCCATGACCTGGACCCAGGCCTTGACGAAATCGCGCACGAATTTCTCGCCCGCATCCGCACTGGCATAGACCTCGGCCAGGGCCCGCAGCTGCGAGTTGGCTCCGAAAACCAGGTCGGTGCGGGTCGCGGTCCAGCGGTGCTCGCCCGTTTCGCGATCGGTGCCGACGAAGGTTTCGTCCCCTCGCCCATCGACCTGTTTCCAGGCTGTCCGCATATCCAGCAGGTTGACGAAGAAGTCGTTCGTCAGCTGGCCCGGGCGATCGGTCAGCACACCGTCCTTGGCGTCCTTATGATTGATGCCCAGGACCCGCAAGCCCCCGACCAGAACCGTCATCTGCGGCGCGGTCAGACCCAGCAGCTGCGAGCGATCGACCAGCAGCTCCTCGGTCGGGACGTTGAACCGGACCTGCAGATAGTTGCGGAAGCCGTCGCAGCGGGGCTCCAGCACCTTGAAGCTGTCGGCGTCGGTCTGTTCGGCGCTGGCGTCGGTCCGACCCGGGGTGAAGGGCACTTCGATGTCGTGACCGGCGGCCTTGATGGCCTGTTCGACCCCGACCGATCCGCCCAGCACGATCAGGTCGGCGATGGAGACGTTCAGGCCGCTGCTGGACCGGATGCCTTCATAGACCTTCAGCACCCGGTCCAGCTTCTCGGGCTCGTTGACGTCCCAGCTGCGCTGCGGCTCCAGACGGATGCGGGCACCGTTGGCCCCGCCCCGGTGGTCCGACCCGCGCCAGGTCGAGGCCGAGGCCCAGGCCGTGCGGACCAGGTCGGCGACCGACAGGCCCGAGGCGGCGATATGGCCCTTCAGCGCGGCCACATCGGCCTCGGTCAGTGTCGGGCCGGTGTTGGCGGGGATCGGATCCTGCCAGATCAGGTCCTCGGCCGGAACTTCAGGGCCGTGGTAGCGGATCTTGGGTCCCATGTCGCGGTGACACAGCTTGAACCAGGCGCGGGCGAACTGGTCCGCGAAATAGGCCGGATCGGCCCTGAAGGCCTCCATGACCTTGCGGTATTCGGGGTCGAACTTGAAGGCCATGTCGGCGGTGGTCATCATCGTCGGGACCCGCTTGCCCGGTGTGTGGGCGGCGGGGGCCAGGGTGTCGTCGGGATTGCCGACCGGCTGCCACTGCTTGGCTCCGGCGGGGCTACGGACCAGCTCATAGTCGTGGTCCAGCAGCATATCGAAATAGGTCATGTCCCAGGTGACCGGCGTCGGCGTCCAGGCCCCTTCGATCCCCGAGGTGATGGTGTGATCGCCGATGCCGCTTTCGTGGCCCGAGACCCAGCCCAGGCCCTGCTGGGCGATATCCGCGCCCTCGGGGCTGACGCCGACCAGCTTGGCGTCGCCGGCACCGTGGGCCTTGCCGAAGGTGTGCCCCCCGGCGGTCAGGGCCGCCGTCTCAACGTCGTTCATGCCCATCCGCTCGAAGGTGATGCGGATGTCGCGCGCCGACTGCAGGGCATCGGCCACGCCGCCCGGCCCTTCGGGGTTCACATAGATCAGGCCCATCTGGATGGCGGCCAGCGGGTCTTCCAGCGCCATTTCCTTGTCGGGCTGGATGCGGGTCTCATTGCCTTCTTCGCCGACCCATTTCTCTTCGGTGCCCCAATAGACGTCCTTCTCGGGCTCCCAGACGTCGGCGCGGCCACCGCCGAAGCCGAAGACTGGGCCGCCCATAGACTCGATGGCGACATTGCCGGCCAAGATCATCAGATCGGCCCAGGACAGGCTGGCCCCGTACTTCTGCTTGATCGGCCACAGCAGGCGCCGGGCCTTGTCCAGGTTGCCGTTGTCCGGCCAGGAGTTCAGCGGCGCGAACCGCTGCTGGCCCGCACCGCCACCGCCGCGTCCGTCGCCAGTGCGATAGGTGCCGGCCGAGTGCCAGGCCATGCGGATGAAGAAGGGGCCATAGTGGCCATAGTCCGCCGGCCACCAGGGCTGGCTGTCGGTCATCAGGGCGGTCAGGTCGCGCTTCAGACCCGCATAATCGATCCTGTCGAACGCCTCGACATAGTCGAAGTCGTCGCCCATCGGATCGCCGGTCTTGCCCTGCTGATGCAGGATGTCGACGGACAGGTGATTGGGCCACCAGTCGCGGTTGGTCCGACCCAGCAGCGACCGCAACGCGGCCGGCTCCTTCTTGGGATCGTGGAGAGGCGAGGGTCCGCCAGCGTTTCCGTCCATGACGAGCTGTCCTATCTTGGTTGTAGGTTGGGTCAGTGTCCTTGTTCTAGCCCAGCTTTGCCATCAACTTAAGTTCATTGTTTTGATGCTGTCGATAATCCTGACTTATGCCTGAGGCGTGTCGCATAGATGTCTGGCTTTGGCGGGCGCGGTTTGCTCGGACGCGTGCGATGGCCGCGGCCATGGTCGAGGCGGGTCGCGTTCGCCTGACCCATAATGGGCTCCAGGCCCGTCTCGACAAGCCCAGCCGATCGGTCCACCCGGGGGACGTCCTGGTTTTCACGCAAGGCGAGCGCGTTGTGGCGATCCGGGTCCTGGCCATGGGAGAGAGTCGCGGACCCCCGGCGGAGGCCCGCGCCCTCTTTGCGCCACTGGATCAGGCACCGGCATCACCAGGTCAGCCCACGAACGAGAGGCTTAAGTAGCGAGCCGGCGCTTGGCGCGCGATAGTTCCCCTTCGCCTACTGAACGGCCACGAACTCCCCCTCTATATGCAGTTCCACCTCATCGCCCAGGGCCGGGAGGCCATAGGTCATACCGAAATCCGAGCGCTTGATTGTGGTCTCGCCGTCGAAGCCGACGCGGTACTGGCCGCGCATCTCGCCCGCCTGATTGAATTCGACCTCCAGGGTCACCGGCCGGGTGACGTCCTTGATCGTCAGGTTACCGACCACCTCGGCCTCGGACGGATCGTCACGATCGACGGTGATCGAAGTCGCCACGAAGGTAATGGTCGGGAATCGAGCCGCATCGAAAAAGTCGGTCGATTGCAGGTGGTTCTTCAGTCCCTCGGAGGTGTTGTCATGTCCGGCGACCGGCACGGTGGCCGTCAGGGTCGAGGCCGAGGGGTTGGCCGGGTCCAGCGTCAGGGCCGCCTCGACGCCCGCGAACTGGCCGACATAGGTCGAGAACCCCAGGTGATCGATCTTGTAGGTGATTTTTCCGTGAGCGGAATCCAGCGTGTAGCTGCCGGCACGGACCTCGGCCGGTTCCTCTGTGAAGGCAGACTGGGCGATGACCCCGCCGGCCACGAGCGACAGGGCGACGGCACCCATGAGAGTGGACTTGGCGATGAGACGCATGAGGGGAACTCCGTGTGTTTGAGGCGTAGCCATACGATCTGCAATCGTACGTGCGACAGATAGGGAGGCGGTGTGTGGCAACCAAGCTCCGGCAACGGATATCTGCAGCGTTCGGTTGACACTTCGACGGGGGAAGGCCATTTCCGCCACCCGTCCTCCCCGATGCGCGAAGCCCGCCCATGACCTACATCGTCACTGACGCCTGCGTGAAATGTAAGTTCATGGATTGTGTCGAGGTCTGTCCGGTCGATTGCTTCTATGAAGGCGAGAACTTCCTGGTCATCGCTCCGGACGAATGCATCGACTGCGGCGTGTGCGAACCCGAGTGCCCGGTCGACGCGATCAAGCCCGATACCGAGGACGAGCCGGACGGCAAGTGGCTGAGGGTCAATGCCGACTATGCCAAGGTCTGGCCGAATATCACGGTCAAGGGCACGCCCCCCGTCGATGCGGAGGCGTTCGAGCGCGAGACCGGCAAGTTCGAGAAATACTTTTCCGAAAAGCCCGGCAAGGGATCCTGACGGCCCTGCCACCCAGCAGGCCGATTCGCGCTGGCCAGCCAATCCGGCACCGGACGTTTTGAAATTCTGCGATTTTGTGATAGGTTCTTTGCATTGGGTCGGGCGGTCCGCGATTTCTTCGCGCCGCCCGCGTTTGCGACAGAACCCCGGCCATGCCGTCGGGGTCGGCCAGAGGTTCGGTGATCCGTTTCCGTTTCGACGTTTGATCTGACACCCACCGACGCGAGAGCGCCGGTGGCTTCAGCAATTGCGTCGGTCGGTTTCGCTCGCTTCTTTCAGGCCGGGAAAAGGATGAGACATGACGACGAAGACGGTTCTGGAATTCAAGGTCGGCGACGCGGTCGTCTATCCGGCGCATGGCGTCGGCAAGGTGGCGGCCGTCGAGACTCAGGAAGTCGCGGGTATGTCGCTGGAGGTCTATGTGGTGACCTTCGACCACGAGAAGATGACGCTGCGCGTTCCGACGAAGAAGGCCAAGACCGCCGGCCTGCGCTCGCTGGCCGCCGATGACGTGGTGACCAAGGCCCTGACCACGCTGAAGGGCCGCGCCCGCATCAAGCGCACCATGTGGTCGCGCCGCGCCCAGGAGTATGAGGCCAAGATCAACTCCGGCGACCTGATCTCGATCGCCGAGGTCGTGCGCGACCTCCACCGCGCCGACAGCCAGCCCGAACAGTCTTATTCCGAGCGCCAGCTGTATGAGTCGGCCCTGGACCGCATGGCCCGCGAAGTCGCCGCCGCCAATCGCATCGACAAGACCGCCGCCGTCGAGCTGCTGGCCAAGTCGCTCAGCGCCAAAAAGTCTCTGGTTCCGGTCGCCCCGGAAGCCGAGACCGAAGCCGAAGCCGCCTGAACCGGCGACACCGCGAAATGACAAAGGCCCCGGATCGCTCCGGGGCCTTTTTCTTTCCTTCTGTCGCGCCTTCAGTTCCCTCAGAAATACTCGGCGTTTGCGGGACACACGGCGTTCAATCGCCGGGCCGTGATGCTGGCCGGCAGATAGGGCGTGCCGCGTGCGATCTGGGCCCCGCCGGTGAAGCGGAAGCTCTCGGGCTGATAGGTGCCGTTCAGGCGGATGCGGACCTGGCGGCCCCGGCGATCGGTGCAGACGCCCTCGAAACGGGCATTGCCCCCGCCGACGACCCGCGTCGGATAGGTGCAGGACCAACGCCGCGTCGACAATCCGCCGAAGAAGCGATTGATCTCGCTGGGCCGGACGCATTTCTGCTCGGTGTCGCGGACCCCGACCGCACTGGTCGTATACTCCCAGTAACCAGGCAGGACCTCACTCTGGGCCGCTTGAGCTTGCGGCGCGGCGGCCGGCGCGGCCAGCATCATCGCCCCGGCCAGGAGCGGAAGCCCCAGCGCCACAAGGCGCGGCAAGCGGTCGGGGATGGCGGAGGCGGTCGTCGTCATGGCAGCCCTTCGATCTGATCTCATCATCATGGATACAGCCGATATATGGCGGGATTTGAACAGTGGCTGAACGAAACCAAAGGCCCCGGTTCCAGGATCGGCCTTGACGCCGGAACCCCTGTTCCTCTATACGGCCCCCTCTTCGCGCGGGACCCTGTCTTGCGTGACCCTGTTTCTTGCGTCCGTGGCATCAGTCTGCACGGGGGCCAAAGACCTTAAGGATCTGACGATGTCGCGTCGCTGCGAACTCACCGGGATCGGCCCCATGGTCGGCAATAGCGTGAGCCACTCGAACATCAAGACCAAGCGCCGTTTCCTGCCGTCGCTGAAGACGGTCAAGGTGGCGTCCGAGTCCCTGGGCCAGAGCTATTCGCTGCGTATCTCCAACGCCGCCCTGCGGACGCTGGACTACAAGGGCGGCCTGGACGCTTTCATCGTCAAGGCTCGCGACGAGCAGTTGTCGGTCGCCGCCCAGCGCATCAAGCGCCAGGTCAAGGCCAAGCTGGCCGAACAGGCCGCTGCCGCCTGATCGCTCTCGCCAGATCGCTGAAAAGACATGAGGCCGGTGGTGACACCGGCCTTTTTCTTTGCCTGTTCGATCAGGGTGTCTAGGGTCGGTCCGTAGTCCGTCTCTTTGAGGTTTCCGGCATGGCGTCTTCCCTTCGTCTCGTCCTGATGGCGGCGACCGCCATGACCGTCACCCTGACGGCGGCCTCGGCGGTCCAGGCCCAGACGGCCGAACGGCGAACCTCGACCGACTGGACC
>Ga0075012_10001235_pt1 | contig 26672 bp, 25 predicted proteins | sample All_14_2_FD_71474 | JGI IMG/M metagenome (GOLD analysis project Ga0075012, IMG submission 71474) | Freshwater microbial communities in response to fracking from Pennsylvania, USA - Allegheny Zone_MetaG_DW_15 | ecosystem: Environmental > Aquatic > Deep subsurface > Groundwater > Drilled...
CCCATGAACAGGTGTGACAAAATATTCAAACTCTTGCGTGAGTTCATTGTACTACGACAATGGAGGAAATAATTTCACGTTCCCTGAATTTGATGCGCCCCTTGTAGTTTTGCTACACTTTTGCCCAATTATTACTATTTTGAACGGCTTCAATTAGTGTTTTTTGATCGCCATACGTTGTGTTTGTTTCTGAGACCAGAATTTCCAAATTACGGCAATCGAGACAGAGAAAAGCTTCGGTTTCGAAACGATATGTGAAACTATCCACCGCGATCATTTGGAGGACGATACCATCCTGATACCAGTTTTTACCTGTATTCTTATATACATTGCGAGAACCACATTTTGTGCATTTTCGATCTTGCATGGGAATCTCCTTCACAGATTCAAATATTTGGTTTTCTGGAAGGTATCTTGCCTTGGAACACAAGCGATTCTTTGATTGCCCCCGAAATTACCATCTAGTAGCCTGATTTCATTGTACTACCTTCTGTGAATAAAGATAGGACGTGAAAACAAGAACGGTCTCGCGGACTTAACATCCCAAGACCGTTTCAACTAAATTGCCAAGACAAGCTTAACCAGAGACCTTTTTCCAATTCGTGCTGGCTTGAATGCTCTCAGTAAGAGACTTGCCTTTGCCAAAGATCGCCGCCGCTTGTTCTGCGACAATGATCTCCAGATGACGGCAATCCAGACAGAGATACGCCTCGGTAGCAAACGCCTCAGTGATCTTATCTCCTAGCGCCATGACAGTGATTCCATCCCGGCTCCAGGATGTATTCACGCTTTGATATACATTGTTCGAACCACACGCAATGCAGACTCCGTTTTTCATTGCTAAAGTTTCTCCTTTTGAATTTATAATGAGGGCGATTATATGGAAAAGAAATAAGAGGGGATAACCCCTCTTTGGTCATGTGGAAAAACAAAAGCGGTCTCGGGACATGATGTCCGCGAGACCGCTTTCCTCATTCATCACTCTTCATTCTTCATTATCTTTCCCACCAGCCCATCAACTCAGACATCGCCAAACTCGGCGTCGCATCGCCCTGCCTACCGGTATTCCACGTCACGATCAAATCGCGTTTCGCGCGGGTGATGCCTACATATAACAGGCGCAATCTTTCTTTGACGTAATCCAAGCGCGAACGCATTGTCGCTATGCCTTCTTCGTACCAATCATATTCACTCGTCGACTCAAGCGCGGTCAACTGTGCTATTGCTTCGGCTTCAAGGTTCAATTTCCCTATAATAAATTTCTTCTCTCCAATAAAATAATCATTTGGCTGGTTCGACGGGAAATCATAATTATTGACCGACATCATATACACGCGGTCCCATTCCAGCCCCTTCGCCTTGTGCATCGTCGTCACAACCACCCGTCCGCGATGCTTCTCCGGGTCGAAGCCCGAGTCATCATCCGAGAACCCAATAAAGCGCCGTTCATTCTTCGCGATCACTGCCAGCTCCGCGGTCAGCTCGGGCAAACGCCAATCGGGGTGATCGTCCGCAGCGCTGCGCAGCACCAGCGCCAACTTATTCGCCAACGCCAGGTCCGACACATCGCTGAACACATCCTGCGCCAGCGTCAACACCAACTGATCGATGGGAAGTGTTACCGCATTCAACCAGCGTTGCACATTGACTCGGAATTGAGTTAATTCTTCGATGACTTGCACCGGCTCCGACTCACTCAAGCTTGACAGCCAGTCATTGGCATTTTGTGGCGCGATGAAGTTTTCTACATCTACCATCTTGCGCAGGAGGGCAGTTGAGTAGTTAAGTAGTTGAACAGTTGAGTAGTTACCGGCTTGCAATTCACTATTCACTATTTCACTATTCTCTATCTTCTGCTCTCTCCAATCCCTTCTCCACACCTCATACGCCTTCGACAACTTGCGCGCATTGCCCGGCTCGGAGAGATACGACAGCAAATAACTCAACGCTCCCGCCGCCGCACGCGTCTCCGACGTGGACGAGATCAACTCAATCGGTTCGATGCCACGCTGACGCAACGCATTGACCATCTCCACGCCGCGCTGGTTGCGTGGCACAAGCACCGCAATGGTCGGTTGTTCTTCGATGGGGAAGTCCACGAACGAATCGACATAGCCCTTAATGGACTTTGCCACCGCTTCCAATTCCTGCTCAGGCGTGTACTTCGTCGAGATGAACTTGATCGCCTCTGGGTTATCCGGCGGATTCTGCTGTGGGTCATTTTCTGGCACTGGCACGATGTGGGGCACAGATAAAGCTGTCCGCACATTAGGGTCTGGGTGGGCGGTCATAACCCAGTCAATGAGATGATTGGCAATCGCCAGCACCGAAGGCTGCGAACGTCCCGACTCGGGCATGTCTACGCTGGGGTTGTTTTGGATGAAAGCTCGCAAAAGTTCAGGAGAGGCTGTAGTGAACGTTTCAAAAATGGCTTGGTTCGGGTCACCCACGCGCACCCAATTTCCCACCGTAGGGGCGAGGTCCCCTCGCCCTGCATTCGATGCACCAGATAGCAAAGCCAAAATCCGCTCCTGCGTCCGGCTCGAATCCTGCGCCTCATCTTCCAAAATGAACGGATAGCGATATTGCAAACGCTCGCGAAATTCATCATCCGTTTCGAGCAAGGTGAGTGCCAAGCGGATGAGGTCGTCAAAGTCTACGGCGCCGCGGTAGGCGAGGGCACGTTGATAGTCGGCGTAGATGGCATGTCCAAGCTCGGCTAAAGGCAACGGCGCAGGAGCAGCATTGAGTTTGGCTCGCAGGCTTTCGGGAGTCAGGAGGCGGTCTTTGGATGAGCGGATGAAGGCAAGGGCGATGGAGTCCAATAGATCGGGCAATTGCTGACGTTTGACCCAATCCCGTTTGGAGTTGTCGAGCGCCGGGTCGAGATAGTCATCGAGCGAATGACTCGCCAACCAGGCATTGACCGACTCGCGGCGAATGAAACCAGCCTCACGCTCGTCGATGATGCTGAAGCGTTCCTCCAGCCCAACCTTCGCGGGTTTCTCACGCACGATGTCATGCGCAAGCCCGTGCAAGGTGCGCACACGATATTTATAAAGTGCCTGCAACGGATTATCGAAGAAACGTTTGATGCGTGTCTCGAAATTGTCCACCGCCGAATTGACGAGGGTGACGATGAGAATTTCTTGATTATCGCCAACTCGCCCCTCTTGAATGAGCTTTGCCGCCAGCGCAGAGAGAATGTGTGTCTTGCCTGCACCGGGAACTGCGGCAATGCCGAGCCTCCCGCCGTTGTAGCGGAGGATTTGTTGTTGAGAGGGGCGAGGGGTGAAGGACATAAGAATTAACCGCGAAGCGCGCAAAGGGCGCTAAGAATTTTATGGTTTGTCTTTGCGCTCTTGGCGGTGAAAAATTTTCTTAGCCGCAAAGCACGCGAAGGACACTAAGATTTTTTGAGGAAGTTGGCTCGTGATGGTGACTCGTCGAGACCAAGGACTACCCTTTGAATTCCATTTTTGATCAACTTTACATTCCAGTTTATCAGAAAGCCGAGTTTGACGTTCTTGAGTTTCATGTAAGTGAGCAATTGCGCCATGTGAACTGGATGCACTGCATCGACAGATTTGTTTTCTATGATTACTAAGCCATCCACTAACTCGTCTATTCGATAGCCTTCTTCAAACTCTTGACCATCATAAAGGATTGGAAGTTTCAACTCCGTTTGAACGATTCTGCCTCGTTTGCGTAACTCATAAGCATGGCAGGCTTGATATGCTGATTCTAATAGCCCAGGTCCAAACTCTTTGTGTATCCTATATGCAGCATCCACTATATCTTTTGCAATTGCCTCAATATCATTCGCCACTTTGACCTCCTTTTTTCTTGGCGTTCTTTGTGCGCTTAGCGGTTAGTTCTTATTGGTAGTAAGCCTATTTTAGCATGACCTCTTTCAGATATTTTGTATCAAGCAGATCGTCTCTTCCTGAATCTCCCAAGATCCAAAACCTTATACATGCGCAAGATGGAATACCTGCCGCCCAGCCAGCCTACGATTCTCCCGAATAGAGCGGTCAATCCCTTGGGTGCTTTTGGAAGTTCAATGGCAGATGTAAAGTCTGCGATACGTTCATCAATATGAAAGACATAACGACTCGTTTGGGTGACCTTTGGTTTTGTATCCAGAAAGGCACGCAACTGATCATGTTCCTCTCTCGTCATCCATTGCGGCAGATCCGAAGTAGCTTTGAACTCACAGATGTGAGCAAGATCGTGCAAGAGAGATCTCTGCTCATAAGTAAGTTTGTTTCCTTTTGTTTCAAAGTATGCGATATCGGGGTCGATGTGGAACAAAGGCTTTAACCACAAACGATGAATGGTCGTGCGGATCGCGTTCCGTGTGCCGGGAATGGTGGGGTTATAGAACAGATACGCATCGTGATAGCGTTCCCAATATGGGGCAACATCCGGTCCAATGCGAATCGCATCACATATCCCAATGGCAGGAAGAATAGGCGTGCCGCAAGTCAGAAAGAAGGCGTCCGCGCCCATTGCCTCGCGCAGGGTTTGCAGACATTCGCGGTATGCGGCTTCACGCGGTATGTCTTTGAAGCGTTTTCCCTTTAATGCACCACCATATAAAAAGTCCAGTTTGAGATAGTCAAAGCCCCAGGCGCGGACTTGTTTCATGAGCGCAACCAGCCACTCGGTCACGTCCGGACGCGTGGTGTCGAGCGCATATAATCGTTCGCCCCAGTTAAATCCTGCTGATGCGAATAGTCCATTTTCCTTACGCAGGAACCAATCAGGATGTTCACGAAAGAGACGCGACGATCTGGTTGCGATCAACGGTGCCAGCCACAACCCTGCTTTGCGTCCCGTAGATTTGATCTTTTCGGCAAGCGCCCGCATGCCCGACGGAAATTTATGGTTCGCCTCCCAATCGCCAATGTCCACCTGCCAGCCATCATCTACTTGCAAAACATCAAAGGGCAGGTCGTCGAACTTGTCGAAGATCTTATGAAGCTTTACTTCACTGATCGCATAATACAAGCTGTACCACGAACACCAAACACGCGGTGCGTCGTCCTTTTTTGATTTTCCAAAACGACGTTCCAACTGTTCGACATATTTTTCAAAAACGACATGTTCCTGCCCGAACGCGATGAACCACTCGATCTCATCCGCCTCACTCCGCCCTTTGAGCTGATCCCGGACGAGTGACACGATCGCATCTGTAGCCAGCGCTCCAACGAGAAGGACATTCCCATCCGCGAATTCCACTGCGCCCAGCCACGAACCGTTCAGGTATTTTTTGTAGACAAACTCCACATCCACCTGCAGCGGATGGAAGATTGCAGGCTTTGGCACTGGAATGGGGGTGGGGTCGGTCCACGCTGCTAGTGACCACGATTGCCAGCCATGACGATAATATCTGACAGGTTGAGCCGGAAGCTCAACCTGCAGCCCCTTTCCTTTTATGATCTTGGAACTTTCCAGAATCTCGGAGAATTGAATTCTGGGCATGGAATACTCGGTTTCAGAAGAATGGTTTAAAGGAAATATGAAATAAACTCAAAATGCTTAACAGCATCTGGAATTTATTCTCTTTCTATTATTAGCGCTGTTTGTAGAGAATTACATTAAGGCTTTTGGACAAACATCAACAACGTGGATGGGAACTTATCTGTCACCAGCAAAAAGCCTTGTTCATTGAGCATCACTAAACCTTCGAGATTGCGGGCATTGTCGCCATCCAATGTCAATTGAATAGGAGCGTCATCAGCAAGGATGATGCCGTTTGGGGTATAGGTCAATTTGACAAGCCGCTCAACCTGGTCTTGTTGTGCATGAGTAGGACCTTCGCCGTATTTTTGCGCGATTGGGTCAACGTTTGGTGTGAGGTCGGTATCACCGGGGAAGAAATAGTTGATGACCCAGAAATCATTGCCTGATCCAGCCGCAGCATCGGTGAGACGGTATTCGAGGTTAGGGATGGAAACTGTCCCTTGCGGGTTCAGGTCAAAATCAAAGGCATGTGCAACCGGGGCTGGGTTCAAGTCGGCACCGTTGATCTCGAAAAATGTCAACACGTAATCTTTTTCGATAATAATGGCTTCGTCCGTGTGATTGTCAGAGGGAAACGCCATAGGAATTTCAACAACCTTGGAAGTATCCAGCGTGATCTCACTTTCATCCGCAGAGATTTCACCAGAGACGATATACCCATGCATATCTGTCCCTTCGCCGGCTTCGATGGTCAGGAAGACTTGGTCACCGTTGAAGACAATCGACTCATACCCTTGAAAATTTGGAATGGATTCTTTCAGCCCCGGAGCATTCAAAACAATTAGCTTAGGTTCCAACGGAGTTGGCGCTCTCAACGCAGCTTGAATGTCAATTTCAGAGAGGGCGAACAATGCACCATCGCCATCACCGAATCGTTCAGGATATTGAGGCAGGAGGATCAACGTCTCACCATGCCAAGCCAAACCCGAAAGCTCTGCCTCAGGAACGGCGATGGGTCCAGTCAGTTCGAGGACGGTCACTGGTTGTTCAGTTGCAGATGCAGCTACAGGCGGGTTTTGCGAGTAATACCAAGCGGACGCTGCGATCAGAAGAATGAGCAGAAAGATAGGCGTCCAATGTTTGTTTTGAGATTCCATGATGTTCTCCTAAAATTTATTTTACTTGCCCTGAATTTATGTCCAACATCATCACTGAAGTATCCACGGCTTCAAAATCGTTCCCAGACAACACATCCAACAAATGGAGCATGTCATTGTCCCAACGTTCATCGGGCGCGCCGCTCACATACCAGTTCGAGCCATTGTCCGCGAGCACAATGCCATAGGACTTGAAGGCTTGCAAAAGAATTTGCATTTCAGGCGGGAAGCCCGAAATATCGTAATCAGCTTTCAAACGAAAACGCGCGCCCATCGGCGGGACTCCATTTTGCGGTTCAGAGGTCTGATGGCGTGCGGGCCAGACGTAGCCAGCCGTGTTTTCAACAGTGAAACGTAAAGCATGAGTGATCTCGCCTGCTTCAATTTCGTCGTATCGCACCAACCCCGGCAGAATGGGCAAACCCGCCGCGTCAGCGGATGTCCATGTTTCGGGGCGCAGGGCATGTGAGTTCATGTTCCAAATAGCGCCCGACCCGCCATTCCAATTTGCGCCGTCGAAACTGGCATCATAGATTTCGTAGAGAGTGCATGTCTCGGTATCAATGGTCAAGATGTGATGATCAGAACCGTATTCAATGTTTGGATTCTCTGGAATCGGATACGGTCCCGGATCGGATTCATCGGGATAATAAAACTCCGGCTCAAACTTCGGGACGGTTGATCCTGCCACGATATTGAACGGGATTCCGATTGGACCTCCGTCCCACATCCCCGAACCGAAGTCCATGTGGAAGCCTTCGTTGCGCCCGATGGAGTCGATCCACGCATCGGAGAGCGGATGAACAGGCAGCGAGTCGACTCGGGCGTTCCAGAAATTATCCGCGGGGAAGATGGGGCAGTTTCCAACTACAGTCGAGGCTTGGATGGGTGAGTCAGTTTGTGGCTGAGTGAGAGGCGTTTGTGTGAGGGGAGATTCGGTGGCAGAGTTGGATTCGGTTGGTAGGGGAGATACCGGTTCGGGCGTGGAAATCCAGTTGACTTGAACACTGCATGCAAAGGTTGTAATGGCAAGCAGGAGTAGGAAATGGTTAGGTTTCATTTGTCATTGCCCATTGTTTTTGAAGAAGGAAAAGAATGGTAAGGGTATTGAAAACAAATGCAATTGGGATGATGGCATTGGCGGGTGTGTTGAACAAGTAGGGTAGGTAAGATAGGAAGGATATGGCCTGATAGGCAACTGGCACAAACCAAAATTTAGGAAAGAAGAATGCAAACACTATTGACAATACATCAGCCGGGTAGAAATAGCGGTCGTGCATTTTGGGTAGAAGATAAGGGACTATGGCAAGTGAGGTCAATGCCGTAAGGATCAAATTGGGTTTTGTGACTTCATATTTTTTGAAACCATATATCAGCACCCATGCAAGCAGAAGTATTGCTGCGATGACAAGACCAGCGTAAAAGGCGGTTTGATAATTTTGTTCGCCAATAAAGAAGTAAGGGTTGGCAGCATTTTTCGATGCTGCTGCGAAGGTTTCTGATTGTGCGCTATAGGTTGAAAATAGGGATGCAATGGGTCTTCCTGCGAGTATGGCAGGAATGAAAGAGGCAGCATATACAATTGGAAAGGCAAGAAATGCCTTGAATGGAATGTACTTCTTAAAGAAGAGTATGCCTAAAAATGGTGCTAATAAAATAGCCTGTGCCTTAATAGCGAATGCAATTCCAAAGGCGAGGAGCGCAAGTGAAGGTTTTTCTTTAAGAAGCAAAAGAACGGTAATTAAAAGGAAACTGGTGTAGAGCGAGTCGGTTTGCCCCCAAAAGGCGCTGTTGATCATGATCGTTGGTGCGATCCAGAAAATTAGAACTGCAAGCAGGGGTTTTGTCCCTTCGGGTTCTTGCACACGGACAATCCGATAGACAAGTACTGCACTGAGGATGTCGAATATAAACGGGATGAGTTTGATGGCAATGACTGGATGGAGGAATGAACGGGTAAGTGTTGCAAGAGCAAGCAAATATATAAATGGCGGGTTATAGCCGAAATAATCACTGCCAATGGAGCCAAGTCCATTTTCTACGATGTATTTGTACCAGAGAAGGTACGAGTCCATGTCGAGTGTTTTTGCAGGGATGAACAATAATCGAAGTAATAACCCGAATGAAAAAAGAAGCGCAAAGATGAGGCGCTGTTTGAACTCGCGAGATGTTTGCATGAAGAACCTCGTAAGGGAGTAAAGTTTATTGTTGCCGTTGCAATACCTTCTGGAATGCCCTCAATAACGCTCCGCGTTGTTCAAAGCCAGCTGCACCAAGATCGGACAATGCCAAAAATATTTTTTCGCGACAGCGGGCGAGCAGACCACCAACGAGGCGGGATAGGGTTTCGATTTCCATTTCAACTTCGTCGGAGTCGAGCCAGACGCGCCCGGAGGATGAGTCCCAGTAGCGCGAGAGGACGTAAGGATGGGTAAGCGGTTGAGACACGCGTTGTGACCAGCCGTCGGAGCCGGGGTCGAGCCAGAATTGATAGGCGGCGGGACGATTCATCATCAAGAAGGTGTAGGCTGGAGCGACGAGTACGGCATCTTTATCTTCACTGCGCCAAGACTCGAGATATTGTGCTGCAATAACTCCATCTTGCAGCATGGTGATGTATTCCATGCCGAGGTCGAAACCGCTTAAATCTTGGATGGGTTCCATTGCATTGCGAAACTTTTTGATGGACTCGACAAGGCTCGCGGCGATACGCACGGCATCGAGGTTGGCGTGAAAACCAAAATCGGGCTGTGAAAGCACTTCGCCAAATAATCTGCGTAGGAAGAAGTCAAGCGGAAGTGGTGCTTCGTTTCGATAATTTTCGATCCACTCGCGCAACATGGAATAGCGAGCACCAAGTGCGAAGGTGATGCGCTCTTGTGTTTCGGGGTTGATCTGGTCAAAGGTAGAAAGCCGCAAGTCGCGTTGACCGTACACGATATCAACCAGTAATTGCGAGCGGATTAGGTCTGTGCCGAGGGCGAACATCAATGCATGGGCAACGTCGAATTTCGATGGGTGAACATTCCACTGTGGGTGGGCGAGAGCCGAGATCGTGAGCAATGCTTTGCTGGCAGGTTCATCACGCAATGAACGAGATGGGCGATTGCTGCGCCAAGGAATTCCAGCAGCCTCCAAACGATTCGAAATGGAGAAGCGTAGAGAGTCTGAGAGATATGGCGCGAGGACGACGATCTCAGAGGGCGGTGTTCCCGCTTCCATGAGCAAACGGATCTTCTCCACGACCTGATCCAGCATTTCGGGATGGAAATGGGTCATGATGAATTCCATTGCAGGCTGACTACCATCGGTTTCGATCTCGCTTTGATTGGTGATGGCGGCGATCAGCGCATTGGATAGCTGAATAACGTTTGACGAAGAGACGAAGGACTCGTTCATTTCAATGACGGCTTCACATCTGCGGTTCAAGTCGTAGCCGCTGGCTGGATCGCCGCCCAGAAATTTTCTATAGCCTGCACCTTGGTCGTAGAGCAAGAGCGCTGAGTCGAATTCGGGCAGCCATTCATCAAGGATGTCATGCGCAGCGGAGACGTCTTCTTCCACATTGTCATAAATGAGGTGACGGTAAGTCTGTGTGAGATAGGAACGTGCCTGGTCATTGCGCCAGAGAATATTTTTGAATATCTCAAACTGAAGCGAGAAATCAAGCAGGTTGTGGTCGTAGCAATACTGACGGAAAAGGCTGGCGCACTCTTGCGCATCGGCATAGACGCGGCGTTGGGCAGGGTCTCCAAACCAGGCGGCATCTAAACGAGTGCCAATTTCGGTATGCGGAAAGCCAACGATGGCGGCTTTGTTGAGGTTATCGATGATCTGGGAATAGAGGCGGTTGCGATTGATGGTAACCGAGTCGAAATATCCATGTTCTTCGATCAGTGGACGTACCAGATGCGCCATGTAGTACTGCGCAGTTTCAAGGGTTAGAAAGATGGGAGGCTGGTCTGGGTTGCGGAAACCGGCTTCTTCTGCGGCGAGTGACCAGAACAGGTCGCACATGCGGCGCGCGAGACCGCCAATTGTGGCTGGGGTCACTTCGCCGCCTGCCATGCGGTTGGGACTTTCAAGCAACTCGAGATAAGGTTCTTGTAGAGTACGTTGGGGAGTTAAGAGAAGGATCGAATCGGCAGGCACGCCTTGGTCGAGCAGAAAGCGAATCCGTTCGACGCCTGCGGTGGTCTTGCCTGTACCTGTTACGCCGGAGACGAAGAGACGAGCATTCAGAGGCGACTCAATGATCTGACGCTGAAGCAGGCTAAGGTTAAGCATGAAGCGAATGTAAAGTATCGCGGAAGTTTTGTCAATGAAAAGTCCCCAAGTTTGGGGCTCGGGGACTTTTATCCGTTCAAAACAATTTATCCGCTTGGGGTGGGTGAGACTTCGGGCGTGGCTTCGGTCGGTTCTTCGGTGGTTGTTTCGGTTGAGTCACTGCTGGTGTCATCGAAATAATAATCGCCGCTGCCAACGCTGCACACTGCCACGCGGTCGCTGGTCAAACAAGAGCTGAGACCACTATAGCCCATGACATTGAGCAGGGAAATCACATCGTCCGATGAATTCGCGAGCATGACGAGAGTGTTGCCTTTCTTCGCCGAATCAAAGAGCAGCAGTCCATTTCCAGAACGGCTGACATCGCCAAATGCAAGCGTGCTGAGAATATCAGAGTCGATCTCTACATCTGCTTTTTTCAGATATCCATCAAAATCATCCGTCGCTTCGTACGAACCAATGATGATGGCATCGCCGGAGGTTGGCACGTTCTCCACAAACTCCAATTTGTAGTTCAGTGTGCGCATCGTTGATTGCATGCTCCCCAGTGCGGCAACAATTTCAGGCGTTTTTTCCAAATCAGATGAGACATAAACTTTCACTGTCTTTTCCTTGAACATATAAGGAAAGACATCGAAGTTCGCGGCTCTCTCACCAGAGAGAATGAAGTCTGCCATGTTTTGAATGAGCGTGGCATTGTCGATGTAGGTGTTGTATGGCGAAGAGAGGAAAGTGAAATCGCCGAAGACTGCCACGCTGCCATCTGCGCTCAATACAGCACCGCCCGCATTGGGATCATGCGCATCATCCGTGGACGAGAGGGTGGATTCTGAACCCTGAAGCAGGACCAACCCTGAATCCGACTCGACCGAACGGGCGCCATATAAAGCCACTTCGTCCAACCCGAAGGTCATTTCGTTCTTGGCAAACTCATCGAACAACACATTGCGGAAGTTACCTTCATTCTTTTCAGTGTTGTAGAGATAATCGTTGTTGACCGCAATATCCCAAACCTTGAGCAAGGAATTTGCTGCATTCACATCCCCATATGGGATGGGGTTTCCAGAAACATAATCGAACCCAAGAAAATAGCGCGTGGCATCACTGAACACCAAAATCTTCCCGCCGCGTTCTGTGAAGTTCTTCAACGCCTGTACTTCACTTTCAAGGAATGGGACAGTCGGCGAGACGGTGATGTATGCGCTGGAAGATTTCAATTCAGTTTCCAGTAGAAGTGGATCGATGATGGTCTTCATGTTCCCGCCACGCGCACGAATGGCAGATGTGAGTCCATCGAGGTCGCTCAACAGGAATTGATTGACATGGGCTCCATCGAGGAGAACCGTCCCACCAAGTTGTTGAATATCTTCCAGATCGGGCGTGTTGATCGCAACCGCTGGTCTGGAGAATGATGCGTAATCAGGCGTAGCAATTTCCGGGCGTGCGGCAGGGATGCCGCGGTAGAACCAAAGTCCGCGCAGGAGGGCTGGCAGGAGTAAGGCAGCGATCGCAATATAAATGTATTGGCGTTTCATTTCATCCTCCTATTGTTTGACGGGCAGAGGCGGAATGTAGAGCATATAAATACCCGCTTCATTTGGATATGGCATTTGCATGCCATCCGGGCTTTGGAAGAAGAAGACGCCTGAACCGACGTTGATGCCTGATGGAACCGCCAGGTCTAGCACTTCATAGTTGGCAACTTTGGCAAGTTCGGCGGCTTTCTTGGAGCCATCGTTTTCGGTGCCGAACTCATCGATGATACCGAGTTTGAGCGCATCCATGCCGGACCAGATCTGTCCGCTGAATGTGACATTATCTTCCGCTGTGAGTTTCTCTCCGCGCCCAAGGCGGACCGCTTCAAAGAAGCCTTCTTTCATCATTTCCACCTGCCGCATATCCGAGTCGCGTGGTGCGCCCCAAAGTTTATACGGTCCAGTCGTGATGATGTCTTCGATCACGAATGGGGCAGGGGGCAGATAGCCGATAACACCGATGTTACCGACCATCGAAGTGGGCTTGGCAAAGATGTAATCTGTATTGACCGAGAGATAATATCCGCCGCTTGCAGACATGCCATTGACCACTGTCACAACCGGCTTCTTCTCGCGCAAACGGGTGAGTTCCATATAAATAGACTCTGTGTCAACAACGGTCCCGCCGGGGCTGTCTATTACTAAGACGACCGCGCGCACCTCAGGGTGTTCAATAGCATAATGAATTTGTTTAATGGTATTTTGTGCCGAGTATGTATAAATTGCATCTTCAAGCCGTATCACCCCGATAATTGGCTGTGGGACGATCGCCGAAGCCAGCAACAATCCCACGATCAAGGGAATTGCCAGCCAGAGCAGTATGTTCCGAATCCGTTCCCAACGTGCATCCGCGTCGCTCATGGTTCACTCCTCTAAATTGGAAATCGCTTTCAGGATATACGAGAAGACAGGCTTTGTCAACAAGGTTGTTTTGCAAAACGTTATCAAGTATATTTGGCACATCCTGCTGCGTGTGCAGCAACAAAAAAATCTCAGGAGGTTTTTCCCATGCCAACCCCGATCAGAACTGCAGCAAAAAGTGGTACCGCTGTTGCCAAACCCGGTACTGTTTCTTATGTTAAGTTTTCCGATAAACTGACCGCATCGATCACCGATATTGCCAAGATCATTGAGCAGCATAAAGAGATGATCGACTCGATCCAGGAAGTTGCCATCGAGTTGACCTCTTCCATTGGCTCGCTTCATGCGTTGACCGTCAAATACGCCCGCACCGCCAATCAGATCCTTGATGTATTGCTGCCCATTCTCAAGAACTTGCCGATCATCCCCAAGAATGTGATGCAGTTATTGGTGAACCTTGAGAGCCTGACCCAAAAGATCATTGATAATGAAAAGGTCACCGCAAAAACCATCACCGACGTCAATTCAGGTCTTAAAACCGGTGATGCGAACAAGCTGAAGGCGCATGCTGGTCAATTGAAGGAAGTGACCAAGACCATCTCAGCCATCATCCCCAAGGCATAATCGCCTCTCTCTGGACTTGGAACTGGCACAACAACCGGGCAGGGGACTACACCCTGACTGGTCTTTCTTGCCTGATTCTCGTTGACAAGTCCCAGACTCTGCATGTATAATACCGTCCGCTTCCACCCCGGAGGTACGATTCCGGGGTAGTTGTTTGTTTACAAACCCAGCTTCCCCAAAAGTAGGCGAAGGGTGCAAGAATCCCCGCAAACTTTGTGGCGAAGTGAATGACTGGAGAAAAAGAAAAATGAAATTCGCAATTGTCGAAAGTGGCGGCAAGCAATATCGTGCCGTCGAAGGTACCACGATCGATGTGGACCGCCTTGCCCATGAAGTGGGCAAAAAGATCAACTTTGAGCGCGTGTTGCTCGTGGCTGATGGGGATGCAGTGACCGTGGGTACTCCCACCGTAAGCGGTGTGACCGTTTCCGCTACTGTGGTGGAACATGTGAAGGGTCCCAAGGTTCTTTCCTTTAAGTATCGCCCCAAGAAACGCATCCGTGTCCGTGGTGGCAATCGGGCTCATTACACCCGTTTGAAAATTGAATCCATCGGTAAGTAAAAGGTAGGTAGAAAATGGCTCATAAGGTAGGCGGTGGTTCAAGCCGCAACGGTAGAGACAGCAATTCCCAGCGCTTGGGCGTCAAGCGTTACGCCGGTCAGTTCGTGCTTTCTGGCAACGTGTTGGTGCGCCAGCGCGGTACCCGTATCAAGCCGGGTCTGAATGTAATGGTTGGTAAGGACGATACTTTGTTCGCCACTGCCGACGGTGTTGTGATGTTCGATGTGTATCGCGGCAAGAAGCGCGTGAACATCGTTCCGGTTGAGGCGGTGGAATAATGAGAGCTGATATTCATCCTACAGTGTACGATGCCAAGGTGACTTGCGCTTCCTGTGGCAACACTTGGGTCACCACCTCCACCAAGAAAGAACTGCGCGTGGACGTGTGCTCCAACTGCCATCCGTTCTACACCGGTGAATCTGCCAAGATCCTCGACGTGGAAGGTCAGGTCGACCGCTTCTACAAGAAGCTTTCTGCCCGCCAATCCTACGTGGAAGAACAGAAGACCCGCGAAGAATCCACCAATGTCAACAACCGCTCCGTGGACGATCTCGGTCTTACCCCGCGTGCAACGGACGCCCTCAAGCGCGTTGGCGTGTTGAACATCGGTCAGCTCGTTGAAAAATTCGCCGAAGGCGACGCCGCTCTTCTCGCGATCAACGGCTTTGGTCAGTCTGCTTTGACAGCTGCCAAGAAGAAGCTCCGCGCTTTGGATATTGTGCTTCCCGAACCTCCCAAGGTAGAGAAGGCTGAAAAAGCCGAAAAGCCCGCTGAAGCCGCTGAGTAGTCAGCCCGCTTCTTATCAGGTAAACTAAACAGGCAGATGCAAAAGCGTCTGCCTGTTTTTATGACAAATACATTTTCCCCGAATGGGGCAGGAGAATTTTCAATGAGGCATACCCACGGCTTGATCGAAGTTGTTTGCGGTTCAATGTTCAGCGGCAAGACGGATGAATTGATCCGCCGTTTGGTGCGAGCGACCATTGCCAAACAAAAGGTGCAAGTCTTCAAACCCGCCATCGACGTTCGCTATGCAGTGGAGAAGGTCGCATCACACACTGGCTCGACCTTTGATGCGATCCCCGTGGAAAAATCCAACGACATTCTCAGTAGAGTCGCTGACGATACGACCGTTGTTGGTCTTGATGAAGCTCAATTCTTCGATGCCGAGATCGTGGATGTTGCTCAAACTCTCTCCGACCGTGGTATTCGTGTCATCGCGGCAGGATTGGATATGGACTTTCGTGGGGAGCCGTTCGGGTCCATGCCGGTGTTGATGGCAAAAGCCGAATCCGTTTTGAAGCTGCACGCAATTTGCATGGTCTGCGGCGATGAAGCGTCTAGGACTCAGCGTCTGGTGAATGGCAAGCCCGCCCGTTATGATGAACCGGTGGTCATCGTCGGCGCTTCTGAGCTTTACGAAGCCCGCTGCCGTTTGCATCACGAAGTCCCACGATAGTTAATTTGAAAGTAGGGTGGTTGCATAGTGAAGATATTGATTTTGATGTAAACTAACGATGTAATTACCAAACTACAATCACCTTAATCAAGGAATAATTTTCATGCAAAACTATCAGGATGTACTAGCCGAGATCCTCATCGATGCCGAAACTCTCCAGAAGCGCGTTGCCGAATTGGGCAAGCAGATCAGCGAGGATTATCGCGGCGAAGACCTGTTGCTCATCTGCATTTTGCGTGGAGGTGTTCCGTTCATGGTGGATCTGAGCCGCAACATTACCGTTCCTCACATGATGGATTTCATGGCGGTTTCATCCTATGGTGTGGGCAGACGTGAATCCAGCGGTTCAGCCCGCGTCACCCTAGACCTGCAAATGGACATTCGTGACCATAATGTCGTCCTTGTCGAAGACATTGTGGATAGTGGGCATACCATCGCGGCGGTTTTGCAAATGCTTGGAACGCGCCAACCCAAGTCACTCAAGGTTTGTGCCTTGCTCGATAAACCCGAACGACGCGAAGCGCATGTGCCCATTGACTATCTTGGCTTTACCATTCCCAACAAATTTGTCTTTGGTTATGGGCTCGACCTCGATGAATACCATCGCAACTTGAACTTTGTTGGCGTTGTAGATTTAAACAAATACAAACCCGCTGAATAAGCGCCCGGTGCAGGGGGCATCTTGGAAGAACAAACCAACACCAATCTCAATTCACCGTATGCTGGGCGCTGGGTTGCTCTCGTGCGCGGACGTGTCGTCGCCCAAGGCGGCACTCCCGAACAAGCACTGCACGCTTCACAATCCAGTCGTTATAAAGAAAGACCAGAGATCCGTTTTATGTCCGTTCCCTTTCAACTCCCTCCTTTATTGGAAAAAATAATCAATGTACTTCCTGCCGATGCGGAAGTCTACCTCGTCGGTGGGGCAGTGCGGGATTTATTGACCAACCGCCTCTCCCCGGACTTTGATTTTGCCGTGCCTTCGAATGGCATTTCCCTCGCTCGAACCGTTGCCAACGCCCTCAAAGCCGATTTCATGGTGCTCGATGGCGAACGTGACACCGGACGTGTCGTTATCATCGAAAATGGCACCTATACCTATCTCGACTTCGCCGCCTATCGTGGACCCACCCTCGAAGATGACTTGCGTGACCGCGACTTCACAATCAACGCCATCGCGCTCAATTTGCGTAACATCACCATCATCGACCCATTGAATGGCGCGACGGATATTCGCGCAAAAGTAATTCGCGCTTGTTCACCTGATTCTTTGACCAACGACCCTGTCCGCATTTTGCGCGCGGTGCGTCAGGCAGCAGCTTTTGGCTTTACCATCGAAAAGTCCACCCGCGAGTTGATGAAACAAGCCGCAGAGAAGATCAATAGCGTCTCTATTGAACGTGTACGAGATGAAGTCTTCAAAATGCTCGGCGGACCCAAAGCCAGCGCATCCATCCGTGCGTTGGAGATGCTTGGTGTTTTGCAGCACCTCATGCCTGAGTTGTTGAAGATGAAGGGCGTTACACAATCCAACCCGCACATCCACGAAGTGTGGACGCATACACTCGCGGTTGTCGATCAACTCGAAGACCTGCTGACCTCATCCCTGCGATTGGACTTCGACCCCGAAAAGACCAGCGATATGTTCATGGGCTTGGTCAGTTTGAAGATCGGGCGTTATCGTGAACAGATCGCGAAACATTTTGCAAATCAACTCAACCCAAGCCGTTCGCATCGTTCGCTGTTGTTTTTTGCCGCGTTGTACCATGACGTCTGCAAGCCAGACACCAAAACCATCGATGAAACAGGGCGCATCCGCTTCTTTGACCACGACATCAAAGGGGCAGATGTCACTGCAGACCGGGCTCGCGCGTTCAATTTGAGCAACGATGAAGTAGAGCGATTGCACACCATTGTCCGCCATCACATGCGTTTTCACTTTTTCGCCGATCGGTTGGAGAGAGAAGGGCAGCCGCCATCTCGTAAGGCTGTATACCGTTTCTTCCGCGATAGCGGCGCCGCCGGTGTGGATTTGATCCTCCTTGCCCTCGCTGATTTGCGCGGCACCAAAGGCAACGAACTGACCCAGGTCACCTGGACGGCGTACCTCGATATTGCCCGCATCCTGCTTGAGAATTATTGGGAACACCCCGAAGAAGTCATCAACCCGCCGCGCTTGGTGGATGGGAACGAATTGATGAAGGAGCTAAATCTCCAGCCCGGAAAGGTTGTGGGGGTGTTGCTCGAGTCGATTCGTGAGAATCAAGCCGCTGGCAAGATCGCAGATAAAGAACAAGCTTTGGCATTCGCTCGCGAAGAGCTTGCGAAAGGAATCAATGAATCATGAACTATGTATTCTTCGACCTTGAGTCTCAGTTCCTCTTCGATGAAGTTGGTGGGCGTGATAATGCCGATAAGTTGAAAGTTGCCTGCGCCGTTACCTATTCCACCGTAAAAAATGACTTCACCGTTTATTGGGAGAAAGATGTTCCTGCTTTGCTGGCAGAATTGAAATCTGCGACCAAGGTCATCGGTTTCAATCTCATCAGTTTCGACTATCGCGTTTTACAGCCTTATGCAAATCAGGTCCGCCTTGCATCCATTCCAACTTTGGATATGCTCGTGGACATACACAAGAACTTGGGCTTTCGTGTCAGTCTCGATAATTTGGCGAGCGCTTCTCTCGGTGCCACTAAGACCGCTGATGGTATTCAGTCTGTGCAGTGGTTTCGTAATGGCGAGTTGGATAAAGTCGCTGAATACTGCAAAGCCGATGTGGATATCACTCGTCGTGTCTTTGAGTTCGGGCGTGATAATGGCTTCGTGTATTACAAATCCAAGTTGGGCAGCAAGTTGAAAACCCCGGTCAAGTGGAAATAGAGAACAATGAACAAGCTTCAACTTAATGGTATAGAACTTGCGTATGAACGCCGCGGCAAAGGAACACCCTTGGTGCTCATCCATGGCTATCCTTTAGATCATTCCATTTGGAACGACGTCGCCTCTCAGCTTGAAAATGATTTTGATCTCATTCTTCCTGATGTGCGCGGATTCGGCGAATCGACCGTCGACTCGCCTTACTCACTCACAGACATTGCCAACGATCTCGCCGCGCTTCTGGACTCGCTCGGAGTTGCTCAAACAACCCTAGCCGGTCATTCCATGGGAGGTTATATCGCGCTTGCGTTTGCGAAAGCATTCCCGGAGCGGGTGAAAGGTTTGGCTTTGGTCTCTTCGCAGGTGGCTACAGACACACCCGAACGCAAAGAAGGTCGTTACAAAACCGCAGCAGATGTTGCCCAAAAAGGTGTCCATATTGTCGCTGATGCAATGACGGATAAACTTTCACCGAGTCAAAGCGTGCGAGATGGTATCCGTCCGTTGATCGCGAAGCAAAGTGTGGCTGGTGTGACAGGCGCGCTCAAAGCCATGGCAGAACGCGAAGATCTAACTTCTTTCATCTCATCGTTCGGGCAACCGCTCGTGTTGATTCACGGTGACGCGGACGAACTGATTCCCATAGAACGTGCGCGCGAAATAAAGTCACTTATCCCATCCGCGCATTTGGTGGAGTTAAGTGGGGCAGGGCATATGCCGATGATGGAAATGCCAGTGGAAACAGCGTCCGCGTTGATAAAGCTCAAATAGAAAAGGAAATGCCCATCCGGCGAAAGGGATGGGCATTTTTGTTTTGTAGGACCAACTTCCGGCTAGGAAGGAAGCGCTTGGTTAGTCTGAGGGAAGGAAGCCGTCGTTTTTTTTAACTTGCTCATATCCAGAGTGCCTGTGTTGCGTCGGATCAATTTCTTGATATTCGCAACCAGAACGCCACTGGGCACAGGTTTGACGAGGAAATCATCTGCGCCAACATCCAAAACGCTGGCAACCATGCGTGGATCGTTGATTGCAGAAAGGATCAGGATGGGCACACTGCTGGTCTTGCGAATTTCTTTGCAGACTTGCCATCCGTCGAGGTCGGGCATCATAAGATCGAGAAGGATGACATTTGGATTGGCTTCGCGTGCCAGTTTAATCCCTTCTTCGCCAATGTTGGTTGTGAGCACTTCAAACCCAAAGGTTTTTAGTAACATGCTCATCAACTCAGTGATGGCTGTATCATCATCGATCACAAGTATTTTTGCTGTAGGTGTCATAGTATTCTAGGCACATTATCCCTGATTTGCTGTTGGGTTTACTTTGCAATGTGTTAACAGGTTGATTTTCTTCATATTTAGTGATTTCCCTGATTGACATCCATCTTGTGCATGATATTTGTCAGGTGCAAATTGGACTGTTTTTGGTACAATATTTCACAATCAAGACATTGAGCATAACAATATTAACTCGATCAGGAGGTCGTAATGTCTAAATGGGTTTATCTCTATAATGAGGTGAAGGAAGTAGAAAAAATAGCCAAAGGGTCCTGGGATGGTGTGAAAGCCATTGTAGGTGGCAAAGGCGCGGGTTTGATGGATATGACCCGCGCGAACGTGCCGGTTCCACCTTTCTTTACCGTTACAACGGAAGCGTGCAATGCGTATCAAAAGGCTGGTAAGTTTCCGAAGGGGATGTGGGAACAAGAGCTGAAAGCGCTCAAGGAAATTGAACGCAAGACCGGCAAAAAATTTGGAGATCCGAAGAATCCGCTTTTGGTCTCATGCCGCTCAGGTGCCAAGTTCTCGATGCCGGGTATGATGAATACCATTCTCAATATCGGTCTGACCGATACAGTGGCAGAAGGTATGATCAAAGCGACGAAGAATGAGCGGTTTGTGTGGGACTCGTATCGCCGTGTGATCGAAATGTATGGAACTGTGGTGATGGATATTGATGATGAAGTATTCGAACATCCATTGCATGAATACAAAAGCAAGAAGGGGTACAAGTTAGATATTGAAATGAGGGCGGAAGATTGGAAAGAAGTTGTGGGGATCTATAAGCAAGCATACAAGAAAGCATCTGGTCAGGAATTCCCACAAGATCCCTATAAACAACTTTCATTAGCAACTGAAGCTGTATTCCGTTCATGGAATGGCAAACGCGCAGTCGCTTATCGCCGTAAGGAAGGTATTCCCGATACGCTTGGAACCGCTGTCAATATTTGTACGATGGTCTTCGGTAACATGGGCGATGACTCTGCTACTGGTGTGGCGTTCACTCGCAATCCTTCCACTGGCGAAAAGAAGATGATGGGCGAATTCCTGCTCAACGCCCAAGGCGAAGATGTGGTGGCTGGTATCCGCAATACGGATGCCATCGAAAACCTCAAGAAGTATATGCCCAAGGCGTATGCTCAGTTCATGGAGATCACCGCCCGCCTTGAAAAGCACTACACCGATATGCAGGATGTGGAATTCACCATTGAACGCGGTACGTTGTGGATGCTTCAAACTCGTGTTGGCAAGCGCACAGCCAAAGCTGCTGTGAAGATCGCCGTAGATATGGCGAACGAAGGGTTGATCACCCGCGATCAGGCTGTTCAGCGTGTCACCCCAGATCAGGTGGACGCATTGCTCCACCCGCAGTTTGACGACTCTGCGATGAATCAGGCTGAAAAAGAAGGTAAGTTCCTTGCCAAGGGTGTGAACGCTTCTCCCGGTGCGGCAGTGGGTCAGATCTATTTCGATGCAGATGCCGCTGAAAAGTATGCGAAAGATTTCAAGCAAGATACCATCATGGTCCGCCCGTTCACCAAGCCGGATGATGTCCACGGTATGATCGCTGCCAAAGGTGTGTTGACTAGTGAAGGCGGCGCAACTTCTCATGCTGCAGTGGTGGCGCGTCAGTTCGGTATTCCTTGTGTTGTGGGTGCTTCTGCCATCAAGATCAATCTCGAGAATCGCACCATGACCGTCGGTGAGACAATCTTGAAAGAAGGCGAATGGGTCTCTGTCGATGGTACGACCGGTAAAGTGTTCGCTGGTAAGATCCCCACTTCTGAACCTTCCCTCGAAGAACAGAAGGAATTGATGACCTTGCTCAAGTGGGCAGATGAAATTTGTGCTCGCAAAGAAATGCGTGAAGAGATTGAACCAGGTTACCCGACTCGTGGTTTACAGGTATGGGCAAATGCGGATTATCCAAAAGATGCCCGCCGCGCTCGCTCCTATGGTGCCGTTGGTATCGGTCTGTGCCGCACAGAGCACATGTTCTTCGAACCCGAACGCTTGCCAATCGTTCAACGTATGATCCTTGCTGAAACTAGTGAAGAACGCACCGCAGCCCTTAACCTACTTCTCCCATATCAGCGCAAGGATTTTGACGGTCTCTTTGAAGCGATGGACGGTTACCCTGTGATCATCCGCCTCATCGACCCGCCTTTGCATGAATTCATGCCCGATGAAGAGAAACTTCTTGAAGAAGTTATCACTATGCGCGTGAAGGGACAAAGTGAAGGCTTGGCAGCCAAAGAAAAACTGCTTGGCGCTGTCAAGAGTATGCATGAGTCCAACCCGATGATGGGTCTGCGCGGTGTACGCTTGAGCATCTCCATGCCTGAGATCGTGGAAATGCAAGTCCGCGCCATCTTTGAAGCCGCCGCCGACTGCACCCTGCGCGGCATCAAGGTCAAGCCGGAGATCATGATCCCGCTGACAGGTACCGTGAAAGAATTGGACTGGATTCAGCCCCGCCTTGAGCGAATTGGTAAGGCTGTGATGCAGGAAAAGAAGATCAAGTTCGTGTACAAGTTCGGAACCATGATCGAAATTCCACGTGCTGCCGTCACGGCTGGAAACATCGCTCATCAGGCGCAGTTCTTCTCCTTCGGCACGAACGACCTCACACAAATGACCTTCGGTTATTCCCGCGACGATGCTGAACGCAACTTCCTTGTGACCTACGTTCAAGAAGGCATCCTGCCGAAGAATCCCTTCCAAACTCTTGATCGCAACGGTGTTGGTAAGTTGATGAAGAACGCCATCTTCGAAGGTCGTGCTACACGCCCTGAACTCGAAGTAGGTATCTGTGGTGAGCACGGTGGTGATCCCGAGTCCATTGAATGGTGCCATATCATTGGCAACAATTATGTCTCCTGCTCGCCGTTCCGTGTGCCGGTTGCTCGTCTCGCCGCAGCGCATGCCGCGTTGAAGCATCAACCTACCAAGAAGGCAAAAGCTGCCAAGAAACCTGCTGCAAAGAAAGTTGTGAAGAAAGCAGTGAAGAAAACGGCAAAGAAAGTTGCCAAGAAAAGTAAGAAGTAGTTTGTAAATCAAAATCCCCGCCTTTCACAGGCGGGGATTTTTTGTTTATATTAATATTTATTGCTTCATTACTGGATACAATATGTAAAAATTCAATGTTCGAGAGGAGACGAGATGATTAGAAATAAGAAAAGCTGGTTGTTTGCCGTTGTTATTTTGCTCCTGCTTGTACAAGGATGCAATTTACCGGCATCTACTACACAAGAACCTGAAATCGAATTGCCAGTTGTAACAGAAGAGCCTACAGAACCTATTCCCACTGTTATCCAACATCAAGATGTGCCGATCTCTGCACCTAATGTAGAACCATACCCAGATGTAACCTCAGTAGATACCGCTCCTGAAAAACGAGCACCATATGGCGACTCGTACGATATCAATCGGCTCGAACGTCCCTTCACTCAGGATATGACCTACATACCCGACCTGGATATTTCAGGATTTGGCATCAGCGAAGACAATGATTGGTATTTTGTGTCAATTGGGCTTGTTGGAAACAACCCGAATAATCCGATTAACATCCAATATTCAATTGAATTGGATACAGACTTGGATAGCTTTGGAGATCTTCTCATCGTTGCCACCCCTCCTTATTCAGAGTCTTGGACTGCCAACAATGTCAAAGTCTATGCCGATACCAATCATGACTCTGCTGGGGTATCTCCGGTTAAATCCGACGCTCCCTTTGATGGGGATGGATATGACAAAACGGTTAGCGATCCGTTGGAAGAAATAGGCGATGATTTTGATATTGCCTGGATCCGCATCAACGCTGGACCACTTGCTGTTGTTCAATTTGCTTTTAAGAAATCCTTATCAGGTGATTCGTTCTTGTATTCTGTCATGGCAGATGCTGGGTTGAGAGACGTGTCTCACCTAGACTATGTAGATTACATACCCGAAAAAGAGGCCGGTTCATCTGTACGAAGGAGCCCAAATTATCCATTGAAACAATTATTTGCGGTGGATAATACTTGTTACCAGGCATTCGGTTTTGTTGCCAGTGGGATCGAGCCAAAGATCTGCCCTGTGATTGTACAGCCTTCTGTGGGGAGCCCTGATCAACCTCAACCAGGAGTAACACCCGGTCCATCAGGTTGTCAACCACCTCCTGGTGGATGTCCCCTTAATGGTCCTTGGGAAGGTGAACCAGTTTGTATGTGCGGACCTGGTTAGGATTATTGAACAAACTTAACGAATACTTGATTCCCCAATAACTTTCCGCGATGTGTAAGCCTAAAGACCTCTGAAATATCGGAGGTCTTTTTTTCCATCAGACCATTTTTGATGAGTTCATCGACCTCTTTTGGGAAATAGTCCAAGAGCCCGCCTCCAAACCTGGACCTGAAGTCTGAGTCAGCGACACCGGCTTGTACCAGCCGTAAGTTGTTGATCATGTAATCGGAAATGTCGTCGCGCAGGGTTTGATTGTGGTGGTTGACAGTGGCTGGGGTGAGGGGAAAGGCAGTGGTCAGTAGTCGGTGGTCAGTGGACAGTCTGTCGATGTAGGTTTTGATTCTCAATGCATTGGAATAACGATAGCCGCCAGCATAACCATGTGCTCCAGCACCGAGACCGAGATAGGGGAGTGAGCGCCAGTATTGGATATTATGCTTGCAGGCAAATTCGGGAGATGCGTCAAAGGTCGAAGGTCGAAGGTCGTCACTGACCTTTGACTTTTGACTTTCGACTTTTCGCGCCCAATTTGAAATTTCATACTGCATGTATCCAGATTGTTGTAAGTAATCCATTATCCACTCGTACATGTCAGCGGCGAGATCGGGGTTGGGGAGGGGGAGGATGCCTTTATCTGCCCATTTGCCGAAGGGAGTGCCATGTTCGAGAGTGAGGGCATACGCGGAGATGTGTTCCGGCTCCAGCTCCAGTACGCGTTTGACGGTAGTCTGCCATGACTCTAACGTCTGTTCGGGTAGGGCGTAGATGAGGTCGAGGTTGAGGTTGTTGAACCCGGCTTTTCGCGCAGTGGATACGGCTTCGATGACCGTGAAAAAATCATGCTCACGTTCGAGCATGCGCAATTCTTCTGTGTTGGATGATTGCACACCGAAACTGATGCGGTTGATGCCTGCCTTGCGGATCGAATCCAGTTTTGCGGGAGAGATCGTGCCGGGGTTGGCTTCAATCGTCACCTCCGCGTCAGCGGAAATGTTGAAGGCGGAGGATAAGGCTGACATAACGGAATCAAATTGAGGTCCAGAAAGAAGCGAGGGAGTTCCGCCGCCGAAGAAAATCGTTTGGGTGGATTGGTAATTGGTAATTGGTAATTGGTTTCCAATCCACTCAATTTCTTTAATTAGGGCTTCGACGTATGCGGGAATCATCGCTTCTTGCCCGGCGTAGGTGTTGAAGTCGCAGTAAGCGCAGCGATGTTTGCAGAAGGGGATGTGGAGATAGATGGAGGTATCGGATGTCATGAGACGAGGTTTATTGTTTTGTAGTGAGGCGCATCCTTGCCACGATGGCGGCGGGGATTTCGCTGAACTTGCCGCCCCAACCAAGCGGAGTGACTTGTGGTACTTCGGGTGGAAAGGCGCGTTCTTCAAAACCGTCGAGGACGAAGCCATTTTTGAAGCCGAGGTTCAAATAGTATTGCAGCGGACGTTCGAAATAGACCTGTGGCTTGGGCTGGTTGCGGAGCGCGAGTCCGCGCATGGAGTAGGACGTCATGTAACGCGAAGTTTTGACGGAGTACATGGTCTTGATCTCGCCTTCATCGTCTCGTTCTTCGACGATGTGCATGGATGAGGCGTTATTGAAACAGGGATGGGTGATGGAGAAGACAAAGGTTCCGTTTGGTCTTAGAAGTTTTGGCAGGGTTCTGAAAAGCGGTTCAATATCTGCCATGTCGAAGAGTGCCATGTTGGAGAGGGCGGAGTCGTATTTGCCTTCACCAAGAGAGAGGAGTTGAGGTTCATTGGTGGCGTCTATGACGTGATAGTTGATGCGTGAAGACAAAGCGGCTGTTCTTTGTTTTGCGTATTCGATCAGATTGGCGGAAAAGTCAAAAGCGGTGACTTGGTATCCCAGCTCGACGAGGCGGCGGGTGGTTAAGCCATTTCCGCAGGCAATGTCTAAGATGTGGCTGCCCGGTTTCGGGTCCAGAAAAGAGGCGAGGACGGGCCAGCACAAGATGTTGAAGAAGTCGTTGCCTTCGTCGCCCATGCGTTTATCCCACACTCCGGCGTTGACTTCCCAAGCATTGCGGGTTTCTTCATTGAGTGGGCTTGAGGGTTGGGTCATGGCGGCTCCTAACAGGGTCGAGGAAAACCCTACTATACCTTAGTTTTTTTAGCAGAATGTTGTTCGCATTTCAGAACGAAAAGCGGTTTGGATTGTTAAACCAGTAAAATCGAAAAAATTTCCCAGGAGAGGCAAAAATGGATAAGGAACGAAAGCGCGCGCAATGGGGGTGGTACTTGTACGATTTCGGGAATTCCGCATACGCGGCGGTGGTGTTGCTGGCGATCTATTCGGCATATTTCAAAGGTACAGTGG
>Ga0075012_10001237_pt1 | contig 26642 bp, 24 predicted proteins | sample All_14_2_FD_71474 | JGI IMG/M metagenome (GOLD analysis project Ga0075012, IMG submission 71474) | Freshwater microbial communities in response to fracking from Pennsylvania, USA - Allegheny Zone_MetaG_DW_15 | ecosystem: Environmental > Aquatic > Deep subsurface > Groundwater > Drilled...
GAATTCATACTTGGCATCGGCCCAGAAACCGGCCACGATGCCCCGCACCTGAAAGCGGCCCAGCAGGCCCACGGGCTCCAGCGCGGCGCTGAAGCTGTGCAGCAGCTCGTTGCGCAGGCCCACGAAGCTGGGTTGGCCGGCCAGCGCGGTGATGCGCGGGCTGTGCTCGGCCCACCAGGCATCGAAAGCATCGTGCACGGCTTGTTCTTTGGCGAGCAGGCCGGGGTGGGTTTCGATGAGGGGTTTGAGGGCCTGGCGGGTGTTCAGCTCGGGGCGAAAGTCAAAGTAGGCGGCGTCGCGCGCTACAAAGACGGCCATCGGGTCGAGCCCATGCGCAGCAAACAACGCGGCCTTGGCCTGCACCTCGGCCTGGGGCACGCCGCCCAGCAGGTGGGCGCGCACATCGTGCGGCTCGGGGGGCGGGGCGTTGTCGGCGTAGCGGCGGATGTTGAGGTTGTAGTCGTTGTCGCGCAGCTGGGCGGTGCTGACGCGGGCCGAGAAGCCGGGCACTTCAGCAAAGGCATCGAAGGTGTGCACGATCTTCTCGATGTGCTCGGGCAGCAGGTGGTTCTGGGCGCGGCCTTCGGCGTATTCGCGGTCGGCGTTGATGAACAGCACCTGGCCTTGGCGCTCGGCCGGCTTGCCGCTGTGGTTGCCCACGCGCTGGCGCATCACCAGCACGCAGGCGGGGATGCCGGTGCCGTAGAACAGGTTGGCGGGCAGGCCGATCACGGCTTCCAGCAGATCGGCCTCGATCATGGCAGCGCGGATGCTGCGCTCTTCACCGCCGCGGAACAGCACGCCGTGCGGCATCACGGTGGCCAGCAGGCCGCCATCGCGCAGCACGGCCACCATGTGCTGCAGGAACATCAAATCAGCCTTCTTGCTGCCCAGCGGCACCTGGCCGTAGCGGAAGCGCTCGGAGAAGCGGGGCTGGAAGACGGGCTGGCCGCTGCGGTCGGTGTCGGCGGTGCCCCAGTTGATGGAGAACGGGGGGTTTGACAGCACGCGGTCGAAGCGCTGCAGTTCGCCACCTTCCACATGGCGCGGCTCGGCCAGGGTGTCGTCGTTCAACAGATCGGCGGTGCTGATGCCGTGCAACAGCATGTTCATCTTGGCGATCGACCACACGGTGCCGTTGGCCTCTTGGCCGCACAGATCAGCCCGGGTGCCGTCGCCGCCGTGCTCGTCGATGTATTCCTTGGCCAGGATCAGCATGCCGCCCGAGCCGCAGCACGGGTCGTACACGCTGTGGTGCTGTTCGGGCTTGATGAGCCGCACCATCATGCGCACCACCGAGCGCGGGGTGTAGAACTCACCGCCTTTTTTGCCGGCCGAATCAGCGAACTCACCGATCAGGTATTCGTAGGCGGCGCCCAGCAGGTCAGGAAACTCGAAGTCTTCATTGCGCAGGCGCACGCTGCTGAAGTGGCTGATGAGGGCGCGCAGCTTGATGTCGGGGATCTTGCTTTGGCCCACCTTGCGCGAGAAATCAATGTGCTCCAGCACCTCGGCCAGGCTGGCGTTGTTGCTTTCCAGGCCGCCGAGGGCGCGGTTGAGGAAGCCGCCCACGTCGTGATGGGCTTCGTCCACCAAGTGCTGCCAGCGCGAGGCTGGGGGCACGTAGAACGAGTTGCCGTACCAGCGCTTGGTTTCGGCGCTGGCGGCGGCTTCGGCGTCGGTTTTGCCGGCATGGCGCTCGCGGGTGATCACTTCCTCGCGGCGCTGGTCGAACACATCGGAGCAGCGCTTGAGGAACAGCATGCCGAAGATGTATTCCTTGAACTCCGATGCGTCCATCTTGCCGCGCAGGATGTCGGCGGCTTTGAAGAGGTGTCGTTCTAGTTGGGGAAGCGTGAGCGGCATGAGCGGGCAGACAGGGGCCAGGAAGGGGCCAGGGCAAAACGATCAAAGATCGTAGCGCAAGGCCCCCGGGCCGCAGCCGCTCACTCCGGCACGTACACGATGCTGCCGTCCTCCAGCCGCCAGGCGGTGCCGGCCTTGGTGCCACCTCGCCCAGTACCGCCTTCGCTGCCGGGCTTGTAGCGCTCGATCTTGTCGCCGTGTTTGATGAGCACCATCATGTCGGGCCGGCCGGGGTTTTTGATGACGGTGAGGTCTTCGCCCATCAGGGCCTGCAGCGGGTTGCGGGCCACGGCCAACAGCAGGGCGGCGATGATGATCAGGAACACGTCGATCAGGTTGACCAGCGACAGCAGCGGGTCGTCGGCGTCGTCGTCATCGGTGAGGCGCAGCTTCATGCGGCCACCCGCATCGGTGTGGCCGCCACGCCGGCCGGCTGGGCCTGGCGCTTCTCGATGTGCAACAGCTCCACCGCGTACCAGCGCTTGCGCACCTGGCCCACCACGTGGGTAATGGCCGCGGCGATGAGCGACAGGATCACCGCCGAGAAGGCCACCATCAGGCTGTGCGAGACCTCGGCCAGCTGCCCTTCGGCCAGCGCCTTGAGGGCCGGGCCCATGGGGATCATCGTGGCCACCAGGCCCAGCATGGGCGCGGTGCGGCTGGCCAGGCGCACGCCTTCGAGGCGCTTGAGGGCCAGGGCTTCGAGTTCGCCGATGTCGGCGGTGGGATCGGCGCGGTGCGCAGCTTCGATCTCAAAGCCGGCGGGTTGGCCGCGGTGGCGTTGCCAGGCCTGCCACAGGAAGGCGCCCAGCGCGTGGAAGGCAAAGGCGAACAGCAGCAGGATGGCCAGCAGCACCGGCAGCAGGAAGAGCTGCCCGAGGCTGTGCATGCCGTTTTCGATGAGGGCGTTCATGGGGCTGGGTCCTTGGGGGTGTTCGGGGTGGTGGACTGGTTGATCGAATGGGGCAGACGGCGGCGGCGAGCCTGGCGCCACACGCCGGTGGCCATCAGGCCCAGCAGCAGCGCGGCGCCGAGCAGGCCCCAGCGGCTGCCCAGGGCGCTGGGCAGATCGGCGGGCAGTTCCTGCACCAGGCGTTGCACGGTGGGGCTGTCGCGCCAGGCCGGTGGCAGCACGCCCACGCCGTGGCCTTGGCGGTCGCGCCCGCCGGTGTGGTAGCCGGTGGCGAGGAAGTCTTTGGCCTCCTGGCTGCCTTCATCGGCGGCGGCCTGGAACCAGCGGCGGGCGGCGGCTTCGTCCTTGGCCACGCCCTTGCCCTGGTGCAGCGCGGTGGCGTAGTGCAGCTTGCCCAGCGTGGCGTAGCCGTCGTGGCCGCTTTGGGCGGCCTTGAGCATCAGGGCGGTGGCTTGCGCCTCGTCTTTCTCAACGCCCAGGCCTTCTTCCAGCAGCAGGGCCTTCCAGATCATGGCGCCGGTGTAGCCGGCGGCGATGCACTTGTCGAAGATGACGTTGGCGGTGAGGTGGTCGCCGCACTTCACCGCAAAGTAGCCGGCGCCGCAGACCACCATGCTGGCGGGCGCGGCGGCGATGCTTTCCAGCGACAGGTCGCCGGCCACGGTTTCCAGCTCGGCCGGGATCATGGCCTGCGTCTGGGTGCCGCAGAAGCGGTGTTGTTGCGGTGTGGGCGGCTCGCCGGCCTGGGCGGGCATCGCGACCAACACGGACACAACTGCCAGTAGGCCGCGGGAAATGAGCTGGTGCGCAAACATGTGGGCCATCCCGTCAAAACAGGACTTCACTGTAGGCACGCATGCCCCGGCCGTCATGGGCACTCGCCCTGGGGGGGCACGGGCAAGGTGCCCGCCGTTCGTCGGCCCCCACATCACTGCGGGGAAACGCTGGCTCATGGGATGAGCCAGTGGTTTACAATTTGTTCCAGGTCGGCGCAGTGGCTGCGCCTCAAATGCCCCTCCTCCCCGGGTGGCTGTGCCGGCCGCCTTTGCCGGGCCTCACGGTCTGGCAAAGTCACTTCAAACCGCGGAGCTCCCAGAGCCCGGCGGTTTTTTTTCGTCCCTGGGGTGCGCTGCGGACGTTACTTCTTCAGCACGCGCACGCCAGCGCGGCTCTTGCCGGCTTCGACGTAGCCGATGCCGCCGGGGGTGTCGGCCACGTACTTGAGCACGGCATCGTCGCCGTCCAGCTCTTGCAGCGGCTTGGAGCCGCCGGTGAACAGCTGCTGGGCCCAGTAGGCCTTGAACTGTTGGGCGTTTTTCTTCAACACCTTGGCGCGGAATTCCTCCGTCACGCTGCCGTCCTTCTGGTTGACTGGCGCGGCGGGCGCGCCGTCCGGGAAGGTCTTCACCTGGCGCAGGAAGATCTTGGCGGCAGCTTCATCGTCGAGCTGCACACTGTTGGCAGCGTTCACCACCAGCACGGGTTCGGCTTCGGCGTTGGGCTGCCACGCAGCGGCCAGCACACAGGCCAGCGGCACCGCCCACCAGCCCAGGCGTTGGATCAGGGTGAGGTCTTGTTCGTGTTTTTGCATCTTCAGCTCCTGGCGGCTCAGAACACGGTGTCGAGCGACATGGACACCAGGCGCGAGGTGCCCACGTAGTCGTAGTCGATACCGGAGATGTCCTTGAAGTGGTCGAGCTGCAGCTTCAGCGCGCTGGAGCCGTTGAGCTCATAGCGCAGCGTGGCAGACCAGCCGCGGTCATGCTGGATGGCATCGGGCGTGAAGGCATTGCGCTCGCGGTAGCGGGTGTGGGTGAGCATGGGCGTGAACTCGCCCAGGCGCCAGCCGGCACCCAGCATGTAGGCGCGGGATTTGTAGCTGTAGCCGCTGCGGTCGAACACGCTGTATTCGCTGCGCACGAACCAGTGGTCGAAATCCCAGTTGGCGGCGATGCCGTAGATGCGCTGCTTCTCGGCCCCTTTGACCAGCGAGGCTTCGGGCGTGATGCGGGTGCCGTCGGCCTGGTCCCACTGCTGCACGTCCGACTGGATGTAGGTGAGGCGCGTGGTGAGCGCATCGCGGCTGAGCACCAGGTCGCCACCGATGATGTTCTTCCAGGTCACGTCCTGCGGCGTCTCGTAGTAGATGCGCTGCATCAGGTTGCCGTGGCTGTTCTCGCGGCCGAAGAAGACGTTGCTCTTGGCGGCCCAGCCGCCCCAGTCGCCACGGTAGGTGGCGTTGATGCCGTTGTAGTTGACGATTTCCCAGCCGTAGATGTCTGACGGCGGGCGCACCCAGGTGTAGGCATAGCCCACGTCCTGGAAGTCGGAGTAGTAGTAGATGGGCAGGCGCTTGCGGCCGATCTGCACCGTCCAGCTGTCGTTCAGGTCGTAGGAGACGTAGGCCCATTCGAGCTTGGCCTTCACGCCGTCCACACCGCGGCCCACCACCTGCGCGGTGGCCGAGAGCTTGGGCGTGAAGGCATAGGTGCCCTGCACGCCCACCTTGCTTTCCTGCTTGACCTGCCAGTTGGTGCCGTAGAGGGCGCCGTGGCCGTAGTCGGCGATGAAGCAGGGGCAGGGGTAGCGGTAGTAGGCCTCTTGGCGCTCGCCGCTGACCACCTTGCCGGCCACCAGCGAGGCAAAGCCGGACAGGGTGAAGGCATCGTCGGCCAGGGCTGGCGTGGCCAGGCAGGCGGCGGCCAGGGCCATCACGGAAGGGCGCAGGAATTCATGAGCCATCGGGACTCCAGGGATCAGGAAGGGGGAAAGAAAGGCGCGCGGGGCAGAGGCCCGGCGCCGGGGTCATCAGCTCAGCGCGTGGGTGAGCACGGGTGCTCGCCGTTGGTCACGCGCGGCAATGGCCTGGTGGGCGATGGCATGCAGGCCATCATCCAGACGGAACTTGCCCACCGCGGCATCCAGCTGCTGGGCCACCGATTGCAGCGCCTGGGCGGCCTGGCCGGCTTGTTCAACCAGGGCGTGGTTCTGCTGGGTGGATGTATCCAGCTCAGCCACCGCGTGGTTGACCTGCTCGATGCCCTGGCGCTGGTCAGCCGACGCGGTGGAGATGTGGGCGATGAACTGGCCCACCTGCTTGACCGAATCGACCAGGTGGTTCATGGCATCGCCGGCGGCATTGACGTGGCGGGCACCGGCCTCGATGCGCTCGGTGGAGTCTTCGATCAGCGTCTTGATTTCCTTGGCGGCGGCACCGGCACGCTGGGCCAGCGTGCGCACCTCGCCGGCCACCACGGTGAAGCCACGGCCCTGCTCGCCGGCACGGGCGGCTTCGACGGCGGCGTTGAGCGCCAGGATGTTGGTCTGGAAGGCAATGCCGTCGATCAGCGTGGTGATCTCGGCAATCTTGCGGGCGCGTTCACTGATCTGGCCCATGGCATCCACCGCCTGCGCCACGGCGCGGCCGCCGGTGTCGGCATCGTGGCTGGCACGCGAGGCCAGCGCGTGGGCCTGGCTGGCGCTGTCGGCATTGCTGCGCACCGAGGCGGTCAGCTCGTCGATGCTGGAAGCGCTGGCCTGCAGGCTGGCGGCCTGGCGCAGCGAGCGCTCGGCCAGGGTCTGGTTGCCTTCGCTGATCTCATCGGCCGCGCGGTGCACCTGGCCCACGGCCTGGCGCACATCGCCGATCACATCGGCCAGCTGGGCTTGCATGCCCTTCATGGCGTAGAGCAGGCTGGTCTGGCTGTTGTCATGCAACTGCACCGGCTCGCTCAGGTCACCACCAGCGATGCGCTGCACGATGCGAGTGGCTTCTTCGGGCTTGCCACCGAGTTGCTTCATCAGCGCCCGCACCGATTGCCACGACACGCCCAGCGACAACCCCAGTGTCAACAGCGAGGTCACCACGCTGGCCAGGAAGCCGCGCTGCACCAGAGCCTGGGTGTCTTCGATGTGGGTGTCGAGTGCCTGCTTGGCCTCGTCCTTCTGGCGGTTGAGGCCTGTCTGCAGCGTGCCGAGCGCCGCCTGCATGGCCTGGGCGGCTTCGCCCACGTCGCCAGGCTGGCCGTCGATCATGATGCCGGCCACCTGGTTCGATGCCTTGTAGTACGTATCAAACTGTTGATCGATCTGCGCGGCCGCAGCGGCCCGGCCCGGCACCGCGGCGTAGCGCTGCAGGTCGGCCTTGAACTGGTTGGCCTTTTGCGTGACGGCGTCCAGCGCGGTCTTGTCAGCGGCTGCCACCGCACTCTTGAAGCCATCGGCCACGTTCGTGAGGTCGAAGATCAGCGACTGGGTCTGGGCCACCGCGGGCGAATCGACCGAGCCCAGGTCCTGCAACAGCCGGGACGTGGAATGAGAGAACAGGTAGCTGGTGAACGCGCCGAGCACGATTGCCAGCAGCGGCAGCATCCAGATGAGGCGTTTCATGTTTTGTTCTGATCCCTAGGAGGACGGGGGCCGGTGGCACGCACCATCAGATGCACCACCGAGGGGAACCACGACCCACTGTAGGGAAACCTGGATTCTCAGAAATGGGCGAATTGGTGAGGAAAAGCCACCCTCTTCCCCACCTTGTCCCGCGACGCGCCCCACCTGCCCCCGGGCCGGCAGGCCTCTACAATCGCGCCGCCCAGGGCCGAAGCCGGCCCTGTCGGCCGTCTCGCCGTAGTTCAATGGATAGAACGAGCGCCTCCTAAGCGCTAGATACAGGTTCGATTCCTGTCGGCGGGACCAGTAAAGACCCCGGCGAAGCTCGCCAAACCCCGCAAAGCCCGCGTCTCCCTATGAGCGCGGGCTTTTTTGTGCTCGCCGTACCTCGCCAAACCTCGCCACCACTCGGACCAAAATGCAGTAACTTTTGCAGTAACTCGATTGAGGGCGCCTCACCCCTGCGGCGAGTTACTGCATTTCGGAAGGAAACACCGATGGCAACGAGCATCATCAAGAGCGACGTGAGCCTGAAAGCCGCCTTGAAGGCCATCAGCACCGGCAAGGCTGGCGCTGGCCGAATCAGCGACGGCGGCGGGCTGTACCTGCTGCCCCTGGTGAAGGGTGGCGCCCATTGCTGGCGTCTGGACTACACCTTTGAGGGCCGCCGCAAGACCATCAGCCTGGGCACCTACCCTGACACGGGCTTGGCACTTGCCCGCCAGAAGGCTGCCGAAGCCCGCGCGCTGGTGGCAGCAGGCACCGACCCGAGCGCAGCCCGCCAGTCCGTCAAGGCTGCACGCGCGCAACAGCGCCAGCAGGAAGAAGAGGCCCGCCGGCTTGAGGCCGCTGGCCTGCCACCACCTGGCAGCCTGCAGGCCGTGGCGGCTGACTGGCTGGCGCATCGGGCCGGCAAGAAGTGGGCGGCCGTCACCCTGACCAAGATCGACCGCTCGCTTGAGCTGCACGTCTACCCCACGCTGGGGCGCCGCCCCATTGATGAGGTGACGGCCGCCGACATCCGCACCTGTGTGCAGGGCATCGAAGCGGCGGGTGCCTCAGAGACGGCGGGGCGGGTCTTCCAGCGCCTGCGCGCCCTGTATCGGCACGCCCTCTCGCACGACCTGGTGACGGCTGACCCCACGTATTCGCTCAAGCCGGCCGAGATCTTCCGTGGGCACAAGGCCAAGCACCGCCCGGCCATGACGATTCAAGAGGCGCCCGCCTTCCTGCGCAAGCTGCAGGACTACGGCGGTGACCTGACCGTGCGCTGTGCCTTGCTGCTGCTGGTGCTGACGGCCGTGCGGCCTGGTGAGCTGCGCGGCGCCCGCTGGGAAGAGATCGACATCACGGCCGCGCTGTGGCGCATCCCCGCCTCACGCATGAAGATGAAGGCTGAACACCTGGTGCCGCTCTCCACCCAGGCGCTTGCTGTGCTGGAAGAGATCCGGCCCCTGACCGGGGGCGTCGGCCTGATCTTCCCCAGCCCCTTCTACCCCGGCAAGCCCATCAGCGAGAACACGCTCAACAGCGCGCTGGCCCGCATGGGCTACAAGGGCGCGGCCACAGCTCATGGCATGCGAACCCTGTTCTCTACCGCGGCCAATGAGGCCGGGCACCGCTCGGATGCCATCGAGCGCCAGCTCTCCCATGAAGAGCGTGACGACGTGCGGGCGGCCTACAACCGCGCCGCCTACATGCCCGAGCGGCGCCAGCTAATGGAATGGTGGGGCGCCCGTATCGATGCCCTGCGCCGTGGTGGGCAGGTGCTGCCGTTCAGGACGGCATAGCCGCCTCATAGGCTTGCCGCCGGGCCGCTGGTGAGGTGGCGGCGCGGGGGGTCCTGTTCGCGCTGAATTTGGGCTTGTGGCATGCCTGCAGCGCAGCCGGCCCCAGGCAATACATGGGCGCGTGATCAGCCCGAACATCAAAAGCAGGCGGGGCAGCGGGGCAGGTCCGGGCGAACCGGGCTGCAGCCCGCATGGATGCTGAATCTTCGAACGATCAGCGAGCGGGGCAGGTAGCGGGGCAGCACCGGGGCAGCGCGGGGCAATACAGAGAGTGAGAGAGAGTGAAATCACTTCTCTCTGTATTGGTTGAAATAGTTTCAATCAATGCCACCCCCCCTATGGGTCCTTCCGGCAAAGCGCTTCGCACGGGTAATTCGACCGTCCCCGCCGCGCTAGTGGCTGGGTTTTTGGGCGTGGTTAAGGCATCGAGGCGCTTCCATAGAACCGCCCTATCGATTCGGCACTTTTCCGCATTCCGTGAAGGTCGGTTTCGAGGCTTGCCGGGCCTGGCCCTGGTGCGGGGCTGTATCGACTTCTCGGGCCGTGATTTGCCGCGCGAAAGGATGCCCCTCGCCACCACCCCACCGGCCGCGGCGGGCACGCGCTGGCGCGCTGGATGGCACGTTGCAGGCCACATAACCATCGTGCACAGTGCGCGGGTTAATTAACCTGCACGGTGAACCATGGGTGATCTCACGGGCAAACAGATGGCGGAGCTGCTGGGCATCAGCGGGGCCATGGTGAGTAAGGCGCGAGCCAAGGGCATGCCAATGTCATCAGTGGAGGAAGCGCGGCGATGGCGCGAGGATCGGCTCGCCTACAACCTGCGCAAGGATGTCAATCCAACGCGCACGGGTACCAAAGCGGTGAATGCCGCACCTGATGGGCGTCTGAAGGAACCGCCGGCTGCGCAGCAGCCTGGCTATATCCACAGCCGCGCCCGCCGGGAGCAGGCAGAGGCTGAAATGGCTGAACTCAACCTGGCGAAGGCCCGGGAGGAGGTCATAGAGAAAGAGCCCGCGGTGATGGCCACCTTCACGGCGTTTCGCGGCCTGCGTGATGAGGTGATGCAGGTGGGACGGCGCGTTTCTGCTCGCTGTGCGTCGATGAATGACCCGCGGGAGATTCAATTGCTGATCGATGCAACGATGCGTGACCTGCTGACTTCCTTTGCGCAGCGCACCCTGTCCAGCGTGGCGGGGCGGCTCAATCAGGGCAAGCCGGTCGAGTTACCGGCAGGGCTGGCGCCGACCAGCATGGAACCGGCCGCGGCCCCTTGAACAGGGTCAATCATCCGGGTCCATGAACACGCTTGGCAGGATGCGGTACATGCGGATTCGGCCCATGCCCGGAACGCTTTCCTTGATGGTGTCGTGGCCCTGTTCGAACTTGAGGCTCCCTCGCTCTTTCAGGACGCGAACGACAAGCCGATAGTCCAGGCCCTTGCAAATCACGTTGCGGAAGGAGTCCGGGAAGATGAGGTATTCCACTAGCGCACCGGCCGTGCTCTTCGCGTGATCGGGCGCCATTTGATCGCAGTATTCATCCGAAGACGTGAGCTTCAAGGGCTCACCGTTTGAATGGACGAAGCGGCGGAAGCCGGCCCGATAAGGTGTGTTCCCCCGGTGGTCATCAAGCGCCCTGTGCCACCACGTCAAATTGGCGTCGGCGTTCGTCCCGAACCATTCGCGGGTTGTCCTAAGTGCCTGGTCCTTCTCACTTGACCCCCACCCCGCTGGCCGTGTCGATATCCAGGCGTGAAAGCACTTCAGCACCGCGGCAGTGGCCTCGCCTGGTGCCCATCCGGTCAGCCCCTGCGTCGTGGCCTCTTCTCCGGCTGCTGCTGCCAGTGCGAAGCGGCGTGCACCGCGCTTCACCTGCCCGTCTGCTGGGCGGTCGACGAATTCGGCCGCCAGTGCATCAACCTGCTTGCGCAGCCTGGGCACGCACTCCGTAGAGTTCGCCACCAGCCATTCGATCCAGGTGCGCCCAACCGTGCCATACGTCGATTCACACGCCTTCGCCAGGTGCTGCGCCAAAGCGGCGCCACCGTCGAAGTCGTGGAGCGTCTCGAACAACCCGCGGCTAGCGCCAGCATCAGCCGGCAGATCGATCATCCGCAGTTCCTGGCCAGCGCGCACCGTCTTGCCGCCGTCGTTCATGTGCTGCGCAAGTGATAGTTCACCGGCCGACAGGAACAGCAGCCGCCAGCTCTTGCCCTTCCGATTTCCGCCACGCCCTGCGCCGCGTGTCTTCATTCGACCATTGGCCAGCATGTAGACCGCTTCCCCGGCTACTCTGGGGTCAAGCTGCCCGAGTTCATCCAGCGGCAGGCAGGCGTCTGAATACTGCAGCGCCTGACCCTCCAAACCATTGTCCGAAGCCCTAGCCTGCTGCAGGAATTCACGTCCGCCAAACACCGAAGCGCACACCCGCAGTGCGGTGGTCTTGCCGCTGCTGCTGTCGCCCCGCAGGTTCCAGCCGCCACCCTCCACGGGGGGCACCCAGGCCAGCACCGGCCCGGCCAGCGCCGCACACACCGCGAACGTGAGCCGGCTGTTACCGCGGCAGTGGGCGCCGATTCGCTCCTGCCACTGCGTCACGGTGCCACGCTGGGCGAACGTGTCTTCCATCAGCCCATCCGAATGAAACATGATGGTTTCGCCGGCGGCGGCGTCCGGTGGCAGCAGTGTTTCCCGGGGCATCACATAGGCGCGGCCGTGCCACCCCACCTTCTCAACCAAGCGCACCAGCTCGGGCGGCTTGCGACTGATGAGGTATTCCGTGAGCCAGCGCCTGCGGTTCTGGTCGGTGGGCGCCATGAAGCCCATATCGAGCAGCTCAGACCGGTAGGCGGTGCCGTCGCCGGCCAGCATGGACATAGGCATGAGCCAGCGCCGGCCTGGGCCAAACTTGGAATCAAAATCAAGCAGCAGCGCCCCGCCCTTGTCCTGCGTATCGCGCCCCAGCGCCAGCACCTCAAGCCGATCACACACGCGCCGCGCACTGGTGGTGCCGCCATCGTCACCGGCTGGTGGGTGGTACCAAACGCCGGATGCATCGCACGTAAAGCGGTCTACCTGGCCGGCGTGCGCTTCGCCGTCCTCACTGCTGGCGCTGGCCTTGCGGCGCTTCGTCGCCTTCTCCTGGGGCTGTGCCACTGCTGCACCGCCGTTCGCGGCGCCTGCGCCTGATTTGCCGCCTTGCCGGGCTGTTGGGATCGTGGGCGCTGATATGGCGGCCTCCACCAGCGAGCGCACGGCGGCCAGGTCCATGTGTGTGGCCAGGTCGTTGAAGTCACTGCCACCATCGGGCAGGCCCTCGGGGAACACCACGCCGGCCGGGCCGGCTTCTGTCAGGGCGGCGCGGGCAGCGGTGGCGGCCTTCTCTCTCCCGGGGTTCTTGCCCGTGCGGGCTTCGGTGGCTCGGTCATCGTCCCCACAGACCACCAGCGCCAGCGTTGGGTGCAGCTCCCGCAAAGCCTTGGCCACGTGCACCAGGTTGCCGGCATCGAATGCCACCGCCACGGGGCTGCCAGTGGCTTCGTGCAGGCTGGCGGCGGTGGCGTAGCCCTCGGCCAGCAGCAGCGCAGCGGCGCCATCCAGCGAGCCGATCAGGTGCCACAGGCCCGACTTTCGGCCACCAGGCATGAAGCGCTTTTCAGGGTCGCCGTTCGCGGGCTTGACCGGGGCGATGCGCTGCACGTTCTGCAGCTCGCCGGCCGCGTCACGCATGGGCACGATCAGCGTGCAGCCATCAGCGCCAGCGAGGAAGCGCACACCATGGCCCTGCACGCCCTTGCGGCTCAGGTAAGGCGATTCCCCGGCCTCGCTGGCGCTGGCCCACAGTGCGCGGGCATCGCGGGCGGCCATGTCGGCACGGCGTTGGTATTCGGCTTCTTGGGCTGCGCGCTGCTGGCGCTTCTGGTCGGCCACGCGCTCGGCTTCGGCCTTGGCTGCGGCGGTGTCGGCGGGCTGCACGTCACCATCGTCGGGGAACCTGAAGCCGTGGTCCTTCGCCACACCGAACAGCGTCCCCACCTTCACCGGGCCGGGCTTGTGGGCACTGCGCCAGGTGCTGGCGTCTTCGGCATGGTCGGGCTTGCTGCGCTGGGCGGCCCAGTCAAGCCACAGGTCTTTGCCGGCATCGCCCAGACCGTCAAACACCGCGAAGGCCATGCGGGCGCGCTCGTTGTGCCCAACATCCGGCGGGATGAAAGACAGCGCGTCACGGATCAGCTCGGGGGTGATCGCCCGCTCGCGGCGGCCCTGTGGTGTCTTGCGATTCATCTTTGTTTTCTCAGGTCTTGCAGCGCATCGGCATCGGGCTCAGCAGGCCGGCCAGGTAGCGACACCGCTGCCACCAGCCCCGTGCGGCCGCCCTGGTGCACCGTCATCACGCCGGGGTACTGAAAGGCGCATTCGTAGTGCCATGGCGGCGCACCGGCCACGTCGCTGGCGGCAAAGGTGAGGCTGTGCGAGAAGCCGGCATACACCAGCTTGCGCAGCGCCTCGTCTGCCTTGGCCAGCAGCGTGGTGATGTCTTCGCCCGCCTCGGGGTCAGCCGCTTCAAGTGGCGCCCCGGCGTGCGATTCCGCGATGGGGCTGCATCGCCCAAACTGCTGCACGGCCATCTGTGGGGCGTACACCTCCACCACGCCAGGCCAGCGCCACACGGCATGCATGCGCCTCAAGTTGTAGCGGCCACGGTGCCGCGTGCCGGGAAGCGAGCCGATGAAGTGATGGGACAGCATCACCCCACCCTCCCCGCTCACCCTGGCCCGCATCAGCCGCGCCGCCACCGTCAACAGCGCACGGGCATCGCCGCACACCAGCCCGTGTTCGTCGCTCATGCCTGCCCTTCCACCAGCCGGCGCACGGCCTCGCAGAAGTCGAACGCCTGGCGGTACTGCAGCACCAGCAGTGCTTTGGCGCCTTGCAGGGCCGTGCGCTCCTGGCCGGCGTGCTCGGGGATCAGCGCGCGGTCGATCAACTCACCCAGCAGGCGGCTTTGCCGCTCGAAGCAAGCCCAGTGCACGGAACCCAGGCGCATGAGGCCGGCCCGTTTGTCATCTGCTGCGGCGTCCACAGCGAAGGCTTGCCGGCTGCTTTGCCATTGCCCATAGGCGGTGTCCAGGGCTTGTGCATCCATCCATGCCAGCACCGCTTCAGCATCACCCGGCCGCTCCGGCGCAGCGCTCGGGGGTGGCATGTTGGCGACTTCCGCCACCAGCATGCCGGCCACCGTCTGCGCGCGTGTCAGGGTGTCGGTGGCCGTGTCGGTGCTGCCTTGTTCGATGGCTTGCGCGATCAGATCGCGCAGGGACGTTGCCAGCTGGAACAGTTCGGTTTTAGGGTCCGCTGCGGGGTTCCATCCGGGTTGCTTGGTCGATTCAGTCATGGGTTGCTCCTGGGGTTGGTGGGGACTGCGGTTGAAGGGCTACGGCTTCGCAAGCCGCGGCTAACTCTGCCTCGCCATAGGCAGCTGATCGCCCGCCGCTCTTGGTGTAGAGGTCCGTGCGCTGCAGCAGGTGTCTCAGCTCGGCTTCGTGCACCTGATCAAGCGAACCTTCAATCTCGCTCGCGGAGGCGGTGGCGGCTGCATGGAGTTCGCACTCCAGCACGGCCAGGATGGGGCCCGGTTCTTCGATGCCGGATATCAACCGCTTGGCCATGACCTTCAAGGCCGCGTCGTGGGCCTCAGACACGGCTCGGACGATCTCCCAGCACCGGCGCAGCTCGTGGACGATGGCCGGCAAGTGATCCACCGTGAAGGGGTGCGGTGCAGGCACGCCGGTTACTTCACGCAGGCGCCGCCATATGCCGTAGGCGATGGCCTTCTGATCGTTCGCTCGCTGTGAGATTCGACGGATCGCGCTGCGCAAACGGTCGATGTCGCCCGCGTCAAGGCGCTCTGCGGCTGGTGCCTGGGGGGACGTGCGGTTGACCACCAGGCGCATCGGCACCTGCTGATTGATCCGCCGTTCGATAGAGCGGGCGTTGATCATGCTGAGGCTCCCGTGGTGAGGTCATAGCTCGTCATGGCGAGCTCGATTGCCGCGGCCAGGCCGCACAGTTCATCAACCAGCAGGCCAGCGCCAGCGGCTGCGGCACGGTGTGCCTCGTCGATGGCCTCGCTGTCTTGCAGCAGCGCCAGCGTGCCGCGCACAGCCTGCGCCCGCAGGCGGATGGCTTCACACAGGTCCTGCATCTCGGCATCCCGGTTCAGGCACAGCACCTTGCTCAGGTGGTGCTCGCTGGGGCCGGTGGGCAGCACGCCGGCCGTCATCAGCAGGGTGTCCGCTTCGTTGCCCTTGGCAAGCGGGCGATAGTCATAGAGGTACGGCGTGGCATTCAATGCAGCGGCTTCACCGGCCCCCTGTTGGGCGGTGTTCTTGGTGGTCTTCATGGGTCAGGCTCCCGTGGGTGTGGCCGCGGCAGCAGCCTGTTCAATCCTGGCGATCACGTGATCAAGGATGGCGTGGGCCTGCTGCACCATGTAGACGCCGGCCCATTGGGTTTGGGACAGCTTGCCGGGGCCGTTCTCCACCAGGGTGGCCGTGCCTATGCCAAGCAGTTCTGTCAGGTCTTCCAACAGGTCTTCTGTGGCTGCGTCTGGATCGATGCTGTAGTTCACGGCCAGGCTGAAGAACGGGGCCGGCTGCTTCACTGGTGCTGCCTTCTTCATGCTGCACTCCCATCGATGGCCGGGCGCCGCGCAAGATCCATGTGGGCGCCTTCAGCGCGGTAGGCTTCAATCCAGGTGGCATCCGCCTGCTTATGCAGCGCCCGGGCCTGCACAAGCGCAGCACGGATCAGTGCCGCCAACACATGCACGCGGTCCGTGTCGCCTGCTTCGGCCTCGGTGGCCAGGCCATCGGCCAGCGAGATCAAGCTGCACACATCCCCCGCCGCGCGGGTGAGTGCTTTCAGGTGGTTGGTGTTCATTGCAACACCCCCCGCACCACGCCCGCAGGAACCATGATGATTGAGAAGCCAGGCCGCACGGCACTCATCAAATAGTCACGCAGGCGAACTGCCTCATCTTCCAGAACGGGCCTTTCATGCGTGAAACAGGTGCCGATGCTGCAGCCGCCGTCCGGGCGGATCGCAACCACGGTATGCGCGTTGGCGTCTGCCCGAAGCTGAACGCCCTTCAGGAGTGCGACGGTGCGGCCATCCTGCTGCATGGCGGCCAGCGCCGCCTGCACAGATTGACGCGTCACCTTCGGCAGCTTCACATCACTGAACAGTGCCTCCGTCAGCGTGCTGACGTTGGAGAAATCCTGCATCAAGGCGGGAAAAAAGAGCGGTGCCTTGTTCATGCTGCACCGCCTTCCTGCTGGCGCTGGCCAGCGCCAGCCTGTGCGGCTTCGGCTGCGTGCGAAGCGGCCATCAGTGCCTTGGCCATCAAGCGGGCCTGGGCGGGCGTCATGGCGCCGCTGAGCATGAGCGCGCCGTGGCCAAGCTGCAGCAGCACGCCAAGGCCGTCGTCTTGCCGGCGCGAGCTGCACACGGTGGCGAGTTCATCACCGACCTGGAACACGCCGTGATTGAAGCGCGTGCGTGAAGACGCAGCAGGTGCGCGGCGCAGCGTGCGCTGGGCGGGAGACGGTAGAGGGGAGGAAGCGGCGGGCGAGCGAGCGCCCAAAGTCAAACCAGCCATGGTGTTGGCTCCTTCTTTGCGGTCATCAACCGCCACCCATCGCTTCCACGCGAAGGGCGGCGACCCAAGGTGAGGTGTGGAAGACCGGAAAGAAGGAACCGGCGCACCCGAAGGTGCCCCCACCCGGGCCGCCATTGAAATTGGAGCCTGAGTGCTGCGCACAAAGAAAAAGCCGCTCTTTGGTAAGGCGGCCGCGTGCGCCCTTCTTGTCGGGCTTCCACACCCGCCGGATTGCTCCGGTAGCCACTGCATGCGCAGCGGTTGGCCGGAGTGTAAGGCCAAGCAGGGGCACCCGGTCAAGCGCTGCGGGCCTGCAGCGCCGTGATGGAGTGGCGAAGCACCACAGGTATTGACCGAGCCGTGAACGCGGCGCAGGCCGGCCGGCAAGGGCCTTGGCGAGGTGGTGGGCATCATCACTGCGCCACCCCTGCCGCGGCCTGCAGCTGCTTCATGAAATCAGCCAGCGAGTTGGCATCTGCCGCGCTTGCGGTGTTGATGGTGGTGGTCTTGCCGCCCAGGGTGATGTTCACGTTGTGGGTGGTGTTGCCGGTGTTGCTGCTGCGCTTGCTCAACTCTTCCAGGCTGGCGATGCGTTCAAGCACGGCCCTGGCTTTGTCGGTGGTCTGCATGAACCCGCGGTTGTCCCAGCCCGCCTTGTTGAACGCCTGCTGATTGGTCTGCGCAGCAGCCAGCACGGCTTCGGCGGCCTTGCGATCATTAGCGGTCAGCGTGCCCGCATCAAAGCGCTTGAACAGATCGTCCCGCGTGGTGTTGTCGATGGGGCCGCTGAAGCCGCCGCCGCTGTTGGCCGTCTTGCCCTTGCTCTGGCCGGTCTTCTTGTCGAAGGTCTCGCCGAAGGCATCGGTGTAGGTGCCATCGCCGTTGTCCTTGGCACCCACCGGCACTGAGCGAAAGTCTGTATTCGGGCTCTGGTCTGCCTGGCCGATCACGCCGGCCGTCTGGCTGGTGCCGGCCGCAGCCGCGGCGGCCGCCACGGTGGCCTTGTTGCGCAGTGCGGAGATTTCAGCCTCAAGCCCGGCCACCACCTTGCCTGACCCTTGGGCCTCGATCAGCTTGGCGTCGGCGTTCTTCAGGCGGATCTCAAGTTCACGTTCCTTCTCGGGCGTGAGGGCGCCGGTTTGCTCGGCTTCCTTGCGGTCAGCCTCGATCTTGGCCAGGGCGGTGTCATGTTCGGCCTGGGCGGCCGCCACCTTGTTCTTGATGCTCTCGATTTCGGCCTGCTTGATCTTCACCTTCGCATCGGTGGCGGCGGCCTCGTTGCCGGTGGCTTCGGCCATGCGCAGGGCGGCTTCGGCCTCCTGGCGGGTGACGCTGATCTTGGCGTTCGATACGTTGATGTCGGCCTGTTTGAGCTGGCCGGTCTGCTCGATCTTGCGGCCCAGGTCTGACAGCGCATCGCGGTAGAGGTTGGCAGCACCCGCAGCGGCGGCCATTTTGGCGTTGAACTCCGTCTGGCTGATGGCGCCGCGGTCCAACAGGATGCGGTAGGCCTCCACCGTCTGGCGGGCCTCGTCGTACCGGCCGCGCAGTTCGGCCAGCTTGCCGGAGTTGTCCTGCGCCAGCTGGATTTCCACGCGGCGGCGGTCGGCCAACAGCTCCAAGCCGCTGGCTTCGGCCTGCATGGCATCGCGCTTCGCCCGCGATTGCTCAATTTCCTGGCGCAGGGTGTCGATCTGCTTGAGGCGCTGGCCGCCGGCATCGCCGTTCCGGCGCACGTACTCTTCAAGGGCGGCCAGTTCCGCCTGCTGCGAGGCAACGAGCTGGGCCTGTGAGGTGGCCAGCGCCGACGATGCCGCGGCCTGGCCTTGGGCTGCCGTGGCGGCGGCTTCGCGTTTGGCGGCTTCGTTGCCGGTCAGATCCGCGATCTGCACCAGCAGGGCGCCTTCTTTCTCGGCAGCCTTCACCCGCTCGGCCTGGGCGGTGATCTGCTTTTCAAGCGCGGTCTGAGCATCCTTGTAGACGCTGGTGAGGCGCAGCCAGGAACCACCCGCGCCAGCCGCCTGATCACCCGCCGTTGCCGTGGCCGCGCCCGCTTGGGCCTGGGCTGTCGCGTTCGCAGTGGCGGCGCTGGCTGAAGCGCCTTGCGCCTGGGCATTGGCAGCGGCCTCGCTGGCCCCGCGCCCCAGGGCAGTGGCCAGGTTCTCAGTGGCGGCAGTGGCGTCTGTGTTGGCTTGGGCCGTCTGCTGGGCTGCGGTGGCGGCCCCCTGCAGTGCCTGGGCATGGCCCTGGGTGGCCGCCTTCGCACCATCTGCCAGGCCAATGGCGCGCTGGAAGATCTCGGACATGCGCGACTGGCGTTCCACCATGTCGTCCATCTGCTTGTTGAGCGTGGGGCCAAGGTTGGCAAAGTCTCTCGTGACCAGCGCCGCCACCACGGTGCCAAGCTGCCGGGCGCCCGTGGTGACCCCATCGAACAGCGCGCTGATGCCCAGCAGCACCGGCCCGATGGCCGTAGCCAGCGCCACCATGGCGCCCTTCATGGCATCGGCACCACCGCCATCGGCGAACACGCCCACGGCCTCGGTGGCGGCGTTCTTCATCCGTGCGAACGATGCGCTCAGGCCGTCCACCTTCTGCGCGCCGTCCACGAAGGCGGCATTCAGCCCACGGGAGAACGCGGCGAAGAACTCTTCATCCGCCAGCACCTTGCCACTCTCCACCAGCTTGGTGAGCTGCGAAGTGGTAACGCCCAGGCCCTGCGCCGTGGTGGCCAGCACCGCGGGCAGGCGCTCGCCCAACTGCTGGGAAAGCTCTTCCATGCTGACTTTGCCCTTGCTGGCCATCTGTCCCAGGGCACGCAGGGCGGCTTCGGCGTCGGCGCTGCTCAGGCCCAACGTACCGGCCGCGCGGGTAACGGCGGCGAAGGCTTCATTCGATGTCTTCAGGCTGATGCCCGCGGCCTGAGTGGAGGCCACGAACTTGGCGAAGGCGTCACCGATCTGGCCTGAAGCCACGCCGGCCTCGTTGGCCACATCGCGCAGGAACTGCAGTTGCTGGGCGGCGGTTTCGGTGCTGCCCGTGACCAGCGTCAACACCCGGCGCATCTGTTCCAGGTCGTTGATGGCGTTGACCACGAAGCGGCCGGCTTCGTAGGCGCTGAATGCGCCCGCGAGCTGGCCCACCGCGGAAGACATCAGGCCGATGCCCTTGCTGCCGGCTTCAGCCGGGGCGGCCACGCCGTCCAGTTCGCCACGCAGGGCCTTGATCTTCACCTGGCCGGCATTGAAGGCCCGGTCGAACTCATCCCCTGAGATTCGGCTGTTGCGCGCCAGGGTGTCCAGGGCCGTGTTGATGGCCACGATGTCGGCTTCGATGGAGGCGCGGCTCTTGATGCCCAGCAGGCCGAATGCATCGCTCACCCGCTTGGTGGCATCGGTGAGGCGCTTCTGTGCGGCTGCCGCTTCGTCGGCCTGCTGCTCGATCTGGTCGAACATGGCGCGGTAATCGCTCTGCTGCACGATGCGCCGGGCGCGTTCTGCCTGTTCGGCGAACTCCTGTTGTGCTCTGGCTTCTGCCTCCACCGCTTCGGCGGCGGCCTTCTGCTGGGCGGCGAACTCGCGTTGCGCGGCCTGGGCCTGCTGATAGGCATCGTCCAGCCGCTCGATCTGTGCGGCGGTAGTGGTCAGGCTGCCGGCCAGTTCGGCCTGCTGCTTCTGCAGGGCATCGGTGGGCACGCCCGCGGCCGTGAGGGCGGCGCGGTGACGTTCGAGCGTATCCACCTGGGATTGCAGGGCATCGCGGCCCTTCTCCAGCGTGGTGCTCAGCTGCTTGAGCTGCTGCGCCTCGGCTTCGGTGGGGCCTTCGGCTGCGGTCAGCTTCTGGGCGAATGCCTGCACGGCGGCTTCGGCCTGCTGCAGCTCGGACGCCACCTGCTGGGTGCTCTGGCCGATGGCTGCGAGCGCACCCTCGCCAGCGAGCTGGCGCAGCGCCTGTTCGGTTTCTTGGAGCTGCTGATACAGGCCCACCTGCGTGGCTTCCAGGCGGGTGGTCTCCACGCCAGCGGCACGCAGTGCCTGTTCTTCCCGCGCCAGCGCCACGACGTTGCGGCCGTGGGCGTCTTCGGCTTCCTTCAGCGCCGCACTGAGCTTGCCAAGCTGCGTAGCCTGCGCACGGGTGGGGTTCTCTGCGGCTCCCATCTCTGCCGTGAAGCGATCAACAGCGGTTTGGGCGGTGGCGAGTTCAGTGGCGGTGCGCGCGGTGGCGTTGCGCAGTTCCACGAACTGCTGCACTGCGGCTTGTGTTTGGCCCAGCTCGCGCAGGCTTTGCGCCGTGGTGCGGGCACGCTCGGCAAGGGCCGGGTCAATGGAGCCGTCCAGCTTCTCCAGCTCGGCAGCCAGGCGGTTGACGTCGGAATCGCCGGAGACGGCGGCTTCGATGTCATAGCGGATCTTCGGTTGGTCGCTCATGAGCGCCTCTCAGTGTGGGTAGCTGCGCCGGTGCTGGCGCGGGTCTTGCCTTCGGGCTGGCTGGCGCTGTCGGTTTGCATGTTGTTCACCGGGCGGCGCATGGATCAGCAGCGAAGGGAGAACCGCAGCTTGCGGTTCCAGTTCGCGGGGTCGATCAGCGCCAGCGATACCGGCTGTGATGCACACGCGAAGGTGCCGGAGTCGGCGCGGTGCACATGCAAGCTCAGCTGGGCGGTGATCGGGTCGCATGCCAGCGTGCCCCGGTAGCGCCCACCGTGCAGTTCGTGATCGGGCACGGTGAAATCAAACGGCGCACGGGGCCGGTGCCAGTTGAGGGCCATGTGGCGCACGGCCCGCGCCATCAGGTCGCGCTGCCAGGCGGGTGGGGTGTCGGCCGGGCTGGCGCTGGTGGCTGGGGTAGGTGCGCCCTGCTGTTCCAGCATGGTGATGGCTTCGGTGTACGCGTTGAAAGCGTTGCACACGGCGTCTTGCAGGCGGTCGGCCAGGGCCTTGGCTTCGGCTGCTCCCTCAGTGGTGTGCAGGGTGGCCACCAGGGTGTTCAGTAGCTCAAGCGCCAGGTCTTCCGATTCGATGCAGGCAATGCCGGCCGCGTCGGCTGGGTCAAGGGCGGCGTTCATTGAACGGCCCCTTGGGCAGCCTGAAGGCGTTCTTGCACCCAGGTGAGCACGCTGTTCAGTGACCAGCGCCGGCAGCGCGGTGTGAGCAGAACGCCTTTTGGGGCGTTGTCCTGCTTGACCATTTCAAGCCAGGTGGTTTCACCCACGCCAGTGATCTGCAGCACCTCGCGCAGTGGAATCAGGCGGTCCGGTTTTGCGTCGCCCGGCCGCTGCGCATCATGAACAAGTTGAAGAGACATTCAGTTCCCCGTTGAGTCTCGCCAGGGGCTTTCAATGCCCGTCGTGGCTTGACTGAATTGGAGAACCGAGGGGGTCTATAGCGCCATATCTATAGGGTATAGGCTCGCTCAACCACGCCCTGAAGAGGCCCTGTGCGTCTTCACGTTGGCCTCAGCAGGAAGCGCCCGCGCTTTTGTGAGGAACGCGCTGATAGATGTGCTTTTGTAGCCCCAGCTTTCGGCAAGTTGCTGCTTGGCGGCCTCGGCCTTCATGCCGCTGCTGGTGAGCTGGGTGTATTGCTGCAGCAGTTCCCGCAGATCTTTGTCAGTCCATTTGTCGTTGGGCTTCTTCGTCGGCGTGGGGGTGGTCCGCACCAGCGACAGGACCGGGGCAACGCCTGGCGCGTCGGCGGTGCCGGCATCCGCACAGCCAAAACCAAACCGGCTCAGGGCGACAGCGCGCAGCATCGTCACGCATGACCAATCAGTACCGCCAGTGTCCACGGCCATGAGCGCCAGCAGGCCGCGGGGGCCATGCCCGAGAACTTGCCTTGCTGGTGCAGGGGCACCACCACCCCACAGGCCCCTGTTGATCATCCTGCGCCCGGTTCGCGGCGCTTCGTATTCAGCCGTGGCCTGCACCTCTTTGCGGCCATGCTCTAGTGATGAATAGAACAACCGTAGGGCGGCGTCCGCGCCGATCTCTTCCAGCGCAGCGGCCCATCCCAGGCCGCGCGTCTGGTACAGGTGGGCCACTACGTCTTGCACCGGTACCAGATCCCTCGGCAGCGGCAAGGCGCCGCCGTTGTCTTCGTGTCCCATGAAGCCCCCGCCTCACACCCCGCTGAAGAGTGCACCGCGCCACCAGGCGGGGGAGCAGGTAGAACCGCCGTTGCGGCGGCGGTCGGCGCGGTGCCCGGGAATTGTGCCGCGCCTAGCGTGCTGCAAACACGCCGGCAGCGGCTCACGCTGAAGGGGTGCGGCCGGGCTGGTCTTTCCAGGTGGGGACGATGGAGCGGTGCGGCAGCGGTTTGCCCTGAGCGGCAGCGGCCAGGTTGTCAAGCAGCCGCTCGGCACCTGGCTGCGACAAATCGACCAGGGCACCGGCCGCCACGTAGGCTTCGGCCAGGAACTCCCGGAGCTGCCGCAGCTCTCGCACGGCGCGGGGGTGTCGGGTGAGTCGTGCTTTGCGCTTCTGCATTGCATTGGTGTGGGTTGCGGGGTGGGTAAGAGCTGCCCCGCGCAAATCCGGGGGCGGGGCAGGCACCGGGGCAGCAAAAGTGTAGACGCATCAACAACTTATGACCGCCTGCCCCGCCGCCCCGCCTGCCCCGGCACATTTTCATAAGGTAGACCGACCAACGAGCCCGCCAGCGCGCCAAGCTGTCAGTCTGAGGTGTACCCAAACATGACAGATTGCACGCGCCCCGATTTCGTCTAACTAGGGTCAGTCTTCGCATTTATTGACACATCATGTCAGTGTCTCTAGAGTTCATCCTGACACATGAACAGCGAGGCACTCATGACCAAGACCCGGAAGACCACCGCCAGCCCGGCCACCAGCACCACCACGCCGGCCACCCTGCCCGCCGGCCACCGGGTGGGCTATGTCCGTGTCTCGACCCTCGACCAGAACACCGCCCGCCAGCTTGACGGCCTGGTGCTGCACAAGGTGTTCACCGATCACGCCAGCGGCGGCACCACCGACCGCCCGCAGTTGGCCGAAGCGCTGCGCTACGTGCGCGAGGGTGATTGCCTGGTGGTGCACTCCATGGACCGCCTGGCCCGCAACCTGGACGACCTGCGGCGCATCGTGCGCGAGCTGACCGGCCGCGGGGTGTCGGTGGAGTTCGTCAAGGAAGGACAGACCTTCACGGCCGAAGGCGCCAACCCGATGGCAAACCTGATGCTCTCCATGCTGGGCGCCTTCGCAGAGTTCGAACGCTCGCTGATCCGGGAGAGGCAGCGGGAAGGCATCGCCCTGGCGCGGCAACAGCCGGGGAAGTACAAGGGCCGGGCGCCAGCCCTGACCGAGCAGCAGGCCGAACAGCTCCGCGAGCGCGACCAGCAGCAGGGCGGCAAGGGCCGCGCGGCGCTCGCCAGAGAGTTCGGAATCTCCCGGCAGACCCTCTATCAGTACCTCGGCACAGCCGTCGCATGACGGCAGACCGGCTCCGCTACGATGCCGATCCGATTGCTTGCCAGGGCTGCTGTGATCATGCCGCTCCCTAGTGCAGTAACCAATGCAGTAACTCACACCTAATTTCTCGCGTCCCCCTCAGGAATTCGATTCCTGTCGGCGGACCATGCCATTGCCCCACCTCGCCACACGCAGATGCAGTTTGCGCGGGCCTTTGTGGCATTCATGCCGAGTGATCCATTGGATTACAATTTGCACCATGCAGACGGTTGCCGAACTGCCCGAATACATGCGCCTGGCGGCCAAACTGCTGAGCGACGACGACAGGAGGGCGGTGCTGGAATACTTGGCTGCGCACCCAAGGGCCGGAGACCTGATTGAAGGCACAGGGGGGCGTGCGCAAGCTGCGATGGGGTCGCGACGGGCGCGGCAAAAGCGGTGGTGTGCGCGTCATCTACTACGTGCACAGCGAGTTGATGCCGCTTTACCTGCTGACCCTGTTTGCCAAGAACGATCGGGCGAACCTCAGCAAGGCCGAGCGCAACGAGCTGGCCAAACTGGTGAACCTGTTGATAGAAGTGTGGCTTGAAAGGTGAAGTGATGGGCAGGGCATTCGACAGCATCCGGCAGGGCTTGCAAGAGGCAGTAGCGCATGCGCGAGGCGAAGACATCGGCGCCAAGGTCTACACGCCTCAGGCCGTGGACGTGGCGGCCGTGCGCGGCCGGCTGGGCTTCACGCAGGCCCAGTTCGCGGCCCGCTTCGGTTTTTCGGTGGCCACCCTGCGGCACTGGGAGCGCGGCGATCGGCGACCCCAAGGGCCGGCCCTGGTGCTTCTGAACCTGATCGACCGCGATCCCAAGAACGTGCTGAAGGCCCTTTCCTAAGCCCACCAACGGGCGACACGCATTCTTTTGCACGCGCGACGTACGCGCGTTGGACTGCGGGGCACCCTGCCTGTGTCGGGCAGGCCACTTCGCTGACAGCCCCTATCGGCGCTGACCACTGCAACGAGAGCAGTCCAACCTTCACGGCCGCTGGCCACCTGCACATGCCCCCCACGCCCCTCTCCCCTGCGACGCTGCGCACCGAACAGCAGACCGTCCTCCAGGCCCTGGCCTTGATGGCCGCCCCCCGGCCCCGCACCTGGCTGCAGGAATGTCTGGATCACGCCGTGGCGCGCGATGACGCCGGCAAGCGCTTCACCAATGAGCGACTGCACGCACTGATGCGTGAGCTGGCCGAGACCGGCTGGATCGCCGAGGCCAGCAACCGGCTGGGCTACTGGCGCGTGGCGCCTGATCGCTACAGCGAGGTGTTCGAGGCCGTGTTGGCCCGCAGCTCGGCGGCCGACCTGGCGCGTTGGTCTGAAGCCCTGCTGCGGGCCGATGCGCCTTACGCCGGCCCGCAGACAGCCTACAGCCGCATGCCCAGCGCCGAGGCCGCGGTATCGCAGGTGCGGCTGCTGGCCTTTCAGGGCGCCTCACCGCAGACGCTGGCGGGCTGGCGCAACCGCATGCCGTGGAATGTCGAGTTCGACGAGGTGCTGACGGCTGCGGTGGCCGACTGCGTTGACCCCATCCTGTTCAATCGCCTGCACGCCGAGCTGCGCATCCAGGTGCTCGAACAGGGCCTGGTCGCATTGCACAGCAGCTGGCATGCGAGCCTGGCCATCGATGCGCCGGCCCTCACCGCCGCGCTGCTGGGCACCCACACCAACAGCGAAACCTTCGCCCTGCGCGTGCTGTATGCCGAGCACCTGCTGCTGCAAGGGCGCTGGGCTGACATGCCCACCGTGCTGGCCCCGCTGCCCACCCAGGGCGACGAGATCGCACAAGCCTGGCAGGCCGCGGCGGCCAGCATGCTGGCTGCCCTGCCCGCCGCGCAGGGCGACTGGGCCCCGGCCGAAGCCGCCTTCGATGCCGTGCTGGCGCGCCTGCGCAAGCTCACAGGCAAACGCCGCGCGCTGCTACCGCTCACGCTGTGCACGCTGTATGTGCAAAGCCTGTTGGCCCAAGGCACGCCGGCCCATCTGCAGAAGGCGCTGAAGTACTGCCTGGGTGAAGGTGGCAAACGCGAGCCCGTGCTCGACAGCCCCTACGGCCTGATGGCGCTGGCCATCCAGATGCGCACCGGCGAGGCCCGCCGCGACCTGGGCTGGTTCAAGCCCTACAGCCGCGGCGGCCACGTCTCGCCGCTGGACTGGTGGCGCTGGCTGATGCGCGCCTGGCTGAAGGAAGGCACGCAGCCCGAACCGCTGCCGGCCGACCAGGCCGATGCCGCGCAGCGCCTGCAAGAGCGGCTCACGCTGGCCGGCCTGCACGGCCTGCGCTCCCAGCTGGATGCTGCCATGCAGGTGCTGGCGGGCGAGGCCGCGCCGGCAGGCTTCTTCATCGCCGCGCCGCAGGAAGGCTGGCAGCTCAAGCTCGAAGCGCTGCGCGCTCTCAGCCAACCCGAGCCGCTGACCAGCCCCGCCGCCGCCAAAACGCCCGGCGAGACCCGCATCCTGTGGGTGCTGGAGATCGAAGACGACGGCCAGGTGCTTGATCTGCTGCCCTACGAGCAAGCCCGCGGCCCACGCGGCTGGAACAAGCCCAA